>Ga0208849_1000595_pt1 | contig 32256 bp, 23 predicted proteins | sample NGESurdeep072012_10_FD_184470 | JGI IMG/M metagenome (GOLD analysis project Ga0208849, IMG submission 184470) | Arctic peat soil microbial communities from Barrow, Alaska - NGEE Surface sample 53-3 deep-072012 (SPAdes) | ecosystem: Environmental > Terrestrial > Soil > Wetlands > Peat ... | reverse complement strand
CCTGCGATGCCAGTGTTTGCTGAAAACCCGCCCTTCGTTTCATGCTTATAGTTTATTCAACAATCACGCGGGTTGCTGACTTGTGCAGAGGTTTCTTAGCGTGGCCGTGCCGGCGGTTACGGTGTAGATGACGGTGACGCCGCCGGCCGGTGCGAGCGCGGGGTTGAGAGCAGTGACGGTGAACGGCAGAGGGACGCCAATCGGAACGGTGCCGGAGGGCGCAGAGAGCAGAGTAAGGGCGTCGCCGGTGCCGGAGTCGTAACTGATGCCGCTGGGGATGATGGCGGCTGCATAAAAAGTAGGCAGATCGTCAACTTCGACGTCGACAGAGCCGGTGACGCCGGAGACGGTGGGCGGCGCAATTGCAGTGATCTGCGTTGGCGAGATGCTGGTGACAAGCGCGGGCTGGCCGCCGACCAGAACGGTGTCTGCAAGGCGAAAGCCGGCGCCATTGATGGTGATGGGGCCGCCGGATGCGGGGAGGTGTGCGGGCGACACGGTGTCAGCGTAGAGCAGCCAGCCGTCATAGGCGTAGTCGGGACGGCCGTCGCCGCGCAAGTCGGCGATGCCGATGCGGACAATATCATCAGCGTTCGAGGCCACGCGCAGCCAGGTCTCTCCGGTGGCCAGGCCGTTGAGGCCGGGTGCGGCGCCGATGGGGGATGCGCTGGTCGAGTCAAATGCGTCCCACACGCCGATGGACGGCAGGGCTTTGGAATTCGAGGGCGCGCCGGCCTCGTCGAGCGCCTGAGTTACGACGGTGAAGATGCGATTGCCGCGGACAGGGAAGGTGAACCAATCCGTCTGGCCGATCTGGCTCAAGCGCCCGCACCACATTCCGCCCGTGGGCATGGGGCGTGGCTGGGACTCGGAGCCGATGGCGTCGTTGAATCCGGCGGTTGGAGAGGCGGTAGCGGTGACGCTGAGTGTTTGTGTTGATCCGGGCGACAGATTGGAAAGTGTGACGGCATTCAACGTGCCGGAGGGCGCAACCTGGCCTTGCGCGTAGGGGCCGACTGAATTTTCGAGGATGTAGAGCGGATCGATGGCTTCGAATGTGACCTGGTATGCGGCGGTTGTTACGCCGGGCGGAAGTGGGATGCCGCTTAGATCAAAAGAACCTTGCAGAGTGGGATCGTTCGAGCCCCACATCGCGAGAAGGCTGCCGCTAGGATCGGTGAATCGGGTGACGGGATTACCGTGATCGCCGCCGAAGAGCGCGCCGGTGACGGCGGTGACGGTGTACTGGTAGAGTGGATTGCCATTTGCATCGAGCGGGCGCGCCACAACATTGACGCCCTGCATTCCGGAGCCAGTGCGGAACGTGACGCTGCCCTGGATGGAGATGGTGTTGGCCGCTGTGAGCTGCTTGCCCGGGAAGTTGGCGAGGTTGGCGGCGGTGATGGGATAAACGCGATTGAGGGCGGCGATGTCGTCGTAGCGGATAACGGTCGGGTTGGGAATGCACGGACCGCCGCTCGCGCTGCAAGCGCCGCTGGACGGCTGCATGATGGGCCAGCCTTGTGTGCCGCCGGTCTCGCCGTTTGAGGTTGCGCCGGGATTGACCTGGGAATAGTCGAGGCCGAGAACGCGGCCGAAAGCGCGCTCCAGCTCGAAGCTCATCATCTCAAGCTTGGCGGAGTTGGTGGCGCAGAGACCGTTGAGGATGATGACTGCATGGGCGATGGTGGCGTCGGGATTGAGATTGTCCATCCAGACGTAGACACCGTTGTTCTGGCAGGCATCTGGCTGGCTAGTCGTGGCGCCGAAGATCGCGTTGATGACGGAGCCGTCGGCGTCGTAGATCACCGCGAGCGGATAGTTGGTGACCGCAGGCGTCACGTCGGCCGGAGCGGTGATCACTCCGGACGAATTCACAACGATGTTCGAGCCGTTGACGTCTTCATTGAGCGGGCCCATGTCAGTGAGCGTGACGCCGGCGGTGGGAACGGCGCTCCACAAGGCGGCTGCGGCATTGACCATCGCCGTGGCCTGCTGATTGGTCACGGAACTAGAGAGCGGGCCCTGGTCGACGAAGTAGTTCACTTGGCCGCTTGTCCAAATTACGGGCTGGCCAAGAACCGCAGGATTGAAGAAGCTGGTTCCGGCGATGAATTTCGGTCCGCCGGCGAGGGCGCTCGCGGAGGTGAGGAGCAGGAGGCCGATGGCGAGGAAGTCTCGGTGATGGCGCGAAGGCCCGCGGATCGGTTTGGTCTCGACGAACGCGGAAGCAGCGATGGGCACGGGATCCCCCAAATGGGTGGATTGGGGGCATTTGAAAATCCAAAGGGTTTTGGCGATTCTTAATGGTTTCTAATGTGATGGCGGTGCGGACGAGATGAGAGGATTCATAGCATTTTTTGGAGTTTGAGAGGGTTTTGGTTGTGCGGGCGTGCAAACCGTGGTGCGTTCTGTTTCGAGACGACGCGCTCCGGCGTGAATAATTTGCTGCTAGAGATGCCGCGAAGATGAGAATTTTCTAATCTTCAGCGTCGAACAATCTGCCTTCGGAGGCCTGCCGCAAGGAGCCAATTCGAATCCAGCGTGGCCGGCGTGACATCTTAACTGGAGCGCAACGGCTGCGCGTCGAGACTTGGCTTTGAGGTCCTTCCGTCTACAATCGAACCGGGTAAACCCATGGCAGAGATACGCGATACCGTGATTCTTGGCTCCGGCTGCGCCGGATTGACGGCGGCGCTCTACACCGCGCGCGCCGGGTTGAAACCGATGGTTCTGGAAGGCCACGAGCCGGGCGGCCAGCTCTCGATTACTACGCTGGTCGAGAACTTTCCTGGCTGGCCGGATGGCATTCAGGGGCCGGAACTGATCGGCAACATGAAGAAGCAGGCTGCGCGGTTTGGCGCGGAGTACCAGCATGCGCATTTAGAAGGGGTAGAAGCGAGCGCGCATCCTATCAAGCTGCGCACGTCTGCGGGTGAGCTTCACGCGCGCACTCTGATTGTGGCTTCGGGTGCGAGCGCGCGCTGGCTGGGGCTGCCGAGCGAGCAGGCGCTTATCGGTCACGGCGTGTCAAGCTGCGCCACCTGCGACGGGTTCTTTTTCCGCGACAAGGACATCGCGGTTGTGGGCGGAGGCGATTCGGCGATGGAGGAGGCGATCTTTTTGACGCGGTTTGCCTCGAAGGTTACGCTGCTGCATCGGCGCGACGCATTTCGAGCTTCGAAGATCATGCTGGAGCGCGTTGTTGCGCATCCGAAGATCGAGTTGCGGACGAACACAATTGTGGATGAAGTGCTGGGCGTGGATGAGAAGGAAGTTAAGGGTTTGCGGCTGCGCGATGTGAAGAGTGGCGAACCGGATGAGCTGAAAGTGAGCGGGATGTTTCTGGGCATCGGACATGAGCCGAACACAAAAGCGTTTCACGGCCAGATCGACCTGGATGAGGAAGGGTACATCAAGACGACGAACAACGTGTTCACCACGCGGAACGGCGCGATAGTGCCCGGCGTGTATGCGTGCGGCGATGTGCAGGACCGGCGCTATCGGCAGGCGATTACGGCGGCGGGCTCGGGGTGCATGGCGGCGCTGGAGGCGGAGAAGTATCTCGAGGACCGTGGGCACTGAAAGCAGGGACTAAGGGACCACGCCACCCCAGCGATCACGGATCGCTCGCCGGGGACCCCGGCAGGGACCAAGGGGCCAAGAAATGCGCGGGTAGTCGGGCATATGCGGGTCCCGAAGTGCTGCAACGATGCCTGCGGACGCATCGGTGAGGCGCAAGACCGCGGGAGAAATCCTGACTAGAACTGGTGAAACGCAAAGAAGGCCGCGGCGACCAGAAAGCCTCCGGCAACAGCGTGATTCCAGCGCAGGTGCGAACCGAAATAGTAAGTGGCAAAAACGCCGAAGACCGTGAGCGTGATGATCTCCTGAATTACTTTGAGCTGCACGGGAGTGAAGCGGCCGTAGCCGATGCGGTTGGCCGGCACCTGAAAGCAATACTCGAAGAAGGCGATACCCCAGCTGATCAGAATGACCTTCCAAAGCGGTTGCTGGCCGTATTTCAGGTGACCGTACCAGGCGAAGGTCATGAAGATGTTGGAGCAGATGAGAAGAACAATGGTCCACATTCCCTTATTAGATACGCGAAATGTGGCAAGTGTTGTGGACGCCGCGTGGGCGAGGGCAATTTTTCGGTGATGGCGAAGTGACGGCACTAAGTGAAAATCTCGGACGGCTGGAAGAGTCGATCGCTGCGGCTTGCCGAGCGGCTGTGCGCGCGCGCGGCGACGTCGAGCTGATGGCGGTGTCAAAAACATTCCCGGCGGAAGCGATTGCCGAGGCCGCGGCGCTGGGGCTGACGCTGTTTGGCGAAAATCGCGTTCAGGAGTTCAGCGCGAAAGTGTTGCGCGCGGCGGAGAATGGAACCTGGGCGGTGGGCGAGAGATTGAGATTTCATCTCATTGGGCATTTGCAGTCGAATAAGGCGGCGAAGGCGGCGGAGATCTTTGATGGAATTGACTCGCTGGATTCGGTGCGGCTGGCGGAGCGATTGAACGAGGCGGCTGGGAAAATTGGCAAGCGGCTGCCAGTGTTGATCGAAGTGAAGCTGAGCCCGGAAGAGGCGAAGGCTGGAGTTGAGCCGGAGTCTAACGAAGCTGCGCAGCTGCTGGAGCGGCTCCCAGATTTCGCGCACCTTGAAGCCCGCGGGCTGATGACGATTGCTCCATGGGGCGCGCCGGAGGATGTGACGCGCACATGCTTTCGCAGCTTGAGGACGTGGCGCGACCGGTGGGCGGCGGCGAATTCGCGACTGAAGCTCGATGTGCTGTCGATGGGGATGAGCGGTGACTTTGCGCTGGCGATCGCTGAGGGCGCTACGCGTATTCGCATCGGCACGGGGCTGTTTGGTGCGCGGCAGCCGTTGGCGGAGCAGGGAAGCCCGGAGATTGACTGATGCTGCTCGCTACCGAGCGATAGATGGTGGACTGAACTAGCGCTTGGGCGCAGATTGCCGCTGAAGTTCCTTCTCAAATGTCTGCTCGCGATCGGCAATATAAGCCTTGTATCCGGTTGGATCGATGAAGGCGTTCTTGTCGCCGTCTTTCCAGCGCGGATATTTCCCAACGAGATCAAAATAAGAGCCGTGCGCGCCGAGAAAAATGTCGCATGGCAATTGGTCGAGAACCGCAAAGCCGCGCTTGTAGTCCCTGGCGATTTGCGGATAGGCCTTGTTGCCGACGAGCTTGTAGCCCGGGTTGACGTTGGGGCTGCCGACGATCACGACGTGCAGAAAGCGACTGCCGTGCGGCTCATCGAGGGTCCAGGTGGTCGTTCCTCTGGTGTGGCCGGGTGTAAGGTGCGCAGTCAGGACTGTGCCGCCCAGGCTGACCGTGTCACCATCGTGGAGGATGCGATCGACGTGCGCGGATGGGTAGCGATTGGATTTCTTTGCGCCGTATTGGAAGTCTGTTCTGCCGCCTGATTCGACGACCGAAACGTCGCCAGTCATCACGTAATATTTGGCACCGGTGAGGTGAATGATTTGGGCGCTGCCTGCGCAATGATCGCTGTGCGCGTGGCTGATGAGCAGGATTTTGATGTCGCTGAAGTGGAAGCCGAGGTCTTCGACGCTCTTCTTAATCAGCGGCACCGAGGCTTCGAAGCTCGAGTTGATGAGGATAAGCCCGCTCGGGGTGGCGATGAGGTAGGAGCCGAGATCTTCGCTGCCGACGTAGTAGAGATTTCCTGCGATGCGGAAGGCAGGGAAAGGCGTGGTCCATGCAGGATTGCTCGGGGCAGGATTGTTCTCGGCTACGAGCGGGACTGTGGAGACGAGGAATGTGAGCAGCGCGAGGTGAAGAGTGGATTTTAAGGTTTTCATTGAGCCTCTGTAGATTCGGATTGGCGGTTCAGGGCTTCAATGGCCCGCTCGAGGTGGACGCCGCGGGAGCCTTTGACGAGAACGACGTCGCCGGGCCGTAGATTCTCCACGAGCCACTGGCCTGCGGCTTCGGCGCCGTTGAGAAAGACTGCAGGAACTCCGCCGGCGCATGCGGCCGTGGCGAGGTGCTCCGCGTTGCCCTGCACCGCGACGACGAGATCGAGGCCGGCCTCTGCGGCGACGCGCCCACTGGCGATGTGAAGCGCGGGACCTTGCTCGCCTAACTCCAACATCTCGCCGGCTACGAGGATGCGGCGGCCTTTGGCGTGCCGCGCGGCGAGTGTGAGAATCATGGAGCGCAGAGCCTCGGGGTTGGAGTTGTAGCTGTCGTTAAGGATGGTGGCGCCTGCGATTTCGACGATCTGGCCGCGTTTGTCGCCCGCGGTCAATGAGTCAAGCGCGGCGATGGCCGCGTCCAGATCAACGCCGGCCTCAAGCGCCACGGCCAATCCGGCGAGAGCATTCAGCGCGTTATGTGCGCCGAGTAGATGCAAAGTGAGATCAGCCTCGCGCTCGCGGGTGCGAAGGTGAATGTGCAGGCCGTCCTGGTCCTCAGTGCAGGAGAGAATTTGCGGGTCGGCGCAGGGTCCGGCGCCAAAGTAAACGACGCGGCCGGGAAAATCGCGGCCAAATTGCGCAGCGTATGCGTCGTCGCAGTTGAGGAATGCGACGCCGTTCTGGGGAAGTGCTTCAATCAGCTCAAACTTTGCGCGGGCGATCCCGGCCTGGCCGCCCGCAAAGTTCTCAATGTGCGCGGAGCCGATGTTGGTGATCACGCCCCAATCAGGCGCGGCGATTCGTGCCAGCGCGGCAATCTCGCCTGCGTGGTTCATACCCATTTCGACGACGGCGAATTCGTGCTCCGGCGTCAGGCGCAGAAGTTGCAGCGGAAGCCCGAAATTGTTGTTCAGATTGCCCTCGGATTTGAGGACGCGAAACTTTGCGCCAAGCGCGGCAGCGACAGCTTCCTTGGTGGTGGTTTTTCCGGCCGAGCCAGTGATGGCGACAACACGGCGTCCCCATTGACGGCGCACATGGTGGGCCAGAGATTGCATGGCGGCGAGCGAGTCATCCGCGATGAGCAGCGGATGGGCGAGCACGGCATCGGGTAGGGAGACGGCGCGCGCACGAGAGACGACCGCGCTCACGGCTCCGCGCTCGAAAGCCGCGCCGACAAAGTCGTGGCCGTCGTGGCGCTCACCGCGCACAGCAAAGAAGAGCTCACCGGGAGCGATGGTGCGCGAGTTGATCGAGTAGCCGGTCGCGACCGGTGTGCCTGCATTGGGCACGCTGGCCGGAGCTTCGAGCACCGCTCCGGCGCCCATTGCCACTTCTGCAAGCGTGAGGTTCATTGCCCTACACCATAGCCCAATTCGGCAAGGATGGAAAGCGCAACCTCGGCGTCGTCGAAAGGGATGGTGCGGCCGGACAGAATCTGTTCTTTCTCGTGCCCCTTGCCGGCAAGGAGGACGACGTCTCCGGGTTTCGCTGCCTCGAGTGCGATCCGAATGGCCGAAGCGCGATCGACTTCGACGGTGTACGCGACATTGGTCGATTTCAGGCCGGGTTCAATTTCGCCGATGATCGCCGCTGGATCCTCGGAGCGGGGATTATCGCTGGTTGCGACAACGAAGTCGCTGCCTTCGCCGGCTGCCTGACCGATTTTCGGGCGCTTGGTGCGGTCGCGGTCGCCGCCACAGCCGAATAGCGTGATGACGCGCGCGCCGGAAGCGGCGGTCATCTGGCGGGCGAGCGCGGTGAGGTTGCGCAGCGCGTCGTCAGTGTGCGCGTAGTCGACAACCACGGTGAAGGGCTGGCCTGCATCGACGGGCTGGAAGCGGCCGGGAACGGGCCGGAGGGTAGGAACGGCGGCGGCGAGATGGGAGAAAGAAACGCCGCGCGCATGGGCGGCAGTGAATGCGGCGAGCAGGTTGAGAATGTTTACTTCACCTGCGAGGCGCGAAGTGATGCAGGATGAGCCGGCAGGCGTTTCGAGTTGAATCGTCGCGCCGGAGGGTGTGAGCACGTGGCTCGCGGCGCGCCATTCGCCCGTGCCGATTCCGTAGGTGCGAACCTCAGCGCCCGCATCGCGTGCGGCTGCGGCAAGTTCCTGGGCGCGTGCGTCATGAGCATTAATGATGGCGACGCGTGGAGGCGGATAAACCGTTCCATCGAAGAGCAGGCGTTTGGCCGCGAAATAATTGTCCATCGTCCGGTGGTAATCGAGATGATCGCGCGTGAGGTTGGTGAAGATGGCAACGTCGAAGGGAATCCCGATCATGCGGCCCTGGTCGAGGGCGTGGCTTGAAACCTCGGTAATGAGCTCTTCGGCACCGCGCGCAACACCTTCGGCCATCAACTCGAAGAGATCGCGCGACTCAGGCGTTGTGTGAATCGAGGGCCGAGTTTCGCCGGCGACATGATATTCGATCGTGCCGACCAGAATGCTCAAGCGCGCAGCGGAGTTGAGGAACGATTCCACGAGGAACGCGGTGGTCGTCTTTCCGTTCGTGCCGGTGATTCCAGTGGCGGCAAGCAAGCGCTCGGGATGGCCGAAGAAAGCGACGGAAGCCTCGGCAAGCGCCCGGCGGCCATGCTCGACGTGAAGGAGCGGCAGGTCGGGTCGATAGACGGTTAGATGATCGAATTTGTGCGCGGAGTCAGTGACGATTCCCAGCGCGCCAGCGGCGATGGCCTTGTCAACATAGCGATTGCCGTCGGTCGAGGCCCCTTTCATGGCCACGAACACCGATCCCGGCCGCACGCGGCGCGAGTCGTATTCAACGCCGCTAATCGTCGCGGCGGAGCTGCCGGCAGAGCCGATTGACGCGACTTCGGCAATTAGATCGGGCCAGTTCATCACGAAGTTGATTGTAGATTGCTCAGTTCGAACCGGCAGGGAGGCAGTCCATCTAGCGAAAGGCGAGAGAGGATGGCACTGATGTAGGAAGGGTTCTGTGATGCAAAGAGAAACGGCGCATGGGATACATAATAAAAGGCGAACAAACCTCGTTCTCGGAGGTAATCCATCTTTGTCTTACGTTGTAGCCCCCTGCTGTAGTTCTTGACGCGTTGATGGCTCTGGTCGAAACAAATCAAATAGTGCGGAGTGTACTCAGCCGCAACTTGGATTAGGAAATCTAAAGGAGCATGAGCTGCCGTTGGCTGATTGGAGCCAGATTCGGAGGGAAGCGGAATACCGGTATGAGGATCAAGCAGGATGCCATGCGGGAAATCAGGCTTTCCTCTCTCAGGATCGAGAATCGGGATCGTGGTCATCGCAGAATATTCTTGCCACAAAGGGCGAGGAACAAATCTTGCGTGAGCGTAGAGAGGGGCGACGGGCTGAAGGCTATCGGCCCAAAAGCGTTTGACGATGTCATAAGAATCCCCAAGATAGATCTGTTTCATAGCGCTCCTTGGACCGTAGATGTCGGTTGAAATCCCACAGGGGCTAAATGTCGTGTCTCAAGACGTTATTTACATCGACGTGGGCTGCTCAAGCCAAGATGGTTATGGAAAAGTTGAAAAGCTGGGCTTCGCTTTCCAACTTTCCCACAACCACGGCTGCTACTTGAATATATGTCCTGAAACATTAAATGGTTTTCGGCCCGAATCCAGAGCGTCCCTCAGGGGCTGAAGCCCACTCCATGTCATGAGCCTTTCGGCACGGCTGAAGCCGTGCCCTTTCAAAACTGCGGGAAAGTAAACAACGTCTTGAAACTCTACAGCTAAAGCCCTCTTTTCGTCCGGTCCCTCTCGGCCCGACTAAAGTCGTGCCCTGATACAAAGCAGATATTGAGACCGTTCTAGAAACGTGCAGTCAGCGTTCGCAGCGGACGACGATCTTGGTGCCGGCGGGCACCATGGCGCCGGGCTCGGGGGCCTGCTCGCGCGCGATGCCGTCGCCTGTAATCTTCACTTCGAGGCCGGCGCTGCCTGCCTCCTCGATGATTTCGCGAATGGGCAGACCGATGAGGGAGGGCACGCGCAATTGCCCGGCGTCGGCGATGGTGACGGTGGCCGGCGGCGGTGAGGAAGCCGATTTGGATTGCGGCGGCTGAGACTGTGAGAGGGCATTGGGGGAGGGCTGATTTGAAGCGCCAGTCTTCGGCGGCGCAGGAGAATTCGCGGCCTGAGCCGGCGCAGGCCCGGCAGGCGTGACGGTCTTAGCTTCTGTGGCGGGCGGAGCGCGGAGCGGATCGTCGCTGGGCAAGTCGTTGGCGGCATCGTAGAGGGCCTGAATATTTTCTTCTTGCGCCGGAGCGTCGTCTTCCTTGATAGGCGCGTCTTTCTTCGACGCCAGGTCGACCGGGCGCAGGTCGATATCGTGTTGGACGCCCAGATACTCGAGGACTTGCTGCGCCACTTCGGCAAAGACCGGTGCGGTGGTCGCCGTCGCGTAGTACTGGCCCCTCGGCGAGTCGAGGACGACGGCCACGGCGATGACGGGCGAGTTGACCGGCGCAAAGCCCGCGAACGACGCAATGTGCATGGTTTTCGAATAGGTGTGCGTGGCCGGATCGATCTTCTGTGCGGTGCCTGTCTTGCCGCCAGAGGAGTATCCGTCGAGCTGCGCCTCTTTGCCGGTGCCGAACAGAACGACGCCCTCCATCATCTTGCGCATCTGTGCGGCGGCGAGGGTGCTGATGACGCGATGCGCTCCGGGTGGTAGCTGGCTGGGCAGATCTTCGCCCGCGCGAACGGGACTGGCTACGAATTGCGAAGCTACCTGCGGCGGAGCAGAGTTTTGGGGCGATCCCGTACTTGATGCAGGCGGGTCCTGCATCAGAATGCGCGGCGGGAGGTAGGTGCCTCCGTTTGCGATGGTCGAGACCATGGTGACCAATTGCAGCGGCGTGACGGCAACCTCCTGGCCGATGGCGACATAGCCGATCGACGCCGGGCGCCAATTCTTTAGAGGGCGAAGAAGGCCGCGCGTTTCGCCGGGAAGTTCAACACCCGACCGCGAACCAAATCCGAAGCTCCGGATGTACGGGTAAAGCTTGTCGGGTCCAAGCCTGAGTGCGAGCTTGATGGCGCAGACATCGCTCGATTGGGCGAGCGCAGTCGCAACGTTCACCGTGCCGAGACCGCGGTCGCTTTTGTCATCGTGGATGACCTGACCGGCAACGGTAATCTGTCCACCCGAGCAGTCGATCATGTCATCCGGGTTGGCCACTTGCTGATCCATCGCGGCGGAGTAGGTGACGAGCTTGAAGACGGACCCGGGCTCATACACGTCGCTGACTGCGTGGTCGCGTAATTGGTCGGGCGTCGTGTGGCGAATCTGATTGGGGTTGAACGTAGGACGGATGGCGAGGGCCAGAATTTGGCCTGTATGCACGTCCTGGATGACAACGGTGCCGTTCAGCGCCTGCGTTTTGGCCATGGCGTGATCGAGCGCGCGCTCGGCCATGAACTGGATGTTCTCGTCGACGGTGAGAACGAGATTCTGCCCGGGTTCAGGGTCGTGCTCGCTTGAGCCGAGAACTTTGCGGCGCGCATCCATGGCGGTGTACATGAGGCCCGGACGCCCGTGTAACTGACTATCGAATTTTTCTTCCAGGCCCCCCAGGCCGCCGTCGTCGGAGCCCACGTAACCCAGAACTTGAGCGGCGATCTGATTGTCGGGGTAGAAGCGCTCAAACTCCTGCTGAAAGAAAATTCCTTTTATGTTGAGGGCTTTGACGGCGGCCGCAACCCGCGGCGTGACGCGTCGGGCTATCCAGGCGAAGTTACGTCCTTCATTGAGCCGGGATACGATCTGCGCCTCGGTGGTGAGCGCGTCTTGAGGATCGGCGTGAACCAGATTAGCCAGCGTGCGCGCGGCGGCTTGCTTGTCGGCGATTTGCGAGGGGTCGGCGTAGATCGAAGGGACCAGAATGGTCATGGCCATCTCACGCAGGTTGCGGTCATACAAAATGCCGCGGCGCGGAGCTACTTCAAAGGTGCGCTGCTGCTGTTTGGCGGCGCGCTCCACAAAGTCCTGGTGACGCACGATCTGCAGCCAGAAGAGCCGGCCGGCGATGGCGCAGGCCCACACCAGAAAAAAGATGCAAATGACCAGAAAGCGTGTCCGCTTGAGGGGCACGCCTTTAGGTGTTTGGGTTCGGCTGCGGATGGCTTGGACGGCTGCCGTCATGTCGAGTGTGTCCGATATAACTTCTGTAGATTCGCTATTGCACTGCAGGCGCTGGCGGGGCGACCTGAGCAAGAGTGGGAGAGCCGGCGGCAGGACGGGTATCAGAGAAAATAACCTGGCCGGGTTGCGGATCGGCAAGCCCAAGTTGGTGGGCCATCTGATCAATGCGGCCAGGCTGCGTAAGTTCGGCTTCGCTCAGGCGCAATTGACGATTCTCCTCGCGCAACTGGTCGAGAGATTGCTTTTCGCTCTCTACGCTGTAGCTGCTTTCAATGGCGCTGAAATGCTGCAAGCCGTAAATCATGATGAGCGAGAAGAGCGCGACCACGGCGGCCGAGAACACGCGCATCTCGCGAACGCGAACTGGGTCGGAGGCCTTGACGAGGCGCGTGTTATCAAAATGTTTTGCGAAGTAGTACTCCGGCATGCGCACGCGGCGGCGGAGCTGAGCCTGCTGCGCCATCATCGTTGCGTTGTGCTCGGCGATCCTTGCGTCCACGCCTCGTCCGGTCTCAAAATAAGTTGTTACACATGCGGCCATTTTGGTTCTCCTCGCTCTGCCTGCCTATTTCCGTTCCGCTGCTCTCAGCTTTGCGCTGCGCGATCGCGGGTTTCGGTCGATCTCTTCTTCTGTTGCAGTGACGGGCTTCTTGGTTAAAACATTCCAGATTCCCTTCTGCGCGCCTTCCCGGATGCTGTCTTTCGCGATGCGATCTTCCAATGAATGAAAGCTGATAACGACGAGCCGTGCGGAGGGCTTAAGCAATTTTGGTGCGGCCTCAAACAAAGCCCGGATTTCCTGCAATTCCTGATTAACGAAGATTCGCAATGCCTGAAATGTTCTTGTAGCCGGATGAATAAATTTCATTGGCGGGACGGCTGAGGCTACGATCCTGGCTAACTGCACCGTTGATGTAACCGGCCGCCCCCGCACAATGGCTCTGGCGACTGTCCGCGACCTCCTTTCCTCACCGTATTCGTAAATGAGATTTGCCAGCTCGTGCTCGCCCGTCTCATTCACCACTTGTTCGGCGGTAGGGCCGGATCGCGTGTCCATACGCATGTCCAGCGGCCCCTCCGCCTGAAAACTAAACCCTCTGCGCGCCTCATCGAAGTGCAGGCTGCTGGCGCCGAAGTCGGCCAGCAATCCGTCGACTGAATGGTGCGCGACGTGCTCGGCGATCGTGCTGAATGCCTCTCCGATCAAAGTCACTTGCGGCGCCTGGCTGCCCAGCTCCTCGCAAATTTTTGCGAGCCGGACTTTTGCCAACTCCAACGCCTCAGGATCGCGGTCAAATCCGATCAAGTGCCCCGCCGATCCCAATTGCCTGACGATGCCTTCGGCATGTCCCGCCAGGCCCAGCGTGCAGTCGACGTAAGTTCCGCCGCTACGCACGCGGATAAAATCCATTACTTCATCAAAAAGAACCGGCACATGGCGTACTTTTTGCTGCGTCATGCGCGCCCCCTGAGGGCGTCAACTATTCGTCTGGGCATTCGTCTGGGGCTTCATGATGCCGGCCAACTTCTCAAAATCCTCGTCGGTCATCGGGCTTGCCGCTAATTGCTGCTCGAAGCTTGTCTGATTCACAACTTCGAGGTAATTTCCTTTGCCAAGCACAACCACTTCGGCATCCAGAACCGCCTTGCCGCGCAGAATCTGCGGAAGAAGCACACGCCCCTGGTTATCCAGCTCGGCTTGCTGGCCGTAGTAGCTGGTCTGGTTGATGTACTTGTTGACTGCCCCGTTTAACGTGCCGAACTCCATCAAGCGCGCCTCGCGCTTTTCCCACTCCGGCAGCGGCCAGATCTCCGCGCACTTGCCGTCGGCGCTGGTGATGTAGAACTGGGAGACGTTCTGAGCATCCAGAAGCTGCTTGAAAGCAGCCGGGAGCTTGAGACGCCCCTTTTCATCGACCTTCGCCGGATGGTTGCCGCGAAACATTTGCCTGCCTCACTTGCGTTCCGCGGAACCTTCTCTTGCTTTACCGCGTGCCGAACACTCAGTAATTCCCCTCCGGGTTAGCCAGGCTGGTACCCCAGCCTGAATGGCGCCAGATATTCGATCCCGGAAAGAGGAACCGGAGTAAACTTGAGGGGATCGATCAGGGCTGATGAATGGTCGCGATCGGTTGGTCCAATCGTGACCACTCAGCTCCAAAATTTCCCACTTGGGCGATATTACCCCTGATATACCCCTCTGAAAACTAAAAAATCGGTGGAAAGTGCAGGAAAATCAGGGTTTCCGCTGAAACATCGACTAATAGAGCGACAATCCAGAGGCACCACAAGATATGGGGTTTACTGGTGTGATTCCCCGTCTGGACAGGTGTCGGCGGCTGTGGTAGGGGAACAAAAAGCGAAGAAATCGAGGAAATGGGCGTTGGGCGGGAACTGGTGGAGGGAAGTGGAAGGCGTCAGAGGGACTTTGCGATTGTTTTGGCTCGGTGCCGCGCGCGTGCGACCACGAGATTCAAGAGGTAGAGGAAGACGAGGAAATTGATGGCGAAAAGGCCAACGCGAATCCAACTGATGTGGCGAAAGATCTCGAAGAGTTCCCAAGGAAGGAATGATGCGGTAATGGCGAGAGTCAGGAACTCGCCCCAGGCTTTCTCGAGGTAAAGGCCGATGCCTTCGGCCATGGTGATGGCGGCGTAGCAGTAGGCGACGAAGCCGATGCGGCGCAGGACGGGGTCGTTGATGAGGGAGGCTTTTTCGAGGATGAAGTTGACCAGACGTGACTCGGGATTGAAGCGGAGATAGCGGGCGAAGAGGTCGATCTGATCGGCCAGGTCTTTGTGGAGGAGGCGATGGGCGCCGATGCCGATGGCGATGAATAAGAGCGCGTAGAGGAACTTGTAGACCGCGATGGTGAGCAGCAGGGGATTGCGGCGATGGCCGCCGATGCGGGTTAAACGCGAAGAGCGAGGCATGATGACGCCGATGGGGACTGTAATTAAGGGTAAATGATTAGAGGCAGGGAACGACGGAGCAGACAAAGGCCAACAGCCAGCAGCCAATAGCCAATAGCCAATAGCCAAAAGCCGACAGCCAATAGCGAGGCTACTTTTTTAGGTGGAGTAGGGAGTTGCGGTCGAGGGTTTCGCCGTCGAGGATTACGGTGGAGATGCGGCGAGCGTTCCAGATGTTGACGGTGGGGTCGGAATCCAGGATGAGAATATCGGCGCGGCGGCCGGGAGCGATGAGGCCGAGCTCGTTCCAGCCGAACTGAAGCGCATAGTTGTTTGTGGCGGCGGCGAGGGCCTCACGCGGCGAGAGGCCGAGGCGGACAAGCAGTTCCAGTTCGGTGTGCAGCGAAATGCCGGACATGGTGCCCATGGCGTCGGCGCCGGAACCGGCGAGGTAGTGAGGGAAGGCGGAGAAGATCGTCTGGTTAATGTGCCAGAGACGGAGAGCGGTCAGGCCAGCCTTTTTCTGCAAGTCTTCTTCCATCCAATGCTGGGCGGTGGCTGGAAGGTGACGCGACCAGGTCGGAAGCGGAAACATCATCTCGCCGGTGGAGGGATCGGTAGGGCGGAACATGCGGCCTGGATCGAGAAGGGCCGCCGAAGGTTCCTTCCAGAGATTGCGATGATTGGGGAGTTCCACATAGTAGAGGCTGAATGCGGGCATAAGCGCGGCGTGGTGCGTGGCAAGGAAGTGAGCGTAATTTCGCAGCCGCACGTCGGTGGGCGGGATTCGCTCGGAATAGTCGTAGGCGGTGTCGGCGGAGGGACCGTCGGGGTCGTCCACGAGCGGGCGCTGAAGCTCGTCGGGAATAACGCCGAGATCGTAGTGGTCCATTTCGATGAGTGAGTCAACGCCGGCCTCATCGCCGACGCGGTCGGGCGTGGCAACGAAGTCGCCGTAAGTGACGAGGCCCATGTCGTGGGCGCGGGCGATGATCCATTGCGAGTTGGCAGCGGTGACGTGGGCGGTGAGGATGAGCACTCGCGTGCCAATGTGAGCGGTGTCGATCATCTGGCGCGCGGTGTCCTGGGGCCCAAGCTCGACAGGATGCGCGCCTTCGCGGAGCTTCGAGACCCACTCCGGATACCGGGCCAGCAGGCTCCAGTTGTCGGTGACTCCGATTGTATCGATGGGATAGATGTGCGGAGTGGGCTGAGCCCCGGTATCGATAAAGCCGCGCTGTGAATCGGCGCGGGCGACGACCGTGGTGACGCCCATGTAGAGGTTGGCGTTGGCCTGAGCCTGAGAGTTCATGCCGGCATAGCCATCGATGAGTCCGGGGATGAGGAATTTTCCGGCGCAGTCGATGATGCGGGCGTCTTTGGGGATGGAAACTTGAGGGGGCTGGCCAACGTCGGTGATATGGCCGTCGCGAATAACGACTATGGCGCCGGGAATATCGCTTGCGGAGTGTCCCCAGGCGGAAACGTCAACCAGGGTGCCGCCGACGAGGGCCAGTGGAACGGAAGCGGGCGCGGGCTCAGGTTGAGATTGGGCCGGTAGTGAGGCTAAAGCGCAGCCGATCACGAGCAGACCCGGGAAGAAGTGGCGCCGTCGCATGAGAGAGATGGTCGTAAGAGGATTGTCGCATAAAGGACAGCGATCAGTGGTTAGTGTTCAAGGGGAAGAGAGGCAGCAATTGAATAACTCAGCGGGGATTAAGTTGCGGGAGTTTCGAGCGCGGTGAAAGAAACGCGCAGCGCGGCGAGCGCGGTTCGTGGATGGGACGGGACATAATTTCGAGAATACAAGGGCAGAGCGGCGGTTCTTTGATTAGGAGGCGACGAGTGTCGGCCGGCGGCGGCGAGTGAGCAGCGGTAGAACCTGGGCGAGAGCTGCTTCGGCTGTTAGGCCGTAACGGGCACGGAGCGCGTCGATTTTGCCGTGCTCGATGAATTGGTCGGGCCAGCCGATGCGGATGACGGGAACGGAGAGGCCCATTTCTTCGAGAGCTTCAATAACCGCGGTGCCGAAGCCGCCCATTTTCACATGATCTTCGAAGGTGACGAAAGCCGCAACGCGGGCGGCGTAGCGCGCCAGCAACTCGTGGTCGAGCGGCTTGATGAAGCGGGGATTGATGACTGCGGCGGAGTAGCCCTCGCGATCTAGAAGCTCGGCGAGCGACTTGGCGAGCGAGATCATGGGCCCGAGGCCGAGAATGGCGACATCGGAGCCGTCGGAAAGGACTTCTGCCTTGCCCACCGGAAGCGATTGCGGCTCCGGTTTGCGGGTTACGCCCGCAACGACGCCGCGAGGATAGCGAATGGCGCTGGGGCCGGGGAGATCGAGCGCGGTCTTGAGCATGTCGGCAAGCTCGTCTTCATCTTTGGGCGACATTAAGACGATCTCGGGAATTCCACGCAGGTAGGCGATGTCAAAGAGGCCGTGGTGAGTGGGGCCGTCGTCGCCGGAGAGGCCGGCGCGGTCCATGCAGAAAAGGACGGGCAGCTTTTGCAGGCATACGTCATGAACGACGGGATCGAAGGCGCGTTGCAGGAATGTGGAGTAGATGGCGCAAACGGGGCGGTATCCGCGTGTGGCCATACCCGCGGCAAAGACCACGGCGTGCTCCTCGGCGATGCCGACGTCGAAGTAGCGCTTGGGGTGGCGCGGCCGGAAGTGATCGAGGCCGGTTCCATTGGGCATGGCAGCGGTGATGGCGACGACGCGCGGATCTTTTGATGCGAGATCGGCCAGGGTGTTAGCGAAAACCTCTGCGTAGGTGGCAGAGCCATCGGGGGTCTTGCCGGTTTCGGGATCGTAGGGGCCGAGGCCGTGAAACTTTTTCTGGCCGTCGAGTGCGGGCTGAAAGCCACGGCCTTTTTGAGTGAGGACGTGAAGCAGGACGGGGTGATCGAGGGTCTTGAGAAACTTGAAGGTCTCGACCAGCAGCGGGAGGTTATGGCCGTCGATGGGACCGAAGTACTCCAGGCCGAACTCCTCAAAGAGGATGGAGGGCCACAACATGCTTTTCGCGGCTTCCTCGGCGCGGCGAACAACTTTGATCGCGGTCTTGCCGCCGAAGCGCTCAATGAGACGCGTGGCTTTGTCATGCAGGTGCTGGTAGTGCTCGTTGGTCACGATGCGGTGGAAATAGCGGGCGATGGCGCCGACATTGCGATCGATTGACCACTCGTTGTCATTGAGGACAACGATCATGCGCCTGGTATGAACGGCAATGTTATTGAGCGCTTCAAATGTAATGCCGTTGGTGAAGGCGGCGTCTCCTGCGACCGCGATGACATGCTCATGGCCGCCGGCAAGATCGCGGGCCGCGGCCATTCCAAGCGCCGCCGAGAGAGCCGTGCCTGCGTGACCTGCGCCGTAGCAGTCATGCTCACTTTCGGTGCGCAGCATGAACCCATTGAGACCGCCGGGTTGGCGGATGGTCTCAAAGCGGTCGATGCGGCCGGTGAGGATCTTGTGAATGTAAGCCTGGTGGCTGACGTCGAAGAGGATTTTATCTTCAGGGGTAGAGAAGACAGCGTGCAGAGCGAGGGTAAGCTCGACTACGCCGAGATTAGGACCAAGATGGCCGCCGGTTTTGGAGAGAGTCTGGACGAGGAACCCGCGAATTTCTTCCGCGAGCGAGACCATATTGTCGTAGTTCAATCGCTTGAGGTCAGCGGGAGAATGAATCGTCTCCAGAAGCGTCCCCATGTACATCCTTCCCCCGGGGAGAGCAAAGTATGACCGGGAATCCAAGGAAAAATCCCAAGCTGTGAAACGCTCCTCGAACAGGAGTCTGAAGATCAAGACTGAGCAGAGATTGTGCCTGCCAACTCTTAGTATACCTGCGCGCCAGAACGCGGCTTTGATGGATTAGACGCGAGAAACGGGACGGGGTTTGGGGCCGGGAGTTGGGCGGCAACGAGGCGGCTACGATTTCAGAACGTCTATACTGATGCGGCGGAGCGGGGGACAAGAGCGTAATGCGTAAATGGGTCATCATTCTAATTCTTCTAGGAATTGCCGGTCCGGCAATGGCGGATAAGACTTTGTCCATTGAGCAGATGGAGCAGTTGCTGATCAAGCTCCATGGCAAGCCGGATGGAAAAGTGGCCGGCGAACTCGAGGATGTAAAGGTCACCGAGAGGGTGAGCCCGGCAAGGCTGGCGCGATGGGAGGCGGATTTTCCCGGGAAGCGCACGCAAGAAGAGCTCATGAAATTGGCGGATTTGAGCGCCTTTCAAAATCCTCCCGCAAGCGACGTGCTTCGCGATCCGCCGCCAGACGCCAATACGGAAGAGCGAATGATGGCGCTAGCCGAGGACTACGTGAGGCTCACGATGGCGCGGCTACCGAACTTTTACGCGACGCGCGAAACGACGCACTTCGAGGACGCGCTGACGCATCGGTCGGAATACACCTACGCGGGGTCGATGGCGATGGGCACGCAAGGGTCATTGGGCTCGCTTCCAACCCAAACCCCGGGCCAGGGCAGCACCACGGAATATCGGGGATTGCACAGTACGGGTGTATTCGACATGCCGGTGACTTACCGCGATGGGCATGAGGTGCTGGAGGAGGACAAGGGCAAGCGAAAGAAAGAAGAGGAATCGGTGGGAGGACTGACCTCCAGCGGTGAGTTCGGGCAGGTTCTCGGAGCAGTGATCGACGACCTGGTGCACAGCGGGGTGCGCTGGCTGCGGTGGGAGCAGGGAAATGGCGAACCGGCGGCCGTGTACGGTTTTGCGGTGCCGGCGAATCAATCGCATTTCAGGATTGAGATCACAGTCGGCGGCAAGGCGGAGGCACTCTTTCTCGCCTATCACGGAGAGATTGAGATCGATCCGGCAACAGGCGAGATTCTGCGGTTTAGCGAAATTGCGGATCCGGGGCCCACTTTTGCGGCGATGCGAGCGGCGCTTGTGGTGGAATATGCGCCGGTGAAAATTGGAGATCAAAGCTACATCGTTCCGGTGAGAGGTGTCGCGTTCTCGATGATTCCCGTTCCGAGCGCGGGCGCGACGGATGAAGCTTCAGAGCCGGTGCAGGTTAATTTAAACGACGTGGCGTTCACGCACTATCACGAGTTCGGCTCGGAAGCGCGGATCGTGACGGCTGCGAACGGCGGAGGCGAGAACGGCGCAGCGGGAAGCAGTGAAGCGCCGGCTGCGAACAGTTCAGAGGCCACTGCGACAAACAGCGCGCCGGCTGCACCCGCTGGCTCATCCAGCACTGCTGAGCCTGCTTCCGGTACAACTCCGTCGGCGGCTGAAGAAGTGGCGGCTACACCTGCATCAAACGCGGCGCCCGCAGCAGCGCCGGCAGCCGCGATCTCGAATGCACCAGGTACAGGCAATGTGCTTCATGCGCAGTCGCGGCTGGTGGTACTGGATGTGGAGGTGACCGACCACGACAAACCGGTCAAGGGATTGGACCGCAGCCGGTTCCATGTGTTTGAGGATGGGCACGAAGTGCCGATCGCGTCGTTCGAAGAGAACGAACCGCCGGCTAGCGTGGAGATTGCCAAGGCTCCAACGTTGCCGCCGGATACATATTCGAATGTTCCGGTATATCCGGAATCGAGCGCCGTGAACGTGCTGCTGCTGGATGCGTTGAACACTCCGATGGGCGATCAGGAGCAGGTGCGAAAACAGATGATCGCGTATTTGAGCACGATGAAGCCGGGAACCGCGCTCGCGATCTTTACGCTCTCATCGCGGTTGCGGATGGTGGCGGGATTTACGACGGACGTGGCAAAGCTGAAACAAGCGCTTGAGAGCAAGAAGCCAATTGCTCGGTCGTCGGCCGATGTTGGCGCGAGCAGCAGCGAGAGCAATTCGTCGACTGTGGTGCAGGCGGCATCGAGCATTGCGACGAGCAACGATCCGGGGACGATGTGGCTGGTGGGCCAGATCATGCAGTTCGCGGCTGACACCAGGACCTACGAAACGGATCAGCGCGTGACGATGACGCTCGATGCCCTGAGCGAATTGGCAAGATATCTGACTGCGATTCCTGGAAAGAAGAATCTGATCTGGTTTTCGGGGTCGTTTCCGATCGGACTCAGTCCCGATGCGACGCTCTCGACGCAGATCAAGGATGTAAGGGACTATTCAATCGATATGCAGCGGACAAGCGCGTTGCTCTCCGCAGCGCGGGTTTCGGTGTATCCAGTGGACGCGCGAGGGCTGATGACGGCGCCAACTGTCGATTCAAGCTACACTCCGCCGCTGGCGACATTGCAGGGCGCTGGCACTCCCGTCGCCAACGATAACAGCAGCTTTACGATGCAGACGACGCAGGACCAAGGGACGATGAGCACAATTGCTGCCGAGACGGGCGGCCGTGCGTACGCAAACAGCAATGGCCTGAAGGACGCCGTGGAGAAGATTGTTGCGGAAGGCTCGAGTTATTACGCGTTGAGCTACGTTCCGCCGGAAGAGAAAGGCAGCAAGCACGGCGACGATTTCCGCAATGTTGAAGTGAAGGTGGACGGGAGCAAGTATCAGCTTTCGTACCGGCGCGGCTACTACACGGACACTGCGAGCAAACCGGCGGACAATACTGGCGCCACGCCGGGGACTGGCGGTGCGCCGCGGCCGATGACCGCGGCAGCGGTGCTGGGCGAGCCACCGTCGACGCAGATTCTGTTTCAGGCGCGGGTGCTGGCGGAAGGCGATCCGGAGTTAAAGGGGCCGGAGCCCGAGAACGGGCCGGCGGGTGACAAATCGGCAAACCTGAAGGGTGGAGCGCACCGCTATATTGTGGACCTGTCCGTCAATCTGGGGAGCCTGACACTTGCGCAGAGCGCGGATGGGAAGAGGAGCACAGAATTAGAGTGCGCGCTGGTGGCCTATGACAGTGAAGGCAATTCAGTGAATTCCCTGGGCCGGAAATTCGACTTCAATCTTACGGCGGAGCAATATGAGCGGCTCTCTGCGGAAGGAAAAGGCATTCCTGTGCGTCTTGCACTGGATTTGCCGTCAGGCGCAAACGTGGTGCGAGCGGTTGTGTACGACCCGGCAACGGCCAAGACCGGATCGCTGGAGATCCCGGTGCAGGTGACAGGCAAGTAAAAGAAGACGGGTCCCCGTTATTTTGCAGGTCCATCGGAGGGCGAAACGTGGCTGGATTGCGGAAATGTTTTTCATCGTTGATCTTGATTGCGGGATTGGTAGCGGTCGGCCCGAGCGCTTCGCTGGCACAACTGCTGGAACCGGGAACGCAGCCGCAGACGCCTAATCCTCTGACTGATTCGACCGTAAAGCCGGGCAAGATGCAGCTCTTCGACCTGGAAGCGCGTTTTGCGAAAGATGTAGCGGAGCGGGGCGGCGCGGCATTTGCTTCCTGGTTTGCCGACGACGGCGTGGAGCTGGGAAATGGCGCTGTGCCGCATATCGGAAAGGTAGCCATCGTCAAATCCGCGCACTGGTCGCCCAAGGACTATCAACTTACATGGACGCCGACCGACGCAATGATGGGGCCATCGGGAGATATGGGCTACACGTGGGGACATTTTGAGGGGCACAGCAAGGATGCGAATGGAAATCCCGTGGTCACGAGCGGAAGGTACATGACGGTGTGGCGCAGGGAGCCGGACGGGAGCTGGAAGGTGGTTCTGGACGCGGGAGCTAATGACGCGCCCGCTGCCGGAGATTGCTGCAAGCTGCCAAATCAGTGATCTGGGATCGGAAACGGTCGGGGATTGGAAACGGTCGGGAATTAGAAACGATCAAGGAATAGAGATCAGTTGTGTTTTTTGGCGGCTTTTGTGGTGAAGCGCGAGAGGTAACTCGCAAGAAGTGTCCATGGTAATCATGAATTCAATCGAGCGGTGCGAAGAATCGCGGGTACTTCAGTTGTACAGCTTTTTCTCCCAATTGACCGGATAGTGGAAGAGCCAAGTTTATCAATGTCTTTGATACTGGCTGCAAGAGCAGCTCCAGGTATTTATATCGATATGGTCGCTACGGTCGGTTCGCATGGGGGAGAGAACCAGGAAGCGGTAGTGCGCGCGGAGATGAGCATCTTCGATCGCAACTCCGATCCTGCGCTGGACGAGTTGGTTGAGCTCGCCGCAGTGTTGTGCGACGCCGATGACGGTTACATCGGCTGGATGGACTTCAACCGGCTGTGGTTCAAAGCGCGATTCGGGTTCAAGGCGACAGATCAGCCGCGCGCCAGCACTGCCGACCAATGGATGATGGAAAAAGGCGAGCCTCTGCTGATTGCGGATGCGAGCCAGGATCCGAGATTTCCTCCCGAGGGCATTCCACTGGCCGGCGCCGGTTCCTGTCTATCCTACGCGGCGGTTCCTCTTTTCAGCAGCGATGAGCACATGATCGGCACGATGGCGGTGCTGTCGCACAGACCAGACCAGTTCAAGCTGGAGCATTTGACGCTGCTGGAGATTCTGGGCCGGCAGGCAGTGACGCGACTGGAGTTGTACAACCGGATCCGGCTGCAGGAGCAGGCGCAGCGGCAGCGGCAGCGCACGGAGCGCGCGCTGGCGATCGAGCGCTGCTTTGTGGCCGCCACGCTGGATTCGATCCCCGCGCTGGTGACGGTGCTGGATACGGCGGGTCGCGTAGTGCGGATGAATTATCCCTGCGCGCAATTGACAGGATTGAACCTGGCTCAGGCCGTGGGCCGGCCATTTGTGGAGGAGTTCCTGGAAGCGGGCGACCGCGGATGGGCGGCAGGAAAGCTGAACGAAGCGGCGTCCGGGCAAGCTTCAGGACCGTATGAGACGTTGTGGCGAGCGGCGGCCGGCGAAAGCCGGCGCGTGAGCTGGACCCTGCGGCCATTGATGGGCCCGAGCGGAGAGATTCAGTACCTGATTGTGAGCGGACAGGACGTAACCGACCAGCGCGAGATGGAGAACACGCTGCTCGAGAGCGAGGCCCGTTATCGCGAGGTGGTGGAGAACAGCCTGGGATTTGTTTTTACCTGCTCGATGGAGGGAAGGCTGACTTCGCTGAACGCGTTCACGGCCGAGACGCTGGGTTATCGCGCCGAGGGCCTGGTGGGACGCATGTTGACAGAGCTGATGGACGCTGAAGGGGCAGCGGCATTTCAGGATTGCCTGAATACTCTGGAAAGCGCGGAGGAGTGGCAGGGTGCGTTGCCGCTGCGGCGCAGCGACGGCGTATACCGGCGCATTGCGGTGCGCAGCCGGCGCATGCAGTTGCCGGGCGAACGGCCATTTGTGCTGAATCACGGCATGGATGTGACCGAGCAATACGAAGCCGAAGAGGCGCTGCGCATGGCTACGCGGCAGCGCGAGCTGATTTTGGAAGCGGTGGACGACGGCATCTTTGGCATGGATCTTGAGGGCAAGGTAACTTTCATTAACGAAGCCGGCGCCCGGATGCTGGGATACACGGCAAATCAGTTGCTGGGCCACGATCTGCATGAGCTGATCCATCACAGCCACGCCGATGGAGCGCCGTATTCTCGTTCGACGAGCCCGATGCTGCAAGCGCTGCGGAGGTCGGAGCCGATTCGCATGCGGGACGAAGTGTTCTGGCACCAGGACGGAACTGCAATTCCGGTTGAGTACAGCGCCACTCCGCTGATTGAGGAGGGCCAGGTGAGCGGAATGGTGGTGGCATTCCAGGATGTAGGCGAGCGGCGCCGCCTGGAGAAGATGAAGGACGAGTTCATCTCCACCGTGAGCCACGAGTTGAAGACTCCGCTGACCTCGCTGCGCGCATCGCTGGGGCTGGTTCAGTCGGGCACGCTGGACAAGCGCCCGGAGAAGCAGCGGCAGATGATCGACATGGCGATTGGGAATTGCGATCGGCTTGTCAGGCTGGTGAACGACATTCTGGACTTCGATCGTGGCGAAAAGGGAAGGTTGCCGCTGAATCGCGAAGCAGTGGATCCGATGACCCTGCTGAGACGTGCCGCTGACATAGTCCACAACGCGGCGACGCAGGCACAAATCGAATTCCACTTCGATGTGAATGCATCACCGGTATTCGTCGATGAGGAACGGGTGTTGCAGGTGCTGAACGAGATTGTTGGGAATGCAATCAAGTTTTCACCGCCTGGCACGGCTATCCAACTGGCGGCGTGGAATGTGAATGGAATTGCACCCGGCGCCGGCGCCACTGAGGCGGGCGCGGTGTGTTTCATGGTCGAGGATCAGGGACGCGGCATCGTTCCGGAGAAGCTAGAGCGCATCTTTGAGCGATTCCAACAGGGCGATGGCTCGGACTCGCGCGCACTGGGCGGAACAGGGCTTGGACTGGCGTTGTGCCGGAGCATTGTGGAGCAGCATGGCGGGCGCATCTGGGCAGAGAGCGAAGTGGGCAAGGGAAGCAGATTCCTGTTTACGATGCCGGCGGCGAGTGCGGCTGACGTGCGGTAGATCAAGACGCGATAGATCAAGAAATGTAAATATTGGCGACGCAAGCTGCAAGACGCTGTCTCATCACGTGTGTGCGTCGCCTGTCATCGTGCCCTGTTGCGCGCGACTCGATCCGCGCCATGAGACACTTGCATCGGCGGCGTTCTCGCGTTGATTCACGGCCGCGGATTCACCCAGCATGGGCGTCTACTCACAAATTACCAATTTGCTTTTTGGCCGGCCGCTTGCGACGAGCGAGGAGCGTGCGGAATGCATTGGGCCTCTGGGGGGAATCCCGGTTTTCGGGCTGGATGCGCTCAGCTCGGCGGCGTATGGGCCGGAAGCCGCGCTGACGCTGCTGATCCCGCTGGGCCTGATGGGCGTGAAGTACATCGTGCCCGTAAGCATGGCCATCGTGATTCTGCTGCTGATTGTGTATTTCAGCTATCGGCAGACGATCGAGGCTTATCCGCGCGGCGGCGGTTCCTACACCGTGGCGAGCCAGAACCTGGGCGAGGGCGCGGGACTGCTGGCGGCCGCGGCGCTGATGATCGACTATGTGCTGACCGCGTCGGTGGGCATTTCGGCGGGAGTTGGCGCGCTGATCTCGGCTGTGCCAAGCCTGCAACCACACACGCTGGAGCTTTGCCTGATCGTACTCGCGCTCCTGACCATGGTGAACATGCGGGGCGTGCACGACACGGGCGTAGCATTCATGCTTCCAACGTATCTGTTCACCGGAACGCTGCTCATCGTGCTTGCAGTAGGCGGATGGCAGGTAGTTCATGCGGCCGGGCATCCATTGCCCGTAACGCCACTGCCAGCGATTCCGATAGCGACACAAATGTTTAGTTGGTGGTTGATCCTGAAGGTTTTTTCATCCGGATGTACGGCGATGGCGGGCGTGGAAGCGGTGAGCAATGGCGTGATGGCTTTTCGCGAACCGACGCGCAAGAACGCCAAGATAACGCTGACCATCATTATTGCGCTGCTGGCCATTTTGCTGGCGGGCATCGCGCTGTTGTGCCGCGCCTACAACATTGCCGCCACCAATCCAGGCAAGCCGGGCTATGAGAGCGTGCTCTCGATGCTGACGCGCGCGGTGATGGGTCATGGGTGGTTTTATTACCTCACTATCGCGTCAGTGCTACTGGTGCTGTCGTTGAGCGCGAACACCGCATTTGCCGACTTTCCGCGGCTGACGCGGGCCATTGCAATCGACAACTACATGCCTCACGTTTTTATGATTCGCGGGCGACGGCTGTTGTATTCGTGGGGCATTTATGTACTGGTGGTGCTGACGGCGGTGCTGCTGATTCTGTTTGGCGGCGTCACGGACCGGTTGATTCCGCTTTACGCGATCGGCGCATTCCTGGCATTCACTCTGTCGCAGGCGGGCATGGTGATCCACTGGAAGCGGCAGGGCCACGCTACCGGGCGCATGATTGTGAACGGCGTAGGCGCTGTGGCGACTGGAATTACGACAATCGTCGTGCTGGTGGCCAAGTTCGCCGAGGGCGCATGGATCACGGCGCTGCTGGTGGTGGTGATGATCCTGTTTATGCGCGCCGTAAATCGGCACTACGTGCGCGTGAATCGCGAGATCGATCTTGACCGGCCGTTTATTCCCGCCGAAGTAACTGAGCCTATTGTCGTGGTGCCTATTGATCGCTGGACCCGCATCAGCGAGAAGGCGCTTTCGTTCGCGCTCTCAATGTCGAGTGACATTCACTGCGTGCATGTGCAGACCAGCGACGATCCCGATCCGTTTTGCGAGCAGTGGCAGAAAGACGTTGTGGCGCCGCTGAAGACGGCCGGCCGCGCGATTCCGAAGCTGGTGACGCTCAAATCGCCATATCGCTATGTCCTCTATCCAATCGTGGACTATGTGCTGAGAGTGGAGGGTGAGCGTGCGACCTCGAAAGTGTGTGTACTGATACCGGAGCTGGTGGTGCGGCATTGGTGGGAGGGTCTGCTGCACAACAGGCGCTCGGACCTTCTGAAGGTGATCCTGCTGATGCGAGGCAACAGGCGCATCGTGGTGATTAATATTCCGTGGTATCTGGAAAGGGGATGATCTCCACGCCGGACTCCCGTTCGGCGCACCTTTTCGGGCCAGATTCAGTCAAATATTGCGGTGCTTCCGTCGCCCGCGGGCTTCGTGAAAGGCGGGGGGAGAGGGTAGTCTAGGAATGTACCGGAAACCAGTCATGTTGCCTGCTCCGGAGAAGTCCGGATGCGGGAGGTTTTGTTTGCACAGGGTACCGATTGAGGAGAGTTTCAAGTTGAAGAGGACGCTACCGTTCTTGTTTTTGGCCGTGCTTCCGGCTGTGCTCATGCCCATAAGCGCTGTGGCCCAGGTGAATCCGGACTCGGCGCAAGCCCCTCAGCAAGCGCCGACCTACAAATACGAAGCCTACGCTGGATTGGCCTATACGAGCTTGAATCAGGTCAACCTGTCTCGCTACGGCTTGCTCGGCGGCAAGGCCTCGCTGACGCGCGATTTTGGCAAATATTTCGGATTGATGGGCACAGGGGACTATTTCAGGGCCGCGATCAGCAACCGAGCTCCCGGCAATCCAGGAGATCCGTCAGTCTACAGTTTCATGATCGGGCCCGAGCTCCACGCCAACCTTTATGAAAAACTGACCGGCGAGGTATTTGCGGAGCTGGGCGGCGAGCATACGGGCGGAGAGGGCATGACTCCTGTGATCTCGTTCGCCGGCGGATTTGGCGGCGGCATTAAGTACTGGCTGACGGATCGCGTGGCCGTACGCATCGATGGCGATCGTGTTGCAGGCTCGTTTTCTCTCAACAACAACACGCCGCAGCTCGCCAATTCAACACACAGAACATGGAATGCGCGCGCAACCATCGGGGTGGTGTACCGGTTCTGAGGTTGGACGTATGAAATAAAGGGTGGATGCTTGCGCATCCCCCTCCGTTTTTGCGCGGCGTTCGGATCGAACAAGCTTCTTCGTTAGAACGAGGCGCACGCGCATCTCAAGTGCGAGCTGGGCCGGGCGCCGAACTCGCGGTAGCAGACGCTGTTGAACTTTCCGAAAGAGCCAGCTTGCCCTCGGCCATGCGCACGGCAAGGCGCATCGCGGCCTTCATGTTTGTAGCGTCGGCCTGGTTGCGGCCGGCGATATCGAAGGCCGTGCCGTGATCGACGGAAGTGCGGATGATGGGCAGTCCGAGCGAAACGTTGACGCCGCCTTCGAAATCGATCAGCTTCATGGGAATGTGGCCCTGGTCGTGATACATGGCCACGATGAGATCGAACTCGCCACGCAGAGCGCGGACGAAGATGGTGTCTCCTGAGTGGGGGCCGGAGCAATCGATGCCGAGCGCTCGTGCTTCTTCGATCGCGGGAACGATGATTTCGGCGTCCTGACGGCCAAAGAGGCCGTGCTCGCCGGCATGAGGATTAAGGCCGCAGACTGCGATGCGTGGCGCAATGCGCGGGGCACTGCGGCGCATCCAGAGCAATGCATCGTTGCCGAGCTGGATGGTGCGAACGATGTGCGCGCGATCGAGATGGCAGGCCTGCTCAAGAGAAATGTGCGTGCTGACGTGGACCGTTGCCAGCTTCTCGGAGTAAAGCAACATGCGCGGTTCCGGCGCGCCGGTTAGCTCGGCAATGTATTCGGTGTGGCCACAGAAGGCCTGGCCGGAGAGCGTGACGGCTTCTTTGTTGAGAGGCGCGGTAACCATGGCGTCGGCTTCGCCACTCATGCAATGCTCGACAGCGCGGCGAACGTAGGTGACGGCGGCAGCGCCGTACTCGGCGCGCAGCTGGCCGAAGGCGATATGGTGATCGGCGGCGAGGGCGCCGGCCCCGACGAGGGTGCAGGGCAACGAGCCGGGGTCGATGCCGCAGACGCGACCCGCGGCATTGAGTGCTGCCGAGTCGCCAATGAGAAGCCAGCGCGCGAGCGAGGCGATGCTTTGATCCTGGAGGGCTTTGAGTGCGACTTCAGCGCCGACGCCGGCCGGGTCTCCGATGCTGATGGCGATGCGTGCGAGCCTGCTCATGCTCGACCTAGTAACGCGGCGAGAATCTCATTGAATATCGTGGGTGAGCCAAAGCCGCCGGACTTGGTCACGACGGTGCATCCGTGCGCGTCGCCGCCTTGCACGACGCCCCATGGAATGCCCGGCGCGAACTCACCCTGGAGGATAAAGGAGTGGGCATCAAGAGCCTGAACGGCAAGCTGCGCGGTTTCGCCGCCGGTGAGGATGAGTGCCTGCGGAGCGTAGGAGCGGAACGCCGAACGAATGCGACCGGCGGCGCCGAATTGGAATTTGAGACGGAGGATGCGAACATCATCGCTGTGATCGGAGCCAAACTCTTCGAGCTGCAGTTTGGTGACGGGATGGGGCGTTCCAGCTATGAGCAGCGTGCGCTCCGCCGCCGGCACGAGCGCTTCCATTGGGCGAGCAGGAATGAGTCCGGCAAGTGCCTGCGCCAATCCGGCCGAGCCGGCATAGAGCAAGCCGGGTAAATCCTTCGCGGCTTGAGCCAGTGCATTGAGATCGGCTTGAGTGGCACTGTCGCAGATGAAGATGGTCTTGCCGGAATCGGAGTCCAGCGCGGGCGCGAGCTCACGCGCATGCGAGACGTGGAAGATGCGGCTGCGAGACGTGATCGGGAAGAGGCGGTGAAGGCGACTTTGCGATTGCTGGCCTGTGGAGTCCTCGATCTCCAGAACGCCGTCGCTCACGGTGCGGCCAGCTGCGGGAAATGCGGGAGCGAAGAGGATGGCGCGAGTTCCGAGGGCGTGGTGCGCGGCGAGCAACTCGGCAGCGAGCGGGCCCCGACCGGCGGAGTCAACTTTCTTAAAGAAGAGCGCATTGGGATCGCCGGCAAGAGCCGCGCAGGCTTGTGTGACGGCGCGGGCCGCCTTGCGATTTGAAAGCGCGCGTGAGCTGGTATTGAATGCCTGAACGGATTCTGGAGTGGAAAACTGAACGCTCGTGCCGAACCAGACGCGAACCGAGCGCCCGGCGCGGAGGAATGCCGCGCCCGCATCGCAGGCGCCGGTAAGATCGTCGGCAAGAAGAACGATTCGGCCGGCGCCCGGGTCAGCGAATGAGGGTGGAACGAAGTCCGGGTCGCGGGCTTCGGTGGGCATGGGGCGGACCTCTCTTTATTTTCGAGAGTATACGATTATTTTGTACTTCGTGAGCAAGACGGCCTTTAGTGAGCGGGGATGCTGGACAAATCGAGCCAAATTGGTGAAGGTGAATAGGATGGATCGCCGGACCTTTTGCCTTTCCGCAGCCGCCACTGTAGCCGCGAGCCGTTCGAGAGTATTAGCGCAGGCGGTTCCGACTGCGCCTGCGATTTCGACTACACCTTCGGTTTCGAGTGCGCCTTCGGTTCCGCATATTGGACCGCTGATTACGCTTAACGAGATCGAGAGAATCGATCGCGAGCGGATTCTACGCGCGGCGAATGAATATTTAACTGCGCCGCCGATCACCATCACTGCTTCGTCTTCGCCGCGGAGCAAGGGCGGCAAGCACGATTACTTTTCCGAAGCGGATTACTGGTGGCCTGACCCGAAAAACCTCGGAGGCCCGTATATCGAGCGCGACGGATATTCCGATCCGACGAACTTCAACGACCATCGCCTGGCGCTGATCCGGTTGAGCCTGATTGTGCCGGCGCTTACGGCGGCGTGGCTCATCACACAGGACAAGCGTTATGCGGAGCACGCGGCGGCGCATCTGCGCGCGTGGTTTCTCACTCCTGAAACGCGCATGAATCCGTCGCTCGACTACGCGCAGGCGGTGTGGGGACATTCGCCTGGCCGGAGTTACGGCATTATCGACACGCTGCATCTGGTCGAGGTGACGCGCGCCGCGCGGCATCTTGAGGCGGCGCAAGCTATGACGGCGGCCGAATTCGCAGGCGTGCGCGAGTGGTTTACTGAGTATCTGCTGTGGATGCGCGCGTCAACGAATGGACAAGCTGAGGAAGCGGCCCAGAACAATCACGGAACCTGTTGGACGGTTCAAGTGGCAGCGTTTGCGGCTTATATCGGCAACGAGAATGCGATGTCGCTGTGCCGCGAGCGATTCCGCGACCATCTTCTGCCCGATCAGATGGCGGCGGACGGAAGCTTTCCGCTGGAGCTCAAGCGCAGCAAGCCCTACAGCTACTCACTCTTCGACCTCGACATGCTGGCGATGGTGTGCGTGATCGCGTCGGCATCCGGCACTTCGCCGAGCGGCGCGACGAATAATCTGTGGCAGTTCGCGCTGCCTAACGGCAACCTTTACAAGAAGGCTGTCGATTTCATGTTTCCGTTTATCGAGGACAAGAGCAAGTGGCCGTATCCGCACGATGTTGAATACTTCGACGACCTGCCTAACCGGCAGCCGAGCCTGCTGTTCGCGGGCCTGGCGTATCGCGAGCCAAAGTTCATTGCGCTGTGGCGCACGCTGCCGGCCGAGCCGAAGACTCCTGAGATCATTCGCAATTTTCCTATTCGGCAGCCGGTGCTTTGGTTGCGGGCGGTTTAGGGGCTCGGGACTGGGAAGCAAGTCAGCGAGTCAGCGAGTCAGCAATTCAACGAGTCAGTGCCGGCGGGGCCTGCGGAGTTAGAAAGGCCTGATGGTAAGGCCCACGGTCTGCTGTTTGTTTAATTTTTTGTCGTCCACCCCCGGTCCCCTGGTATGGCATACCTCCATATTTGATTGCGAAGGAGTTACGGGAGGGCCTTATACGTTTTTCCATACCTTGTCCATACCGTATGCATACCTGCCATACCGAGAGAACAGGGTATAGCCAATAGGGAACAGGGAATAGAAGAGCGAAGAGCAAAGAGCAAAGACCCTTCGACATTGCTCACGGCAGGCTCAGGGGCCTGGGAACGCGGCACGGCCAAATTTTACCAGAAAATCAACAGCAATTTTCGGCTG
>Ga0208849_1000593_pt1 | contig 32303 bp, 20 predicted proteins | sample NGESurdeep072012_10_FD_184470 | JGI IMG/M metagenome (GOLD analysis project Ga0208849, IMG submission 184470) | Arctic peat soil microbial communities from Barrow, Alaska - NGEE Surface sample 53-3 deep-072012 (SPAdes) | ecosystem: Environmental > Terrestrial > Soil > Wetlands > Peat ... | reverse complement strand
GCAGTGTCAAGACCCGCCGAAAAGTCGCCGGTTGGAACCCCAACTACCTCCTCGAAGTCCTCAGCCTTCCAGCCCGTTAACCTGGATTCCGTGCCGTGCCGGTTTGAGCCACGGCGATGCGTTCCTATTACGGTGACATCGGCTGACCGTTCAAACGCGGTGATGGTGATGTCATCGTGAGGGTCCCCCTTGGCCAGGGTCATCGGCTGCGGGCTTGGCGAGCTGTCAAGGTAAACTAGCCAGCGGCGACGCCGATTGACGCCGGGACGCATCGGGCGGAAGCTGACCCCCGGCCTGACAGGGAGGGGCTGGACCATGACCAGAATTCAACTCGCCGGCGCGGCGGCGGCCGTGCTGATGGCCGCGTCGCTGGGCGCCTGCGCCAGACCGGAGGCGGCTAGGCCGGCGATCGACACCGGCAAGATCGCCGACGCCGTCAAGGCCGACGAGGCCCAGCGCTACGCCGACGTCAACGCCCACGATCCGGCCAAGGTCGCCAGCCACGACGCGGCCGACGCTGTTTCGATGTTCCACGGCCGCCCCAACGCGGTGGGACCGGACGCCATCGCGGCGGGCTTCAAGGCCTCGCTCACGGACTCTCCGGACCTGCATGTGGCAGCCTCGAACCAGACCGTGGATGTCGCCGCCTCCGGCGATCTGGCGGTGTTTCACGCCACCAGCGTGGCGACTTTCACCGATCCCAAGACCAAAAAGCCGATGACCATCACCAGCAACTCCCTGGCCGGCTACAAGCCGCGGGCCGACGGGACGTGGAAGATCGAGTGGAGCGTCGTCTCCAACACCGCACCGCCCCCCGCCCCCGCTCCCGCCCCCGCACCCAAGAGCTGAGCGCGTCGGGGTGCGCGGGGTGGGTCGAGACGGGAGCCGGCTCGATCATCGCTAGCCAGGCCGCGTAAAGCCGTCCGCGCTCCAGGCCTCGCTGCCGACGCCGTGGTGGACGGTGAACAGGCCGTCCGGGTCGTAGCGGCGCTTGATGCGGGCCAGGCGCGGATGGTTCGGACCCCAGAACGCGCGCCGCCAATCGTCCTGGAAGTAGTCGCATTCGTTGACGTAGGCGCCGGTGTCCGGCGCGGCGACGCGCAGGGCTTTCATCGATGCCTGCACCTGGCTGGCCAGGAAACGGGCGGCGGCCAGGTTGGGCTGCGGCATGCCGGGAAAGGCCGGCGGGCCCGCCCTGGCGATGATGGCCAGCGCGAAGGCGTCCAGCATGTCGGGGTTCGTACTGGTATCGCGGCTGGCGGCGATCGCACTTTGCGGAGCGCCGGCCAGGCCCTTGTTGAAGTGGAACGCCACCGGCCAAAGGCGACTGGCGGCCAACCATGCGTCGACCAGCCCGGCCCGGTTCGCAGGCGCCAGCAGCGACGCGGGCATCCAGGCCGAGGTGTAGGCGTTCCAGAATCCCCCCACCGTCTCGCCGTCGCCCGTCCACCAGAAATCGCCTGGCGCGGCGCCCGGACGGGGGTCCGGGACGATGACCCCGGGCACGCGGCGCATCACGTCGGCGTCCCAGAACAGGCGGGCCGGCAAGGCCATGACGGTGAAGGAGGCGTGGCCCTGGTAGTCGGCGCTGTTGGCGCTCAAGAAGTCGAGCAGCGGCTGCCAGGCGGCGCGGGCCTCCTCCTGTGTCAGGCCCTGGAACACCATCGCGACCTCGAAGCGTTTGCCCAGCCCGGCTGTCGCCTGTTCTCCCCAGTGCGGATTGCAGAGATTTGCGGCGTAGAGGTCGATGAAGCGTGCAAGGAGGCGGCGAAAGCCGTCGTCCGAGTGGGCGTAGAGGACCAGGCGCACGGCGCCGAAGTTCCGCGTCAACTCGTGGGTGGCGAGGGTCAGCCGGGTGACGACGCCGAACGTCCCGCCGCCACCGCCTTTGAGGGCCCAGAACAGGTCGGGTTCGCGGGCCTGATTGACGACGCGGACCTTGCCGACGGCGGTGACGATCTCGGCCTCCAGCAGGCTCGCCGCCGCGCTCCCGAAGCCCTTCGAGAAACTGCCGAAGCCGCCGCCTTGGACCAGGCCGGCGACGCCCACCGTGGTGCAGCCGCCGCCCTGGACGTAGCGCCCGGCGCCGACGCTCACCGCCTGGTAGGCATGCAGCCACATCGCCCCGGCGTCGCACGAGACGGCCGGAACCGGCGCCGCCCTGGAGCCGGCGGGCGTGAAGGCCTCGTGGACCGCGACGCCGTCCATCCGCCACGTCCAGATCATCAGGGAGTCCGGCGCGTTGGAAGCGCCGAAGAAGCTGTGACCACGTCCCTTGATCACCAGGCGCAGCCTGTGGTCCCGCGCGAAGCGGACGGCAGCGACGACATCGGCGACGTTTTCGGCGGCGACCGCATAGGCGCTCGGCGACGAGCGCCAGGCGTCCAGCCAGCCCGAGCTTTCCGTGAGGCCCGGCTGGTCGGCGAGCCAGAACGGATTGGCGAGCAGCTTGCTCGCCGCGGGACCGGAGAGATCGGGCATGACGACCGGCGCAAGGCGGCCGCCGACCGCCTTGCCCAGTTTCGCCCACTCCGCCGCCGGGGGCCAGCCGGGCTGGCCGGGGCGCACGCGGCTGATCGCGCCCGCGCGCGCCGTCCGCGCCGGCAGCAAAGCCGCGCCCGCCAACGACAGCCCGGCTCCGACAAAGGCGCGCCGCCTCATCTCAGCTGATCCATATCGATCGTCGATCCAACTTCCGCTCCCACTCCCCTTTCTCATTCACACATCCCACCGATCACTCAAAGAACCCTCGCCCCGCTCTTTGGGGAAAGAGGGCAAGGAGGGGGGTTGTCTTTGTCTTACGTCTGGCGAGGTGACGAACTGCCGGCTGCAGCCGCTGAAACCGCCGATCCTGGGGCCTATATGCAGGCCAACTCTCCGGGGCGACGAAGTCACGGTTCTTGGGTGTTTGGGGGTGGGGTAGCGGGTCGCGATCGATCACCGTTCCCTTGCCCGATCGCAAAGACATCCCTATTTTGGGATGACTTTCTAGGAGATCCTGATGGAAATCGCGGTCAGCTTGACCCTGAACGAAGCGAGCTATGTGGTCGAGCAGTCCAACACCGCGATCAATCGCGCTGTTGACCGAGGGGTCATCAAGGCCAGGCTCCAGCGTCGAGGCAAGGTTCGCCTCCGGAAAGTCGGGCCGGCGGAGTTGCGCTTCCTCGCCATATCAGGAGAGGTCGAGCGAAAGCTGACGCCAGCCGGACGCCGGGAGGTCTATGAGGCCATGCGGCGGCTATCGACAGACGCCAATCGTCTGGAAATCGGGGTGATGACCTTCCAGCTCGGTGAGGTGGACCGTCGCATCGCGGGGCGGCTGAAACGCCTCGCAGCGGTAAAGACGCTGATCGGCGAACGTCCGAATGCCGAGCCGGTACTTCGCGGAACGAACGTGCCTGTCTATGAGATCGCGGCGCTGACGCGCGGCCAGTCCTTGGCTGAGATCGTGGAGGATTACCCTGGTATCACACCAGCGCAGGTCGATGCGGCGACGGAGTACGCCAAGATCTATCCCAAGACCGGCCGACCGCTGCCGGGGCGTAGCCTGAAGCGGATGCTGGGCGACATGGCTTCATCGGGCGTGTGGGACGTGGAGAGCGACGGCGAGCCTACCGGCCCGCGCCTGATCCCGTGACTCTACTACCTGCTCGATGAAAACGTGCCGAAGGAGCTTTCCCCAACCGGGAATGGCCGCCTCCCTCCCATATGTCCGCGAGCCTCAAGTCGAAATCGGCCGCCGCCCCGGCCCATGTTCACATGGCGGTGGCAGCCGTGAACGGCTGGATCGTTCTCGACGAGACCATCGGAACCGCCGAGCGGTGCGGGTGATTGCGACCGACTCGCCGAATCGACGCTCGGGAGGCGATCGCCGGCATGGCCTCTGCTCGTTGACTATTCTGCGTCACGATCCCGACTCTTGGGAACGAAACACCTGTCACCGCACGCTCCGCAGGCCGCCTGGGTACTCAGCGCTTCGAGGCGCCAAGCGGCGCCATGGCAATGGATATCGTGTCGCCCTATTCCCTCGCGTGATCGAAAAAAGCGCTTGCGCCGGCGCATCTCGACCCCGCTGAGGCGCGAAGACTGGTGCGTCAGCGAGGCGGCCAGTGGAGTTCCTGTCCCCTCATTCCGTGTCCCCTCATTCCGGAAGAGAAATGGGAGTTGACAACGGCGCGAATCGGCGGGCGTCGAATCGCTATAAATAGGTATCGCATTGATGTTAAAAGGTTTTTTCTGAAAGTTGCCAAACACCCTTATAGCCTATAAATAACATTCCCCTCCCAGATTGGCGAAGAGGCGGTTTTGCGCGACCGCTATAAGCATTATATCATTGATTTTGCTTGATAAAATGGACGGCAGCGCGAAAAATGTTATGGGTTATATAAATGAGAGTCCCGAAAGCGCCCCCTCCAGATAGGGAGGTTCTCGACAAATTGGTGAGCCAGGGGGGCGCGCGCATTTCCGAACTGATGCGGCATTCCGCCGCGGTCGATGCTCGCGGGCGCTATCTCCATTGGGACGAGCTGCGCTTCAAAAAGCCGCCGGCCGGCTTCAACGTCGAGGAGTATTGGTTAGCGACACGCATGGCGCGCTCGGCCGCGTCACAGCCCGTCCCGCTCACCGACGTGGCCGGTCATCGGTTTTCATTCTGCGAGCCGCCGTCACTGAAGGCTGCGCTGCGCGATTTGGACATGAACGCCGGCGGCGCGCTTGCGTCAGACGTCACGGCCCTTTCAAGTGGGGAGGGACGCCTATACCTCGCCCGGTCGCTCGCTGAGGAGCCGTTCGCCAGCTCTTTGATCGAGGGGGCTGCCACGACGCGGGAAATCGCCAAAAAACTCATCTTCGAGGGCCGGGCGCCTCGCACAAAAGACGAGCGAATGGTCATAAATAACTATCAAGCGCTTGAGTTCGTGAAGTCCCATCGCAACCATCGAATGACCAGCCAACTTTTGCTAGAGTTGCACCGAATTGTGACTCAGGACACGTTGCCAAACGCGGCCGATGCCGGGCGTGTTCGAACCAGAGACAACATTCAGGTTGTGGATGAATCGACAAATGAAATACTACATCAACCACCACTAGCTGCATATCTAGATTCTAGACTGGATAAACTGATTAGATTTGCCAATAGACGGAACGAACCCCAGTCCTGGGCTCATCCTATTGTCAAGGCAATAATACTGCATTTTGTTCTATCATATGAGCACCCATTTGTGGATGGCAACGGTCGCGTAGCGCGAGCGCTATTCTATTGGTCAGCGCTAAAGGATGGCTACTGGCTTATAGAATACGTGTCAATTTCTAGTATAATTGCAGAGTCTAAGATCTCCTATGGCCGTTCATTTCTACATGTTGAGATGGACGATGCAGATCTTACCTATTTCCTTATCTATAATTGCAAGATTCTCAGAAAAGCTATGGCGAGACTCTCCGCGTATGTGGCTCGCCGCCGCGAAGAGGTCAAGGCCTTTGAAAAACGATTGGGAGACCACAATAGGCCCGACGCATTCAACCATCGGCAGTCTTGGCTACTGAACGAGTGCGCAAGAGGGCGCCGTCACAGAGTCACGATTGGAGAGCACGCGAAACAGCACGGCGTGACCTATCTGACGGCACGCTCCGATTTAGAGAAGCTGACAGCTGCCACTTTCCTCCGGAAGTCCACAGTGGGGCGAACGTCGCTGTATCAGCCACGGCGTGACCTGCTTAGGCGGCTGACGGCGGATTGATCGCACCCTTGGCGTTTCCAGCCCCCTTGGACCCTTTCTCCTCTTTGGCCTTATTTGGCCTCGGCGGCATCGCCAGGGCGTTCTTAATCGCCCGTCCTAAGCGGTCGTGAGGGCCGGGCTCGTCTTCGAGGAGGGCGTGCTCCTGTCCACAGGGGGCGTTTTTGATGTGGGCGTGTGGATAACTTTCTTCCTCGGATCGCGAATCACTGGTTGAGTCGAGCCGCGCCGTTCGACGGGGCTGATTCGGGTGGCGGCTAGCCCCGCCACCCATTCAGTCGCCTCACTTTACCACCCGAGGCTGGGCGCTGGCGTACTCGTTACGAGTGCCTTTGAGGGTCGCCGTCAGGCCCTCATTGGCACTCGCAGCAAAGCGTAACGCGCCGTTTTGTACACGTCACGCACTCTGTTCGGAAATCACGAACGAAATCTTTCCCGGCTGCGGCCCGTCTCGGTCCCTCCGGCGCCATCCGCTCCCCCGCCTCCTACGCCCCGCCATCCAGCAATCTCGCCACCATCCCGTCGATCCGGCCGGAGATACCCGCTGCGCGCAACTGCTCGCGGACGAGGCGGCGGGCGCGGGAGAAGGGGGTGGGGGCGGGGATGGCGATTTCGGCGGCGAGGGTCTCGGCTTCGCGGCCGGCGGCGGCGAGGTCCGCGTGCAGCGGTGAGGCGGCGGAGAATCTCGGGATGGGCAGGGTGAACATCACCTTGTCGAAATGCCGGGCGCCGAACAGGCCGCGCGACTGCAGGGTTTCGACGCGCCGGCGCGCCTCCTCGGCGTTGAGGATGGCGGTGAGGAAATACGCTTCGTCCTCGCTGTCGGGCGTGGCCCAGTAGAGCATGTGATCGATGACGCCGGCGCCATCGCGCAGGATGCAGGCGGCCGGTTGCGTGCCGGCCTTGGAATAGACCACGCGCAGCTCGGGGATCGGATACTGGGCGCCGAGCTTGCCGTAGAAGTCGAACTGCCCGATCAGGGTCAGGGCCGTCGACTTGTGACCGTCCCAGACGCGCTCAGCGCTTCGCATCCACCCGCCCAGCCCGGCGATGCCGAGGTCGCTCGCCGCCTTCGCGTCGATCATCGAGCCGTCCGGCATGGCCGGAATGACGCCCTCGAAGGGGCGCCAGACGCGGAAGGGAAGAATGCTTTCGCCGAGGTACACCGGCCGCAGATATTCGGCCTCGACGGCGTGCTCGACGCCGGGCAGGTCCTTCCACGGCCGCTTTTCCAGCGTGGTCCGGCGGCTGGCGACCAGGGGCGCGGCCCGGGATGCGCCCAGGCGCCCGGCGGTCTTCCGCTCGACCAGACAGAACATGCGTGGGTACAGCGTCGCACCGTCGAAGAAAGCGTTGGAATATACTGAGCGAACCTCGCTGGTGGCCTGATCCGGGGCTACGCCGTCGGTGCGAGTTAATTTTGCATCGGCCATATCCTCCGGCGCGTCCCGCATCGGCAGGCGCCCCGCGAACACCGTGACCGTTTCCGGCGTGCGCTTGCCCACCGCGCGGCGGCGGCCGAAGAGCACGCAGGCGGGCACCGGAAACAGCGGCTCGACCTCATCGAGTTCCCAGGCCTCGTCCCAGGCGATGCGGGCGGACTCGTAGCTGCCGGTGCGCAGCGGCGCATACTGGCCGCCCCTCAGCACGGCGCGCGGGAGGACGAAGGCGATGGTCCCGGCGGCCTGAAGGTAGAGGCCGGCGGCGCGCACGGTGAACAGAGCGCAGAGATCGGCTTGCGTGGCCATCTTGCCGCCGACCCAGATGCGCTCGCCCTTGGCCAGTTCGCGGAACCGGCGCTGCAGGCCGTCGGTCATGTGCCGGAAGGCGAGCCACGGCGGATTGCCGATCAGCACATGGGCCCAGCGAACGCCGGCCGAGAAGGTGAACGGCCGGGTGAGATTGCGGGCGACATAGCCCCAGATCGAATTGCGTCCGGCGCGGCGCAGCTCATCGTAGGTGAGGTAGGTCTTGCAGAGGTCGTCCAGAGCGACCTCCTCGTAGCCAATGAGGTCGCGCTTGTAGTGCTGCTCGATGGTGCGCACCGCGCGGCGGCGGAACTGGGCGGCGCCATCACCGGCCAGCGAGGCGAGGCGGACATCCTCGATCAGCTTGTCGAACAAGGGTCCGTCCTTGGCCAGCTGTTCGGGAAAGACCAGGACGGCGGCGCCGCGGGAGACCCCGCCGCCCGTGGCCCCGCCGCCGTTGGTCACCGCGCGGCCCGGATCGCCCGGCGGGGCGGGTACGGTGATCACCAGTTCCTGGCGGCGCATGTAGGTCTGCACCGAAAGCTGCATCGCATCGCCGAGGTAGACGGGGATGGAGATCAACCCCTCCCGCTCGGCCAGGGCCGGGGCGAGCGCCAGCAGATAGGTGACGCGGGCGATGATCACGGCGACGGGATGGATGTCGGTTCCGGCCACCAGATAGGTCGCCTGGCGCGCGTGTTCGCCGGGTTCGAGACCGGCGTCCACCGCCTCGACGACCACCCGGCGGACGGCGTGGAAGAGGAAGGTCCCCGAGCCACAGGCCGGATCGAGCACCCGCTGCTGGAGAGGGCGATCAACCACCTTGGCGACCATCTTCGCGGCCAGCCAGTCGGGGGTGTAGTATTCGCCCAGGCCATGGCGCTGGTCGCGGTCGATGAGGGATTCATAGAGGATCTTCAGGACGTCGCTCCTGACCTCCCGCAGGCGGAAGCGGCCGACGTGGCGGGCCAGACGCCGCACCAGATCGGGACCGGCGGGGGCGAGCAGGATCCAGTCGAAGAAGTCGCTTTCCACCGCCCCCAGGATGCCGGCGTCGCTGAACGCCCGGCCCGAAAGAATGGCCTCAGGATCGTCGGCCTCGACCTCCATCACCCGCGCGGCGATCGCCTTGGCGACGATGACCAGGAAGGTGTGCTGCAGCCACAGATCGTCGTCCTCGATCTCCCGGCCGTGGACCAGGGTGAGAAGCTGCGACCACAGCTGGCGTTGCAGGGAGGCGGTGGGGTGGTCCGCGACCGCCGCCCATGCTTCGCGCAGGCCTGCCTTGGCGCGCAAAAAGGCGATGCTCTCGTGGCCGAGTTCGGCGATGATGTTGAGGGCGTCGGGGGGAATCTCGGCCCGGCTGGCCACCGCCCCGTCCAGCCAGGCGAGGAGGCGGTCGGGCTGGTTCGGATCGGCCTTGAACGCCCGCAGCAGGAACGGCGCGCCGCCGCGAAGCTCATAGGCCTCCCAGTCCGCCCCGTCGGTGACGACGCCGACGAACCGCTCGCCGGTGGCCGCCTCCCGCTCGGGCAGATAACGGCCCAGCTCCTCCAGGGCGTCGCGCCGCTCCCTCGCGAGGTTCGACTTGAACTCGATCACCGTTCGGCCGAGCAGGGCGTCGATCCGGCCGCGCGCCTCGACGACGCGCACCTCATGGCCGATGTCGCGCAGCTCGGCGCCCAGGCCCTCGGTCAAGAGCACGCTGACGTGGGTGCGCACCGCTTCGTGCCCCGGCCGCCGCGCCAGCTCGGCGACGATCTCGAACAGGCGCTGGGTGGCGAGGGCCATGGAGGGGTTTTCCGACTCGCGGTCAGTCTAGGCCCCAAAGGCAGGCCGCCCAACCCGGGCACGCCCGGGTCGGGACGCGCGGCAGCCGGAGGGCGCGAGGGTTGGCGCGACTTGCGCGACTTACGCATCTCGCGCATATTGCGGGCGCAGAAGGAGTCAGGCCCATGGCGGCGACCGTCCCGGCATCGGAGTTCACCCGCAATTTCGGCCGCTACCGGATGCAGGCGCAGCGGGAGGCCGTGGCCGTGTCCAGCCACGGCCAGGTCACCGGCTATTTCGTGGGGCCGGATGACTATGAGGAGTTCAAGCGCTTCCGCGAGCGGCGCCACAGCTTCGCGACCGCGGAGCTGTCCGACGAGAAGATCCAGGCGATCGCGAAGTCGCGCATGAATCCCCGGCACGCCCACCTCGACGCCCTGCTCAATCCGGAATAGCCAAGGCGCATGGCGACGATCCCGACCGCGGAGCCGGGTCTCGTCATCGCCTATGCCTATCTCTGGCGCCGTTACCGTGATCTCTCCGGAAAGGCCCGTCACGCGGAAAAACCCCTCACCCCACCCTCTCCCCGTTAGAACGGGGAGAGGGCTATCGGTCGGTCGCCTGACGTCGATGGTCGCGATTCCACTTTCATATGTAAGAATTATCTTTCTCGTGTCAGAGAATCAAGCCGGTCTTCCGGCGGGGATCGGCCACGCTCGGCGCCAGGCCGGGCGGCGGGTTCGTGCTATGAGACGGCGATGCGCGCGAGCCTCAATCTTCATCCCACGTCGCGGCGCCGAGGCGTGACGCGGATCGAGGTGGACATCGCCCGTCCCCGCGCCGACGCGCTGGCGTTGAGGTATGTGGTGACCGGCGCGGTCAACGATCTCCATCTGCCGCCGGCGGGCGCCCAGGCGCGGGCCGACGATCTGTGGCGGCGCACCTGCTTCGAGGCCTTCGTCCGCACCTCGCCCGGCGCGGCCTATTTCGAGTTCAACTTCGCGCCCTCGACGCGGTGGGCGGCGTACGGGTTCAGCGGCTATCGGGCCGGGATGCAAACGGTGAGCGAGATCGCCGCGCCCCGCATCGAGGTGGAAAGAAGCGACACGCATTTCGAATTGCGGGCCTCGATAGATCTGGCCGGGGCGGCGGCGGACCTGGGCGAGGCGACCTGGGGCGTGAGTCTCTGCGCGGTCGTCGAGGACGCCGGTGGGCGCCTTTCCTATTGGGCTCTGGCCCATCCGCCCGGCAAGGCGGACTTCCATCACCCCGACGCCTTCGCGTTGGAACTTCCAAGGACGGCGCCCCGATGAAATTCGGCATCGATCGACTGCTCGAGGATGCGGCCCTGCGCGCGCCGCTGGCGGGAAGGCGCGTGGCCCTCCTCGCCCATCCCGCCTCGGTGACGGCCGACCTGACCCATTCCCTGGACGCCCTGGCCGCCTGCGATGGCGTCAAGCTCACCGCGGCGTTCGGTCCGCAGCACGGCCTGCGCGGCGACAAGCAGGACAACATGATCGAGACGCCCGACTTCAACGATCCCGTGCATGGCGTGCCGGTATTCAGCCTCTATGGTGAGGTGCGCCGGCCCACCGATGCGATGATGGATACCTTCGACGTGGTCCTCATCGATCTTCAGGACCTCGGCTGCCGCATCTATACCTTCATCACCACCTTGCGATACATGCTGGAAGCGGCCGCCAAGCATGGCAAGGCGGTGTGGGTGCTGGATCGTCCGAACCCGATCGGCCGGCTGGTGGAAGGGCTGTCGCTGCGGCCGGGATGGGAAAGTTTCGTCGGGGCCGGACCGCTGCCGATGCGCCACGGCCTGACCCTGGGCGAACTGGGGGCCTGGTTCATCGCCACCCTGAAACTCGACGTCGATTACCGGGTCATCGAAATGGAAGGCTGGCGGCCGCAGGCGGGGCCGGGCCACGGCTGGCCGCTGGGCGAGAGGGCATGGATCAATCCCAGTCCCAACGCGCCGAACCTCTACATGGCGCGAGCCTTTCCCGGAACGGTGATGGTCGAGGGGACGACGCTCTCGGAGGGGCGCGGCACGACCCGGCCGCTGGAACTCTTCGGCGCGCCGGACATCGACGCCCGGCGCGTGATGGCGGCAATGCGGACCCTGGCGCCCCGGTGGCTGGCCGGCTGCCGCCTCCTCGATTGCTGGTTCGAACCGACGTTCCACAAGCACGCGGGCAAGCTCTGCAGCGGGGTACAGATCTCGACCGAGGATCCCAGCTACGATCCCCAGGTTTTCCGGCCCTGGCGGATCCAGGCGCTGGCCTTCAAGGCCATCCGCGCGCTCTACCCCGACTATCCGCTGTGGCGCGATTTTGCTTACGAATACGAGCACGGCAAGCTCGCCATCGACGTGATCAACGGCGGATCGGTGCTCAGGGAATGGGTGGACGACGCGACCGCCGCGCCGGGCGACCTGGACGCCCTGGCCCTGCCGGACGAGGCGGCCTGGCTCAGCGAGCGGCGGGAGCACATGCTGTATTAGGGCCAGATCGCAGCGCGACGGGAGACTCCATGATCGAACGCCAGATCGAAATCGGCGCCAACGGCGGCGCGACCACGACCTTCGTCGTCCATCCCGAGCGGGGCGGGCCGCACCCGGTGATCGTGTTCCTGATGGACGCGCCGGCGATCCGCGAGGAGCTGCGCGACATGGCCCGGCGGCTGGGGACGATGGGGTATTATGTGATGCTGCCCAACCTCTATTGGCGCGCCGGGGTGGTCGAGCTGGGACCCCGGGCGCTGGAGGCCGACACGCCCGAGCGCGCCCGGATGGGCGAACTGATGAACGGCCTTTCCAGCGCCCAGGCGATGGACGATTTCGACGCCATGCTGGCCTTCGCCGACGCCGATCCGGCCGCGCGGGCGGATACGGTCGGGACGGTCGGCTACTGCATGAGCGGCCGGTTCGCGATCCGCGCCGCCGGCCACCGGCCCGACCGGGTGAAGGCGGCGGCCTCGATCTATGGCGTGCGGCTGGTCACCGACCGGCCCGACAGCCCGCACCGGATCGCCAAGGCCGCCCCGGCGGAATTCTATTTCGCCTGCGCCGAGACCGATCACTGGGCGCCGCCGGAGATGGTCCGTACGCTGATGGATGAGCTGGAGGGCGCCAACGGCGAGGTCGAACTCTACCCCGGCGTCGAGCACGGCTTCGCCTTCCCGCAGCGCCGGGCCTACGACAAGGCGGCGGCGGAGCGGCATTGGGAGCGGCTGGCGGCGCTGTTCCGGCGGCGGCTGGGGTGAGAGAGCTGGGTGGGGCGGGATTGGAGCCGTGGCGCCGTGAGCGGTGGGAGATTGTCGAAGGCCCGGCTGGGCGGTCTAGATTTGACAGCGATCGGGCTGGGCTTGCCCCCTTCTGGAAGACGGTCGCGCTTTAATTCCCCGACACTGGCGTGATGGGTCTGGCCAGCAGAGTTGGGGGCGCCTGGTTGTCCAACACCGCCTGATCCAGTTGGCCAATGTTCACCCGTTTCACCGACCAGCCGTTGGGATAGGGCGCGGACGGGCTCCACGGCTCGGGGAAGTAGTCTCCGTGATTTTGCCCGGTGATCGGAGGGATCGGATACCACTCGGTCTTGCTCAAGGCCTTGGACCCCACCTTCAGGCGCGGTCCGTATCGCCCCAGCGCCTCATCGGCGCCGGGGTCTCGCGGCCACAGCCATTGCTCGACGAGATTGCCGGCGGGAAAGGCGCCCGACAGCACCGTGTCGGCGCGCGAACTGACCACCACGAAGCGACGGATGGCCTCCACCGCCAGGGCGTAGTCGGGATCGTCGAGCACATCGTCGCTGGTCGCCGCGGCGGTGAAGACGGCGGTGTCGAAGACCGGCGCGCGGACGCCCATCGCCGCCACCGTCTGCTGCACCGTCTCCAGCACCACCCGGGCGCCCATGCTGTGGGTCACGAACGAGACCCGGGCCATCCCGGTGGCGGCGCTGGCGATGAGTTGGGCGAAATATTTGCCGGTCAGGCGGATGTCGGGCAGCAGGAAGGGATAGTTGATCGGCAGATACCAGTCCCCGGCCCAGAGCACGGGGACCGCAACATCAACGCCCGGGGTGAAGAGGTTCAACGGGCCAGGAGGCCCCGCCAACGCGGCGAGCGCGCCACCTGGGGCCATTTCCTGGGCGGCGGCCCCGAAGCCGGTGTAGCCGCGGTCCCGATCGACGTTGAACCCGTGGACCACGAAGCAGACGTGCTTGCCCGCCCATGCCTGCGTCACCTCCGGCCACGGCGCCCATTCATAGCGTGGCGGCGGCGCCCATACGCTCGCGGCCGTCACCGCGCCAAGCCGATAGACCGCCGCCGAGGTCACGGCCGCGCATCTGGGCACGCTCATATCGCGAAAGCTGAGGACCAGCATCTCAGGACGGCTTGCCGGAGATCGACTTGAACGCCGTCAGCGCGTTCCGCAGCGAGGTGGAAAGATCCTTGGCCACCGGCGCCAGGGGGACCGCGACCAGGCCGATGCCGATGGCCAGCGGCCAGGAATAGACGCCGTTCCAGGCGCCGCAGCCGGTGGTGATCGCGGCGGCACAGGCGGCATGGCCGGCGAGACCCCAGTTGAAGACTACCGCCAGAGCGATGGCGGCGACGCCGGCCCAGGTCTTGGCCACCGTCTCGTAGCGTTCATCGGCGAGCTGGAAGGCGGCGGTGATCCGCGCGTCCAGCGCCGTCGCGAACCGGCCGGCCAGAGCCTGGACCGGATCCACGGCCCCTGGAGAGGTGGGACCCGCCGAGGCGCCTCCGCCAGTGGGCGTCGAGCTGGTCGATGCCTGGAGCGCCACGGCCAGGTCGAGCGCGCGCGCCGGGTCCATGCTCCAGACCCGGGCGATGAGGGTTTCGGCGACCGGGACCGCCAGGAAGGGCAGACCAAGGCGCACGCCCTGCCGGATGGTGTCCGGAGCCGAGCCGTCGCTGCGATTGGAACGATACTGCTGGGCGATGATGCCAGCCCAGCCGTCACCGTAGGCGCACCTCAGGGCCGGTTCCAGCGGCCGGCTCATCCTCATGACCACGCCCAGTCCGACGTAGGGCAGGCCCCAGTGGAAGAGCCGCCCGCCCTTGCCGAGCGCGACGGTGAAGGCGAACGCCTTGCCGACCGACTCGACGATGCCGAAGGCGGCAACGCCCAGAGAGCCCACGGCCGCGACGGCGGCGCCGAGCTGGCTCCAGTCGGCGGTGAACGGGTTGGCGGAAGGGGTCATGGGCTCTCCATGGGTGTTACAGGTTTTGCACCCTATACGTGGGCGGCAGGCGAGTTCCTGATACCGCGGTCCAAGACCGCGGTTGCTGGCGGCGGCCGGCTTTTACCGACCAAGACTCTGGAGTTCCCGCTCACGAAATCTCCTTGCACTGCCTCCGCCACGTTCTCCCTCGGCGCGACTTCCCGGGATTCCAGATCATAGGTTGAACGGATCAGCCAGTACCTTCGCCTTGATGTCGCGGTGAGAAAGACTTTCGACCAGGATCCTTACCTCGTCCGCCACCTCTTTGTAGCGGCCCAGCGCCACCGGAATCCGTGCGCTGGCGTTGGCCTTATCCAGAACCGCGCCGGCCGGTTTGGCGGGATCCGGCTTGACGGAGAGGCCGCCGCTGGCATCGACGTCGATGCCGGCACTGGCGGCGACTCTGAATTGAAGAATGCGCTTGCGAAGTTCCGTCAGCAGATCATCCAGATCGCCCAGGTTCGCTGGCTTTGCGAGCTGACCACCGAAGAAGACGAACTGCGACAGACCCAGGATCTGTAGCATGGTCGGAGGCACGACGAATTTCGCGAGATCTGAAAATCCACTTACAATCATCGCGCCACCAACAATAACGCTGAAGGTCAACGCCTGCAACTTGTATAGGTTGAGTTCGGTTTCCGTCATGACCAAGTCGGTCCATCTCGGCTCATCATGCCCCGGATCGTTGATTGGGATTATGCCGTGGCTCACCAGCCATGCCCAATTGTCCAGGCTCAGACGATCACGGCTCGCTCCGGCCACCTGGTTCCCGAGCGCGCCGAGCGCCGGAATCCCTAGTAAGAATACTATCGAGGTCGATAGATCCGAGAGAGATCCTGTCCGGATCAACGAGTACGTCACCCCGAATCCAACCAGCATGACAAAGAAGAGAATTTGAAGTTTCGACAAGCTAGCTCTGTCAAAGCTATCGGACGTCATCGCCACCGGGTCGAGACAGCGCAGCCAACCCCAGGAGGTTACCGTGGTGACCCGAAGAGGCGCCACTGGCACGATGTTCGTCGCGCGGTGGGCTTCCTGCTTCCGCTTGAACCACACCCAGGTCGCCGAGCATAGATAGACCGCCAGCATCAGCGCTATCCCGGTCAGGCTCGCGGACAGGCGCGCGCTGACCCACACCCGATGGCTCGCCCAGGCCACAAGCGTGTCTTTTCCACCATCGTGTTCACAGGCAACGACGTAGAGAAACCGCCGCTGCCGCAATTCGGTCACCCTCTGATCCGGCACATAGAGGTGCAAGCCGTAGTCGCCCTGGGTATCTGTCGAGGCGGCGTTCGCCGCGCTTACCTGCGTGGCCGCCGGTGGGTGTTGAACCCTCAGCACGTTCAGCCCTGGCCGGGTGTTGGCCCAGTCGGCTGCGCTGGGCTCGGAGTACCGTGTCAGAAAGACGCGAAATTCGAGGTGACCGGGCGCGGCGCCGCCGCCGAGGGGCTGTGTGAACACGACATCGCTCTCGGCTTCGCCAGAAACCACTTCGGAAACCGGGGTGAGGGAGCCTCGCGGGACACCACCGACGGCGGCCGCAAGCTCCGCAGGCGATGCGGTGGTGCACTTCAGGGCGATGGCTCTCGGTTCACCGGCAGGACCAAGGGTCGACGCATGGACCGCCGCGCCGGACGGCTCGGCGAACTGACGGACAGGCGGAGGGTCAGCGCCGGCGGCGCCGGCGGAAGGCCCGACCGTGATGACGGTCAACCCCACGACAAAAATCGCGGCGTGCACCAAATTTGTCTTGTGAGCCATCCCGCGACCTCGCCTCAATGACAACGATACTGATCCCTGGCTCCGAAAATCAGCACCAGCAGCGCCTTCCCGGAGTTTGAGACACCCATCAACACGAACGCCAGGAGGGCGACGGCCAGCCAGTTGGTTCCTCGTAGCGAGGGGAATCTCGCCCTGAGTGGAACGCCAGCCATCCAATCCCCCCTCCTTTCGGTTGGTCCGCATGGACCGCTACAGCAGCCCCGTGATATCCGCGTGCCCCGTCAGCAACGCCACAGTTCGACCTTCGTCAGCCAGGGCCTCCCGCCGCCGGCTGACTGGTCGGAAACCCGAAATAATCGTGATCGCCCACATAGAGGCCGTGATCGGTGTCCCACAGGGTGAAATGGCCCGTCGCATCGGTCCACCCGGAGACGTGCCAGGCGATGACGCCGTGCTCGCCGATGAACGGCGCGCTGGAGATCGCTTCGCCTTGGGAGACCACGTCGGCATCGCCGTATTGCGATCCGATGTAGGCGATGAATTCCTCGACCCTGAGGGCATAGTTGAGGCCGTCCGCGCCGCGCACGGTGAGCAGGCCCGGAATCCCTACCGGAATGTCGCAGCCGGCGTTCGCGTAGTTGAAGGCCCTGGAGATGCGGACGACGCAGGTGTTGGTGATCCAGTCGGCGTCCACCGCCCCGCCGATCGCCGCCTTGACGGCGCTCGGGTCGACGTCGGTGGGATAGTTGGGCGTGAGGACGTCGAAAGGTGGCAGGGGCATGGATTCTAGTTGTCCGGATCAAGCTCTACTGACCAGAAGCGGGGTCGTCCCGTTCTCAGGGTACGTGCGGCTTCTTAGGCGATGCAGCGGGTTTCCTCGCGGGTTTGGCCTTCTTCTTCGCGGGTTTGACGTTCTTCGCCGGTTGGGCGAGCTTCGGAGTGTCGGTGGCCTTCGCCATCACCTCCGGCGCCGTCGGCTTGTCCGAGTCGGCTGGTGCCGAAGCATACGGCGGGGCATTGAATCCGATCTCTATGCAGGGCCTTCTCCACGGCAATCTCATCAGCGGCAATTGGGCGTATATCGCATTGATGAGTCTAGGGTCAGTGCCAACGGGGCTGTCCAAACCAACGATGCGAATAGACGGATAGGCCTTGCTGGATGGGTCGGCGAGATGGTAGAATTCCGAGCGCGTGTTGCCCAGCGCCAGCATCGCGTTTTGTATCGATCCCTGGTCGATAGTATTGCTCAATGGCACAGCCAGCCCCGTAGACGCGGTATTCATGCCCATAATCTGGACGGCAATAGAGCCGACGATCCGGTGCGCGCTGGCCGAGAACGCGAGGGCGGGAAGACTGGATATGTCGGCGCTGGCGTCCAATATCCGAACGTCGGCGGTGAGGCGGGCGCCAAAGCCCACATAGATCGGAACCGCGACGAAATGCCAACCCGCGTCCCGGAGCGCCTTCGTGGCTTGATTTGGTGAAGCGTCTTGCGGTATTTGTATTCCATCCACGCTCAGAATCCCCGCGATTGTGCGCAAACGGTCTGAATTTGCCCTCGATATATTTTGATTTGCCACTTGCATTTTCATTAGTCGCTTTTCCGAATCTTTCTCCATAGTCGCGCTTACCTCATCTGAGTTATAGAATAACTCAGGATCCGCCTGATCGATCGGAACTATTCTCGCTTCATATGAATTGATCGCGCCGATCGGCGTGGGGTCCAACAAATTCGAATGTCTGCTATTTGCTGTCGCGACGTTGGTGTCCGGCGCGGTGTATGTATATGGCAGCTGCGTTTTTGGGTCGATGTAGGTGACCGTGCGTCGGATATAAAACATCGCGGCTATTTCGTCCGCGCTGATGTAATCCATCACGGCCCGATACCATTCGTTCTTCGCGGTGAGTTTGGTATGCCCAAAGGTCAGGGTTCCGTCGGCGCCATAGTCGGCGATCGCGAACCGTTCGGAGATGTCCGGCAACGCCTGAGGCAAGGGCACGTAGGGGTAGGTGCTGGTGAAGGGTTTCGGGACGTTGTCGTCGGCGGTCGCCGGCGTCTTGGCTTTCACCGCCAGCTTGTGTGCGGCCAAAACGGCGCCGTGCACCGATGGATGGTCTTGCGCCGGCGCTGGTTCTTCGCCCGCGGGATCGGTCGCCGGCTTGCGCCAGTCGGTGCAGGTTCCCTCTGACTTAATCGTCTGGACCGGCAAGGGGTCCAGGGGCACGTAGCCGGCCCCCGACGCCTGCTCGCCAGGCGACGCCGGCAGGCCGAATGGAGTCGCGCATCCTTGCAGGATGAGCGCACAGCCTAGGGGCGCCAATTTCTTCATGATCTCAAACCCCTCCCGGTGCGCCGAAGCCTAGATTGCACTAACCTACGCACTCCACACGCCTCTCCCCCGTGAGCCCCGCGTTCGGCGCGTGTGAAAAAAACGTGAAATCGATGTGGCCAAGCGGTAGGGTCGTTTCCTACTCGGGGGTGGTCAGGGCTATGGACGAGACGTCCGGCCAATACAGGCTCAACTTGCTGGGCGCGTTCCGGCTGGCGGGACCGGACGGCGCGCGCATCGAGATCGCGAGCCGCAAGGGGGTGGCGTTGATCGCGATGCTGGCCATGGCCAACCAGGGCGAGCGCAGCCGGGGGTGGCTGCAGGACAAGCTGTGGGGCAGCCGCCAGCAGACCCAGGCCCGCGGCAGTCTGCGGCGGGAGCTGGCCGACCTGCGCAAGTCGCTCAATGCCGGGTCGCAACCCCTGCTGATCGGCGGACATGATCGGGTGGGTCTGGATCTTCGCCGCATCCACATCGACGCCCGAGCGGCCGACGCGCCGGATGACGACGACGAGTTCGCCGGACCGGCGAACGGGCTCTGCCAGGACTTCCTGGAGGGCCTGGACATCGCCGGGGAAGAGGGTTTCGAGGCCTGGCTCAGGGAGCAGCGCGGCGTCCAGAGAGCGCGCGCGAGAACGCCGCGGCGCCCTGGCGACGACGCGACGGCGGGCGGCGGCGGCCATCGACGGCAACCGGCCGTTCCAGCGGACGGCCGCAGGCGGCCGAGCGTGGCGGTGCTGAGGTTCGAGCACGCGCCGGGCGACGCGGAGGGGATCTATCTCGCCGAGGGCATCGCCGAGGAGATCATTTCAGCGCTGGCCAGGTCGCGCCTGATCTCGGTGACGTCCCGGCACTCCTCGCTGGCCTACGATCCCCAGAGCGTCGGGGCGCGAGCGATCTGCGCCGACCTCGGCGTCGAATATATCGTCCAGGGCCATGTCCGCCGCATGGGCGAGGTCTTGCGGGTGTCGGCGGCCCTGGTGGCCGGGGCGAAGGACAAGACGATCTGGTCGGAGCGCTACGATCGGCGGATCGACGACCTGCTCGCGGTGCAGGACCAGATCACCGCGGCGATCATCGGCACGCTCGAACCGGCGCTGCTCGGCCATGAAGAGATCCAGGCGCTGCACGGCGGCGCGCGCAACCCTCGCCATTGGGACCTGTTCATGCGCGGGCGATGGCATTTCTGGCGCGCGACGCGGGATGACTGGGCCATCGCCCACGAGTTCCTCACCGGGGCGCTGGCGCTCGAACCCGAGGACGTCCCGACCCTCTCCCACCTCGCCCTGTGCCGTCTGGGCGAGGTCTGGGCGGGCGTGGCGCAGGACCCCGGAGCGGCGGTCGCCGAGGCCAATCGCCTGGCCCTGAAGGCGGTGTCGCTGGACGGCTCGGACGCCTACGCCCACAATATCCTGGGCACGGCGCTTTCCCTGATGGGCCGCTTCGACGAGGCCATGGCCGAACAGCGCCGGGCGCTGGAACTCAATCCGTACCTCGCCGCCGCCGACGGGGAACTCGGGCGCCTGTTCGTGTTCGCCGGACGCCTCGACGAGGCGATCGCCCATTCCGATCGCGCGATCGCCGCCAGCCCCAACGACCCGCACGTCTTCGTCTGGTTCCGCAGCAAGGCGCTGGCCCGCTTCGTGGCGCGGGAATACGGCGAGGCGGCGCGCCACGCCGCCGACGCCTGCGCGCGAAGCCCTCACCAGTTCTTCCTGCACTACCTGCTGGCCGCCTGCCATGGCGCGGCCGGCGATCTGGCGCGGGCGCGGATCGCCATCGAGGAGGGGCGCCGCCTGCAGCCTCGCTACACGCTGGAGATGATCAAGCTCGCCTGCCCCTTCGCCGATCCCGAGCCCTTCGCCCGCTACATCGAAGCCCTCGGAAAGGCCGGCTGGGACGGCGAACAGGCTCAGCGAGGAGCCGCGGGAAGCGAAGATGGCCGGTGACGAGGCGCGGGAGAAGATCGCCATTCTGGGCGGAGGGATCGCCGCCCTGGTCGCCGCCTTCGAGCTGACCAGCCCGCCGGACTGGCGCGAGCGCTTCGAGAGCATCACCGTCTATCAGATGGGCTGGCGGCTCGGCGGCAAGTGCGCCTCGTCGCGAGGCGTCAACGGCCGGATCGAGGAGCATGGCATCCATGGCTTCCTCGGCAGCTACTACAACGCCCTGCCCCTGTTCGCGGCCTGCTACGACGAACTGGCCCGCTCGCCCGGCGCGCCGCTGGCGAGCTTCGAGCAAGCGATCCTGCCGGATAATTTCGGCGTCCTGTGGGAATGTCGCGAGAAAAGCGCGCGGGCCTGGGCGCAGAGGTTCCCGACCAATGACCGCTCACCCAGAGACACCCGCGCCTTCGATCCTTTCGAACGGGCGATCGCCGGCGTCTTCGAGAGCTTCGGGGGGCTGCTGCTTCAGTTCGATCCCAAGCCCTTCAGCATCGGCGGGCGGGTAAAGGCGGCGGCTCAGCGCCTGCTCGAAGAGGCCGCCGACGCCCTGGCGCGCGAAACGGTCCTGGGGTCGAACCACCCGCTGATCGGGATCATCGATCGCGGCTGGCGCGCGCTCGCCGGCCTGATCGAACCGCTGATCGACGGCGACGACGACCTGCGCCACCTGTTCATCGTCACCGATCACATCCTGACGCTGGTCCAGGGCGCCCTGAAGGAGGACGTCGCCACCAAGGGCTACGACCGCCTGGACGAGGAGAATTTCAGCGACTGGCTGGCGCGCCACGGGGCCAACAAGGCGACGATCGCTTCGCCCCTGGCGCTCAATCACATCAACATGACCTACCAGTATCCGAACGGCGATACCTCGCGGCCACCGGAGATGGCGGCCGGTTGCTATCTCCACTGGGCCTTGCAGGCGGTCGGCTACTCAGGCTCGTTCGTCTGGCATTTCGCGGCCGGAACCGGAGAGACGCTGATCGCGCCGCTCTATCTGGTGCTGTCGAGGCGCGGGGTGAAGTTCGAGTTCTTCCACAAGGTCGAGGCCCTGCGTCTCTCGGAGGACGCGGCGTCCATCGCCTCGGTGGAGATCGCCGTGCAGGCGAGCCTGAAGGCGCCGGAGGCGGGCTACGACCCCCTCGTCGCGGTCAAGGGCCTGCCGTGCTGGCCGGCGGCGCCGCGCCACGAGCAACTGGTCGAGGGCGAGGCCATGAAGGCCGCCGGCGTCGATCTGGAATCCTGGTGGAGCCCGTGGACGGGACCAACGCGGCGGACGCTGACGGCCGGCGAGGACTACGACAAACTGGTCCTGGCGATATCCATCGGCGCGATGCCGCATCTCTGCGCCGAGCTGATCGCCGCCAACCCGGCGTGGAGCGCCATGGTGGCCAATGTTCCGGCCTACACCACCCAGGGCATGCAGATCTGGCTCACCAAAGACCTCTACCAAATGGGATGGGGCATCCCCTTGAAGCCGGACGAGACGCTGTTCAGCGCCACCTATCTCAATCCGCAGAACGGCCAGGCCGAGTTCAGCGGCCTCCTGCCTTACGAGGACTGGCCGGCGGACGCCGAGCCCAAGAGCCTGTGGTATTTCGGCGGCCTGATGGCCGAGGAGGGGCCGCCGCCGGCGTTTACCGATCACGACTATCCGGCCCGGCAAGCGGCGCGCGTGAAATACCAGGCGATCCAGTATCTCCAGGCCGGCGTCGCGCCCCTGCTGCCCCTGGCTACGACCAACGCCACCCGGCCCCCGGGCGATCCCTTCGGGCTCGACTTCGAACTTCTGGTGGACACCCGCACGCCGCCGGGCGTGGGGGTTCAGCGCTTCGACGCCCAGTTCTGGCGCGCCAATATCGATCCCACCGAGCGCTACGTGACCTCGCCGCCGGGCAGCACGAAGTATCGCCTGAAGGCCTGGGAGAGCGGCTTCGGCAACCTCGTCCTGGCCGGGGACTGGATCTACACCGGCCTCAACGTCGGCAGCGTCGAGGGCACGGTGATGAGCGGCAAGCTCGCCGCCCACGCCCTTTGCGGGCTTCCGGACCTGGAGGCGATCGTGGGGTACCCGCGATGAAGCGGCTTGCGTTCCCTCGCATAGCCCGTCGAGCGCCTCGGTTCGCCGACGTGTTCAACGCCTACCCCCACAACGCCTCGCGCTGGTTCGGACTGTTGGAGTCGCCCGCAACCGCCCACGGGGAATATCTGATCAGCGACGCGGTGCTGAAGGTCGCCTTCGGACAGTAGGCGCCGCCACCGGACCTCACTCCGGCCCAAAGAATCCGGTTGTCGCACCCGGCGCCGGGGGTTATGCCTGGAACAGGCAGTGAACAAGCGTTGCCTTATCGCGCCTGAAGGCATGTGTTGTAACGAATGGGGCGGCGCTGATTTCCGTTTGCAAGCCAGTTCGGCGGACGGGGCCGGGGCCGACCGCTGGAGACCCTTCCGGCGACGGGCCGTTCGAGACCCGATCGGAGCGCGCGCCGGCGGGCGGAGTCACCTCCGAAGCGGGCGGAGCGGACCATGATCCGCTGCCATTCCTGACAGCTTCGATCGCCGCCCTGGCGCGGGGCGACGCGCGCGAGGCCCTGACGGCGGCCAGCGAGGCCTGCCATCGGGCGCCGCGCCTCGCGGAGGCCCACTACGCCTACGGCCAGGCCTGGCTGGCGCTGGGCGAACCGGCCCGCGCCGAACAGGCGTTCGCCGCCGCCGTGCAAATCAAGCCGCGATGGCCCGACGCCTGGATCAATTACGGTCTCGCCCGCTACCGGCAGGGCCACATCGAAGACGCCAAGACGGCCATGCGCCAGGCGCTGGCGGCGGCGCCGGGCCACCCGGCCGCCCTGGCCAATCTTGGCGCCTTCATGCGCGTTACCGGGGAATCGCAGACGGCCGAAGCCATGCTGCGCGAGACCCTGGCGCGGGAGCCGGGAAACGCCGGCGCCCGGCTCAATCTGGTGGCCGATCTGCTGCAGCCGGAACGCGCCGCCGAGGCGCTGGCCCTGCTCCGGGAGGCGGCGCCGCCCGAAGGCGATCCCCGCGCGGCCCGCCACTGGCGCCTGGCCGAATCGCTCGCTCTCCTCCAGTTGCGTCGCCCGGCCGAAGCCCGCGCCGCGCTCGCCGAGGTGACGGCGCCAGGTCCGCTTCCGGCCGACATGGCGCCGCTCGTCCATTGGCGCCGAACGCTGCTGGCCCTGGCGGAGAATGCCCCCGGCGAGGCCCGGCGCGAAGCGGAGCTGATGGAGGCCTCGCTCGCCTGCATGGGTCCCGACGCGGTCCCGGAACACCGGATCATGGGCCACTTCGACCTCGCCAAGTTCTGGTCGGGCCAGGACGATCACGCCCGCGCGTTCCGACAGTGGGTGGCGGGCCACACGCTGCTCGGGCCGATCCAGCCGTTCTCGCGGGCCGGTCACGCGGCCTTCATCGACGCCAACATCGCCGCCTTCGACGAGGCGCGCCTGGCGCGCCGACCCCGGGCGGACAACGCCGACCCGACCCCGGTGTTCATCGTCGGCATGCCGCGCTCGGGCACCACGCTCTGCGAACAGATCCTGGCCGCCCACGGCGACGTGCATGGGGCCGGCGAGCGGCCCCACCTGGGCCGCGCCTTCGCCGCCCTGGCGCGCGCGCCGGGCGAGGCCGAGGCCCCGGCGCGCGTCGCGGGCCTGGACCAGACGACGCTCGACGCGGCGGCGCGGATCTACCTCGCCGAACTGCACGCCCTGGCCCCCGGCAAGGCCCGCGTCATCGACAAGATGACCGGCAACTATCGCTATCTCGGCCTGGCCGGCCTGATGCTGCCGGGAGCCCGGATCATCCACTGCGTGCGCGATCCGCGCGACATCGGCCTTTCGATCTTCACCTTCCGCTTCCACGGCGACCACCCCTACGCCCACGATCTGGCCGACCTCGGCTGGACCATCGGCCAGCAGAGCCGGCTGATGGACCACTGGAAGCGGGTCCTGCGCAATCCGATCCTCACCGTCCGGTTGTCGGACTGGGTGGAGGATTTCGACGGCGCCCTGGATCGTGTTCTCAGCCATCTGGATCTGCCGCCCGACCCGAACTGCGCCCGGTTCCACGAAAGCGACAGTCCCGTCCGCACCGTCAGCTTCGCCCAGGTCCGCCAGCCGGTGAACGCCCGCGGCCTCGGCCGCTGGCGCCGCCACGCGGCCGATCTCGCGCCCCTGATCGCCGAACTGGACGCCGCCGGCGAACTCCACCACTGGCCTGACGTCCCCGCTCCGTCCACGCGAAGGAACGCCCCATGAGCACGTTCAACAACGGCAATCCGGTCACCGGCGAATCCGCGCTCAACACCGCCATCCTGGCGGCCGACACGGCGACGCCGGGCAGCGGCGGCTATGAGATCGACCTGGCCGGGACGATCACCCTGACCGGCGCCCTGGAGGCGATCAACCTGCCCGCCGGGGTGACCCTCGACATCGAGGGCGACAACGCCGTCCTCGACGGCGGCACGTCCGGTCAGCGAGGCCTGTTCGTCTATTCCGGCGCCGTCTCCATCGAGAATCTGACCATCCAGAACATGGTGGCGCAGGGCGGCGCCGGCGGCAACGGCGGCGGCGGCGGCGGCGCCGGCCTCGGCGGCGGCCTGTTCATCGCCGACGACACCACGAACAACGCCGCGCCGGGCGCCGTGACCCTGACCGATGTGTCGTTCAACCACGATTCCGCCATCGGCGGCGCCGGCGCCGCACCGGCCCGTTATCCCGGCCGCTACATAGACGAGGGCGGCGGCGGCGGACTGGGCGGGGCCGGCGGGGGCTGGCACGATTCCGGCTTTTACACCTACAGCGCCGGCGCGGGCGGCGGCGGCGGCGGCATCGGCGTCGGCGCGGTCGGCGGCAGCGGCGCGGTGGAAACCGAGACCAGCGGGGGCGGCGGGATTTATCACCCCCTAGGCCAGCCCGGCGGTCACGGCATCATCGCCGGGCTCGCCGGCGACAAGGGCGGCGGCTTCGGCGGCGGCAGCCTGACCTCCGCGGGCTCCGGCGGGTCCTCTTCGGGAGCCGGCGGGGCCTCCGGCGGCGGCGGCGGCGGCGGCGGCAACGCCAGGAGCGGCGGCGGCGGCGGCATCGGCGGCCATGACGGCTATTCGCACGGCGACGGCGGCGGCGGCTATGGCGGCGGCGGCGGCGGCGGCGACTTTCACGCCGGCGGCGGCGGCTTCGGCGGCGGCGGCGGCGGCAGCGTCGGCGATGGCTCGCCGATTCCGGCCGGGGCCGGGGGTTTCGGCGGCGGCGGCGGGGGCACCAACTTTCCAAAAGCCGACATGGCGGGGGCGGCCGGCTTCGGGGGCGGCACGGGGGCCTATGCCGGCCAGTACGTCGGCTATTCGTCGGGTGGCGGATCGCCGACCGCCGGCGGCGGCGGCGGCGGCCTGGGGGCCGGCGGCGACATCTTCGTCCAGGGCGGGGCCTCGCTGACCATCGACGGCGCCTCCTCGCTCACCGGCGGCACGGCCACCAAAGGCACGGGCGGCGCCTTCGCGGGCGGCGACGGCCACGGCTATGGCGGCGGCATCTTCCTCAGCGGCACGGAGTCGATCACCCTGGCGCCGGCCACCGGCGATGACCAGACCATCTCCGGGGTGATCGCCGACATGACCGGATCGCAGGATCCGAGCGGCAAGCTGGGCGTCGGCGGCCTGGTCCTGAACGGGGCCGGCACGCTGACGCTCTCGGCCAGCAACACCTTCACCGGCGGCGTCACCCTGGATGCCGGCACGCTGGAGCTGGCCGCGGCCGGCGCGGCCGGCCAGGCGGGACTGGCCGGGGCGATCACCTTCGCCTCGCCCGGCGGGACCAGCGCGACCCTGCAGATCGATTCCGCGGCCACGCCGGGCGCCGGCCAGACCTTCGCCAACACCCTCACCGACTTCGGCCCCGACGACACCCTCGACCTCCAGGGCCTGACCTACGGCGCCGGGACGACGGCGGCCTTCAGCGGCGGCGTCCTGACGGTGACCAGCGGTGGAACGACGATCGATTTCAAGCTCAGCGATCCGGCGGCGACCACGTTCTACGCTCTGGACGACGGCGCCGGCCATGTGGCCATCGATCAGGTCGGGGTGGTCACGGAGAGGGAACTCAACGCCCTGATCGCCGACGCCAACAAGGCGGTCGCGGGCAGCGGCCAGTTGACCATCGCGCTCGGCCGCGACATCGCCCTGACCGGCGCGCTGACGGCGATCAACCTCGCGACCGGGGTGACGCTGGACATCGAGGGCGACAACCGCGCGCTCGATGGCGGCGGCGCCCAGCGGGGCCTCTTCGTCTATTCCGGCGCGGTGACCGTGGAGAACCTGACGCTCCAGAACATGGTCGCCACCGGCGGCGCGGGCGCATCGGGCGGCGGCGGCGGCGCGGGTCTGGGCGGCGGCCTGTTCGTCGCCGACGACGCCAAGGACGGCGTGACGCCGGGCAATGTCACACTGACGAACGTCTCGTTCAGCAACGATTCGGCGGTCGGCGGGGCCGGCGCGGGGAGCCCCCTGGCGGGCTACGGCGGCGGCGGCGGCCTCGCCGGGGCCGGCGCGACCTCTCAGGGCGGCGGCGGCGGCGGTTCGGCCGGCGGCGGCCTGGGCGGCGGCGGCGCGGGCAACTATCCCGGCGGGGCCGGCGGGGCCGGCGGCTTCGGCGGCGGCGGCGGGGCGGGCTCCTCCGGCGGCTCGGGCGGGGGCTTCGGCGGCGGCGGCGGGGCCAGCGCCTCGGCGGGCGGATCCGGCGGCTTCGGCGGCGGCGGCGGCGGCGGCCAGGGCGCCGGCGGGCCCGGCGGCTTCGGCGGCGGCCAGGGTTCCCTGGTCAGCTATGTGATGCCGCCGACCAGCGGCGGCGGCGGCGGATACACCGACAGCTTTCCCAGCGGCGGCGGCGGTCTCGGCGCCGGGGGCGACATCTTCGTCCAGGGCGGCGCCTCGCTGACCATCGCCGGAGACTCTTCGCTCGGCGCCGGCACGGTGACCAAGGGCGTCGGCTCGACCAACGCGGGCGATGGCCAGGCCTACGGCGACGGCCTGTTCCTGCAAGGCGGTCAGACGATCGCCTTCGCGCCAGCGGCCGGCCAGACCGAGACGGTCTCGGGGGTGATCGCCGACATGACCGGATCAGCCGATGCCAGCGGTCAGACCGGATCGGGATCGCTGGTGCTGAACGGGGCCGGAACCCTGGTCCTTTCCGCCGACAACACCCTCCACGTCACCAATGGCGTCACCATCGCGGGGTTCACCGGCGGGATCACCCTCGACGCCGGCACGTTGGAACTGGCCGCGGCCGGAGCCGGCGGGGCCGGGACGGTCACCTTCTCGCCGACAGCAACCAGCGCGACGCTCCAGATCGACGCGGCCGACACTCCAGCCAGCGGCCAGCCGTTCGCCAACCCCGTCGCCGGCTTCGGCGCCAACGACGCCGTCGATGTGGCCGCCCTGACCTACGCGGCCGGCGCGACGGCCGTGCTCACCGACGGCGTCCTGGCGGTCACCAGCAACGGCCAAACGGTCGATCTCGACCTCACCAACCCAGGCTCGACCAGCTTCTACGCCATCGACGACGGCGCCGGTCATGTGCTGGTCGATACCGCCGGTATCACCACCGAGAGCCAGCTCAACGCCGCCATCGCCGACGCCGACAAGGCCGCGGCGGGCGGCGCGCCGATCACCATCGATCTGGGGCGCGACATCACCCTGACCGGCGCGCTCACGGCGGTCAACCTGCAGTCCGGGGTGACCCTGGACATCGAGGGAAACAACCACACGATCGACGGCGGCGGTTCCCAGCGGGGCCTGTTCGTCTATTCGGGAACCGTCACCGTCGAAAACCTAACCCTGCGGAATATGGTCGCCCAAGGCGGGGCCGGGGGTTCCGGCGGCGGCGGCGGCGCGGGCCTCGGCGGCGGCCTGTTCGTGGCCGACGATTCCGCCCATGGCGCGGCGCCCGGCGCCGTCACCCTGACCAACGTCTCATTCAACAACGATTCCGCGACCGGCGGCTCCGGCGGCGCCGATTACGGTTATCTGGGCGGCGGCGGCGGCCTGGGCGGCGCCGGGGGTTATGTCTATGGCGGCGGCGGTGGCATCGGCGCGGGCGCCGGCGGCGGCAGCTCCGGGGGCGCCGGCGGTAGGGGTGTCCTGCCTGCAGGCGCGGCGGGGGCCGGGGCCGCCGAGGGCGACGGACAACCGACCGGCGCGGCCGGCGCCGACGGTGGCGGTGGCGGCGGCGGATTCAGCAATGGCGGCGGCGGCGGCGCGGGCGGCGGCGGCGGCTTCGGCGGCGGGGCCGGGACGACAAGCACCGGCGCCGGTGGGGCCGGCGGGTTCGGCGGCGGTGGCGGTGGTGGCGGCGCCGGTCGCGGCGCGATCGGCGGCTTCGGCGGCGGCGGCGGATCGGCCTCGAGCACGGGTGGCCACGGCGGCTTTGGCGGCGGCGGCGGCGGCGCCTATCTGGCCGGCGGCGGCGCGGGCGGCTTCGGCGGGGGACACGGGGCCGCCACGGCGGCCGGCGGCGGCGGGGGCGGCCTGGGGGCCGGCGGCGACATCTTCGTCCAGGGCGGCGCGACCCTGACCATCGTCGGCGGCTCGTCGCTGAGCGGCGGGACGGCGACCAAGGGCGACGGCGTCGGCGGCGGCGGGGACGGCGAGGGCTACGGCGGGGGCATCTTCCTTCAGGGCGGCCAGCTGGTCACCTTCGAGCCCGGGGCCGGTCAGACCGAGACGGTATCGGGCGCGATCGCCGATATGACCGGATCGAAAGATCCGAACGGCCAAACCGGCGCCGGATCGCTGGTGATGAGCGGCGCGGGCACGCTTGCGCTGACGGCCAGCAACACCTTCACCGGCGGCGTCGCCGTGGATTGCGGCACATTGGAACTGACCGCCGCCGGGGCGGCGGGTCCGGCCGGGCTGGCCGGGGCGATCACCTTCGCCGCGCCGGCCGGCGCGACGGCCGCGCTGGTCATCGGCGCGGCGGCGACCCCGGCCAGCGGCCAGACCTTCGTCAACACCATCGCCGGTTTCGGCGACGGCGACACCATCGACATCCAGGGCCTGGCCTGGGCGCCGGGGGCCACCGCCGCGGTGACCGGCAATCAGCTGACCGTGACCAGTGACGGGGCGAGCGTGGGCTTCACGCTCTCGGACGCCGGCGCGGCGATCTACTACGCCCACTCCGACGGGGCCGGCCATGTCGTGGTCAACGACCTCGCGCCGCCGGTGATCACCGTCCCCGGGGACCAGGCCGTCAACCAGGGCCAGGAGACCCCGATCGGCGGGGTGAGTCTGGCCGAGATCGGCGCCACGGCCGGCGAGACCTTCACCGTCACCCTCGCCGACACCGCCGGCCTGCTGTCGGCGACCGGGACCGGCGTCAGCGGCTCGGGCACCACGAGCCTGACGATCACCGGCCAGCTCGGCGAGGTGAACACCGACCTCGGCACGCTTCAGGAGACCGAGGCCTCCGTCGGCGCCGACACCATCAATATCGCCGCCAGCGACAACCGCGGCGGCGCCTCCCAGGCGTCCATCGCCGTGACGGTGAAGAGCTTCGTCACCACCGAGGCCCAGCTCAACGGCCAGATCATCGGCGCCGACGACGCGGCGGCCGGCAGCGGCGCGGTCACCATCAGCCTGGCCGGGAACGTCGCCCTGACCAGCCCCCTCGAGGCGATCAACCTCAAGTCCGGGGTGACGCTGGATATCGAAGGGGGCGGTTTCGCCCTCGATGGCGGCGGCGATCAGCGCGGCCTGTTCGTCTATTCCGGGGTCGTGACGGTGGAGGACCTGACGCTCCAGAACATGGTGGCGCGGGGCGGCGCGGGCGCGGCCGGCGGCGGCGGCGGCGCGGGTCTGGGCGGCGGCCTGTTCATCGCCGACGATTCCGTCCACGGCGCGACGGCCAGCGCCGTGACCCTGACCGACGTCTCGTTCAACGGCGACGCCGCCAGCGGCGGGGCGGGCGGACGCGGCAGCGGCAGCTCGGGGTCGCAGACCGGCGGCGGCGGCGGCATGGGCGGCGCGGGCGCCGGCGGCTTCGGCGGCGGTGGCGGCATCGGCGGCGGCGGCGCCGGCGGCGGCGGCGGCGGCGCGCCGGGCATCGTCGATGGCGCCTCGGCCGGGGGCAAGGGGGCCGCGGGCGGGGCCGGAGGGCTCTCCGGCGGCGGCGGTGGCGGCGGGGGCGGAGGCGGCGGCTTCGGCGGGGACGGCGGCGGCGGCGGCGGCATCGGCGGCGTCGGCGTGGCCTCGGGCGTCACCGGCGGCGGCGGCGGCGGCTTCGGCGGCGGCGGCGGCGGCGGCCTCCACGACGGCGGCGGCGGCGGATTCGGCGGCGGCGGCGGCGGGGTCTATGCCCCTCAAAGCGGCGCCGCCGGTGGCGGCGGCTTCGGCGGCGGCGGCGGCGGCGGCGGCGACTTCTATTCCGGCGCCGCCGGCGGCTTCGGCGGCGGCCAGGGGGGCGGCGCGATCTACTACGGTGGTGGCGGCGGCGGCTTGGGGGCCGGCGGCGACATCTTCGTCCAGTCGGGCGCCTCCCTGATCATCGCCGGCGATTCGTCCCTGGCGGGTGGGACCGTCAAGGCCGGCGGTGGCGGGCCCGGGGCGACGGATGGAGCGTTCTACGGCGGCGGCCTCTTCCTCCAGGGGGGCACACCGACCACGTTCGCGCCGGGCGCCGGCCAGATCGAGACCGTCTCGGGCGTGATCGCCGACACGACCGGATCGCAGGATCCGAGCGGCCGGACCGGAGCCGGCGGGCTGGTGGTCAATGGTCCCGGGACCCTGGCGCTGTCGGCGAGCAACACCTTCACCGACGGCGTCTCCATCGACGCCGGCACGCTGGAACTGGCGGCGGCCGGCGCCGCCGGCCAAGCGGGGCTGGCCGGCGCGATCACCTTCGCCGCGACCGCGACGGCGACCGCGACCCTGACCTTGGACACCGCCGCCACTCCGGCCAGCGGCCAGACCTTCGTCAACACCCTCGCGGGTTTCGGCGACGGCGACGCGATCGTTCTGGCCGGTCTCGCCTATGTCTCCGGCGCGACCGCGACGCTCACCGGCGGCGTTCTGACTGTCACCGACGGCGCCTATAGCGTCGGCTTCACTGTGACCACGCCCGGCTCGACGCTCTATTACGTCCATTCGAACAAGGCCGGGGGGACGGTGGTGAGCGACACCGGGCCGCTGTCGTTCTCCGCCCCGGCGAGCGTGACGATCGGCGATGTCCAGCCGCAGGCCATCGCCGACCTCGGCCTCGTCCAGGGCGGCAACCCCGGCGGGGCGCCCTTCACGGTCACGGTGACCGATTCCACCGGCCTGCTCGACGCCACGGGCGCCGGCGTCGGCGGCGGGAACACCACCGCCTTGACGATCACCGGCTCGCTGGCCCAGGTGAACAGCGATCTGGCCACGGTGACCGACAGCGAAGCGTCCGCCGGCGGCGACACCATCACCCTCAACGCCACCGACGGCCTCGGCGACAGCGTCCCGCCGGCGAGCATCACGGTGACCGCCACCAGCCAGATTCACTGGTCCAACCAGGTCAGCACCGGCTTTGGGCAGAGCGGCGAGTGGACGCCCGACATCACCCCCGGCTCGGCGGACGACGCCATCCTCGATGCGCCGGGCTCCACGGCCTACACCGTCACCGCCTCGACCAGCCAGAGCGTGGCCTCGATCCAGACCGCGGCGACGGCGACGCTGTCGATCACCGGCGGGGTGTTCGCGGCCGCCGGCGGCACGGGCGCGGGGGCCAACGCCGGGGTGATCTCGGCGGTCAACGGATCGACC
>Ga0208849_1000592_pt1 | contig 32351 bp, 38 predicted proteins | sample NGESurdeep072012_10_FD_184470 | JGI IMG/M metagenome (GOLD analysis project Ga0208849, IMG submission 184470) | Arctic peat soil microbial communities from Barrow, Alaska - NGEE Surface sample 53-3 deep-072012 (SPAdes) | ecosystem: Environmental > Terrestrial > Soil > Wetlands > Peat ... | reverse complement strand
TGGGGCCCGATCCGCCGTATCCGCCGTAGCCCGAGGCGGGGTCTGCACCCGGTGCCGGGGTGTAGCCGGGAGGAGGCCCGTAGCCCGGAGGTGGCGCGTAGCCCGGGGGCGGGCCCGACGTGATGGGACCCGGTCCGCGGCCGACGCCGTAATAGCCGCCGCCCGCCGTCCGGCCCGGCACCTTGGTGGTGGCACAGGCGATCAGCGACAACAGCGTGCCCAACAGGGCGATGAAGAAGCTCAGGATGGCCCACACCACGGGCGGGATGTGCCACGGGTCGACCCCGGTGTGCCGCTTGAAGCGGCTGGTCCGCGCGTAGGACAGGGCAGCGAAAATAGCGCCGAAGATCACCAGGTTGTAGCCCGATCTGATGAAGATGAGGGCAACGATGGCCATGTGCCGATGGTAGGTCTCCGTTGGCGCCTATGGCGGCAGCCCGCAGCCGGAGGGGGGGTCACAGGCCCGGGATATGATGCGGCGTAATCCGGAGCCGTTCTACGGAGGAGCGTCGTGCCCGCAACCGTGGTCGTCGGGACGCAATGGGGCGACGAGGGGAAGGGCAAGCTCACCGACCTCCTGGCCCGGGACATGGACATGGTGGTGCGCTACCAGGGCGGCCACAATGCCGGGCACACCGTCGTGGTCGACGGCGTGTCCTTCGCCCTCCAGCTCGTGCCGAGCGGCGTGCTCTACCCCCACATCACGCCGGTCATCGGCAACGGCGTGGTGGTGGACCCCGGCGTGCTCCTGGCCGAGCTCGACACCCTGGGCGCCAAGGGGATCGACACCGGCCGCATGGTGGTGAGCGGCAATGCGCATCTGATCATGCCGTACCACACCGAGCTCGACCGGGTCACCGAGCGCTACCTGGGCAAGAACGCCCTGGGCACCACGCGCCGGGGCATCGGCCCCGCCTACGCCGACAAGGCGGCCCGGGTGGGGCTGCGGGTCCAGGACCTCCTCGACGCCAAGATCTTCCGCCAGAAGCTCGAGGTGGTGCTGAAGGAGAAGAACGCCATCCTGGCCAAGGTGTACAACCGGCTCCCTCTCGACGCCGGTGCCATCTGCGACGAGTACCTCGACCAGTACGCGCCCCGCATCGGGCCCATGGTGGGCGACACCGTGGGGCTGGTCCACGACGCCCTCGACGCCGGGCGAAACGTCCTGCTCGAGGGGGCCCAGGCCACCTTCTTGGACCTCGACCACGGCACCTATCCCTTCGTGACCTCCTCCAACCCCGTGGCGGGCGGCGCCTGCACCGGCACCGGGGTGGGGCCCCGCATGATCGGCGAGGTCATCGGCATCGCCAAGGCGTATGTCACCCGGGTGGGGGCAGGCCCCTTCCCCACCGAGTGCCTCGACGAGGTGGGCGACCTGCTCGTCGAGCGGGGCCACGAGTTCGGCACCAATACGGGGCGGCGCCGGCGCTGCGGATGGTTCGACGCCGTCATGGCGCGCCAGGCCGTGCGCCTCAACTCGTTGTCGGAGGTGGCGCTGACAAAGATGGACGTGCTCGACACCTTCGACACGGTCAAGGTGTGCGTGGCCTACACCTCGGGGAACGAGCGCTTCGCCTACCCCCCGTACCACCAGTCGGTGCTGCACCAGGTGGACGCCGTGTACGAAGAGCTGCCGGGATGGCTCGCCGATCTGTCGGGCGCCACCGAGCTCGGCGATCTCCCCCCCGCGGCGCGCGACTACGTCGCCTTCCTGGCCGAGCAGATCGGCGTACCCATCAAGCTGGTGGGGGTGGGCCCCGGGCGCGAGCAGTTCGTCCGGTTCGCGGCATGAAGGCCGGGTCATGAAAGTCGCGTTATGAAAGTCGCGTTGTGAGAGTCTGTGTCGTCGGCGCCGGCGGCCGTGAGCACGCCCTGGCCCTGTCGTTGGCGCGCACCGCCGAGGTGGTGGTGGCCCCGGGCAACCCCGGGATGGCGCCGCACTCGCCCGACGCCGCGGACTCCGCCCACTTCACCTTCGTGGGGTCGGGTCTGCCCATCACCATCAGCACCGAAGACCCCGAGGACATCGATGCCGATCTGTTCGTGATCGGCCCCGAGCAGCCCCTGGTGGAGGGGCTGGCCGACAAGCTGCGCGCCGACCGGCGCCTGGTGTTCGGCCCCGGCGCCGACGGCGCCCGGCTGGAGGGGTCCAAGGCCTTCATGAAGACGGTCCTGGCCGAAGCGGGCGTGCCCACAGCGCGCTACGGCGCCTTCGACGACGCCAAGGAGGCCAATGCCTTCCTGCGTGAGCTGCCCGGACCCTGGGTGGTGAAGACCGACGGCCTGGCCGCGGGCAAGGGCGTGCTCGTCACCGATTCCCTCGAAGAGGCCGAGCACGACATCGAGGCCAAGTTGTCGGGCACAAGCTTCGGCGACGCCGGGCGTCGCATCGTGGTCGAAGAAGGGCTCCTGGGCCCCGAGTGCTCGCTGCTCGTGCTGTGTGATGGGACCCGCATCGCGGCGCTGGCCCCGGCGCAGGACTTCAAGCGCGTCAACGACGACGACGAAGGGCCCAACACCGGGGGCATGGGCGCCTTCTCCCCGGTGCCGTCGGTGGGATCCCGGCTCATCGACACGGTGATGGACCAGGCCGTCGAGCCGCTCGTGGGCGCTTTGCGGCGACGGGGCATCGACTACCGCGGCGTGCTCTACGCCGGGCTCATCCTCACCGCCGACGGCCCGCGCGTCCTCGAGTACAACGTGCGCTTCGGCGACCCCGAGACCCAGGTGGTGCTGCCCCGGCTCACCGAGGACCTCACCGGCCTGCTGGCCGAGGCCGCGGCGGGACGCCTGCGCACCGAGCCGCGGTTCTCGCCCGACGCCTCGGTGTGCGTGGTGCTGGCCTCCGAGCACTATCCCGGCCCGCCCCGCACCGGCGACCGCATCGACGGGCTCGAGGCGGCGGCGGCCATCGAGGGGGTCAGCGTGTTCCACGCCGGCACCGCCCTCGACGACGAGGGCCAGTTCGTCACCGCCGGCGGGCGGGTGCTCGGGGTGAGCGCGCTCGGCCCCACCATCACCGAGGCCCGGGCCCGCGCCTACGCGGCGGTGGACCGCATCGGGTGGGAGGGGATGCACTACCGCACCGACATCGCGGCGGAGGCGGCCGAGCGGTTCCGTGCCACCCAGGGGGCCAGGGAGCTCGGGGGCGTGGCGTGATCCCCCGCTACTCGTTGCCGGAGATGGCGTCGCTGTTCACCGACGAGGCGCGCCTCGAGATGTGGCTCGAGGTCGAGCTCCTGGCCGTGGAGGGATGGGCCGAAGTGGGCACGATCCCCGCCGACGACGCCGCAGCGGTGCGGGCCCGGGCGCCCAAGGTCACCCCGGAGCTGGTGGGAGCGGTGCACGACCGCGAGCGCGTCACCGACCACGACGTGGCCGCCTTCGTCGATGTGGTCCAGGACGCCATCGGCGCGCCCGAAGGGTCGTGGTTCCACTACGGCCTCACCTCCTCCGACGTCGTCGACACCGCGCTGTGCGCCACCATGGACCGCGCCGCCGACCTCCTCATCGAAGCGTCCGACGCCTTCGTCTCGGTGTTGAAAGCACGGGCCGCGGAATTCATGGACACGCCCATGCCGGGGCGCACCCACGGCATGCACGCCGAGCCCACAACGTTCGGGGCCAAGCTGGCCCTGTGGTGCCTGCAGGCTGATCGCGACCGGGGGCGTCTGCGCGCCGCGCGCGACGGCATCGCCGTGGGCAAGCTGTCCGGCGCGGTGGGGACGTACTCCAACATCGACCCCCGCGTCGAGGCGTATGTGTGCAGCGCCCTGGGGCTCACGCCGGTTCCGGCCACCCAGGTCATCGCCCGGGACCGCCACGCCGAGCTGCTGTGGGCGTGCGCGTCGGTGGGCGCCACCATCGAGATGATCGGCACCGAGATCCGGCACCTGGCCCGGACCGAGGTGGGCGAGGTCGAAGAGGCGTTCGGGGCGGGCCAGAAGGGCAGCTCGGCCATGCCCCACAAGCGCAACCCCATCCTGTCCGAACGCCTCAGCGGCCTGGCCCGCGTGTTGCGGGGGTATCTCGGAGCGGGGCTCGAGGACGTGGCCCTGTGGCACGAGCGCGACATCTCCCACAGCTCGGTCGAACGCGTCATCCTCCCCGACGCCTGTCTCCTCACCTATTACGTGCTGCGCAAGGGGGCGGGCCTGGTCGAGAACCTGGTGGTCCACACCGACCGCATGCGCGCCAACGTGCTCGAGGGGTCCTTCGGGCTGGTGTTCAGCCAACCGGTGCTGCTGGCCCTGGTGGAGTCGGGCATGGAGCGCGACGTCGCCTACCGGATCGTGCAACGCGACGCCCGCGCCGCCTGGGAGGAGAAGCGTCCGTTCCGGGACGTCCTCGAGGCCGATCCCGACGTCAGATTGGACGGCGCCGCTCTCGACCGGGCCTTCAGCCTGGAGCGGGCGCTGCACCATGTCTCGAAATTCCAACGAGCCATTGAGGAGGTTGCAGGGTGAGCCTGACCATGGTGCACAGCGGCAAGGTGCGCGAGCTCTACGACGCCGGCGAGGGGCGTCTGCTCATGGTGGCGTCCGACCGCCTCTCGGCCTTCGACGTCATCCTGGAGGAGCCCATCCCCGACAAGGGCCGGGTGCTCACGGCCATGACCGTGCACTTCCTGCACGAGCTGGCCGACCTCGCCCCCAGTCACCTCATCACCGCCGATCCCGCCCTGCTCCCCAAGGACGCGGCGGAGCTGGGCGGTGACGCCGGCATCGACGGGATCGCGGGGCGCGCCGTGTTGGTGCGGCGGGCCGAGATGCTCCCCATCGAGTGCATCGTGCGGGGCTATCTGGCCGGGTCGGGGTGGAAGGAGTACTCGACCTCGAGGACCCTGCACGGCACGCCCCTGCCGGCCGGGCTCGAGCAGGCCAGCCGGCTCCCCGAGCCCATGTTCACGCCCTCGACCAAGGCCACCGAGGGCCACGACGTCAACATCGGGTTCGACGAGGCCGCCGATCTCATCGGCAAGGAGATGGCCGAGAAGGCCCGCGACCTGTGCGTCGAGGCGTATCGCCGCGGGGCGGCGGCAGCGGAGCGCAACGGCATCATCGTGGCCGACACCAAGTTCGAGCTCGGGCTCATCGACGGCGAGCTGGCCCTGTGCGACGAGGTGCTCACCCCCGACTCGTCGCGTTTCTGGCCCGCCGACGCGTGGCGGCCCGGCACCAACCCGCCCGCCTTCGACAAGCAGCCCGTGCGCGACCTGCTCGAGGCGAGCGGCTGGGACAAGACGCCCCCGCCCCCGCACCTCTCCCCCGAGGTGGTGACCGAGACGAGCGAGCGCTACATCGAAGCGTACGAGCGAATCAGCGGGCGCCGAATGGCCGACTGGTACGGTGCGAGCAGGTGATGCACGCGTGAAGTACGAGGTGCTGGTGGAGGTCCGGCTGCGCCCCGGGATCGCCGACCCGCAGGGCGCCACCATCGAGCGGGCGCTGCCCGCGCTCGGTTTCGAGGGCGTCACCGACGTCAGCGTGGGCAAGGCCTTCCGACTCTCGGTGGAGGCGGCCGACGAGCCCGGCGCCCAGGCCCGTGCCACCGAGATGGCACACCGGTTGCTCGCCAACCCCGTGATCGAGGACTCCACCGTCACCGTGCTCGGCGTGGTCGCGCCCAACGGAGCGCGCTGATGCCGGCTCGGATCGGTGTGGTCGTGTTCCCGGGCAGCAACTGTGAGCACGATGTGGTCAAGGCCCTCGGGCTCTTCGGCCCGGCCCGGGTCGAGGCCGAGCTGGTGTGGCACGGGGAACGGTCTCTGGCCGGCTACGACGCCATCGTCCTCCCCGGCGGCTTCGCTCACGGCGACTACCTCCGCCCCGGGGCGCTGGCCCGCTTCTCCCCCGTCATGGAGGCCGTGGCCGCGTACGCGGCCGACGGCGGACCGGTGGTGGGGATCTGCAACGGCTTCCAGGTGCTGACCGAGGCCGGGCTCCTCCCCGGGGCGCTGCAGAAGAACCGCGGCCTGCGCTTTCTGTGCACCACCGTCGGGGTGGAGGTGTGCACCACGCGCACCGTGCTCACGGGCGAGTCCGCGCTGGGCGCGCAGCTGTCGCTGCCCATCAACCACTTCGAGGGCAACTTCACCTGCGACGCCGCCACCCTGGAGCGCCTGCGCGCCGAGGACCGCATCGTCCTGCGCTACACCGCCAACCCCAACGGCTCGCTCGACGACATCGCCGGGGTGTGCAACGAGGACGGCAACGTGGTGGGCCTCATGCCGCATCCCGAGCGGGCCTGTGACGCCATGACGGCGTCGACCGACGGCATGGGACTGCTCGAGTCGCTGGTGGTGGCCGCCACCCGGCGCGCCGCGGTCTCCGTCTCGAGGGTTCCTGTCTGAGCGGTTCCCCGTGCTACTTCTTGCCGGGTGCCCTCGGCGTCCTCGCGGCCCCGATGTCGGCGGTGGTGCGGGTGATGTCGGCGCGCTGCAGCACCGCAGCGCTGACTCCGGCGGCGCGCCAGGCGTTGTACTCGATGCCCTTGCGCTCCCCGTAGGCCTTGGCCACCTTGACGAAGGCGCGTTCCAGGGTGCCCAGGTCACTGGTCGATGCCGCCCGGTCCAACTCGGCCTGGAGATCGGCCTTCTCCTGCAATAGGTGCAGGCGGGCCAGCGGCTCGGCCGAGACCAGCTGCTCGGACACCGCATCGAGGCGCTTGCGGACCGACTCGGGAGTGCGCTTCCTGCCCCGCTTGGGCCGGTTGTGCTCGATGGTCTCGAGATAGCGACGCACGGCCCGCCCCTCGTCGCGCCCCCGGGCCAGCGCCGCTTTGTGGGTGTTCGACATGGGTTGGCGCTTGGGCCCGGTCTTGGTGTCAGGCATTGCACGGATTATGGGTTTGGCGCCGCCGCTGATGCAACCTATTTATCGGCCGCTATTTCAGGAAAGGCGACACCGGTCATTGTGGCCACGACCGGGTCAGGACCCATCGCCGGGTACGGTGACAGCGATGGAGCTGCACCGGGCGCTCGGCTTGAGTGACGACGAGGCCAGGCGTATCGAGGAGATCCTGGGGCGGCCCCCCAACCACCTCGAGCTGGCCATGTACGCCGTGATGTGGAGCGAGCACTGCTCGTACAAGTCGTCCCGGCTGCACCTCAAGCGCCTCCCCACCGAGGGCCCCCATGTGCTGGTGGGACCGGGCGAGAACGCCGGGGTCATCGACGCCGGGGACGGCATCGCCGTGGCGCTGCGCATCGAGAGCCACAACCACCCCTCCGCCGTCGAGCCCTATCAGGGGGCGGCCACGGGGGTGGGCGGCATCCTGCGCGACATCTTCACCATGGGGGCCCGGCCCATCGCGCTCATGGACCCGCTGTTCTTCGGCACTCTCGACGACGCCCGGACCCGGTGGCTGACCGAGGGCGTGGTGGCGGGCATCTCGGGCTACGGCAACTCGGTGGGGGTGCCCACGGTGGGAGGCGAGCTCACCTTCGCCCCGGGCTATGCCCGCAACCCCCTCGTGAACGTGCTGTGTCTCGGGGTCATGCCCAAAGAGCGCCTTGTCCTCAGCGCGGCCACGGGCGAGGGCAACCTGGCCGTGCTCCTGGGCTCGAGCACGGGGCGCGACGGCATCGGCGGGGTCAGCGTGCTGGCCTCGGCCGCCTTCGGGGGCGAGGGCGACGGGGATGCCGCCAAGCGCCCCAGCGTGCAGGTGGGCGACCCCTTTGAGGAGAAACGGCTCATCGAGGCCTGTCTGGAGTTGCTCGACCGGCACCTGGTGGTGGGGATCCAGGACCTCGGGGGTGCGGGGCTCACCTGTGCCACCTCGGAGACCGCGGCGCGTGGCGGCATGGGCATGGACGTCGATGTCGACGTCATCCCCCGGCGCGAGCCGGCCATGGAGCCCTTCGAGGTCATGACGTCGGAGAGCCAGGAGCGCATGCTCGCCATCGTCACCCCCGCCGATCGCGCCGCGGTGGAGGAGGTGTGCCTGCGCTGGGAGGTGCGGGCCACCGTGATCGGCACCGTCACCGGCGGCGGCCGCCTGCGCATCCTCGACGGCTCGGGGGCGGTGCTGGCGGATGTGCCCGCCGCCACGCTCTCCGACGACGCCCCGCTCTACGACCGCCCCCGCTCGGCCCCCGCCGATCTCGAAGCGCGCCGGGGCGACGACCCCGGTCGTGTCGACGCCGCCGCGCTGACCCCGGAGCGTCTGGGCGCCGATGTGCTGGCTCTCCTGGCCGACGCGTCGTGGGTGTATCGCCAGTACGACCACCAGCTCTTCCTCAACACCGTGGTGGGGCCGGGGGAGGACGCCGCGGTGCTGCGCCTGGCCGCACCGGGGCTGCCGGCGAGCCGCCGGGGCCTGGCCATCTCCACCGACTCCAACCCGCGCTGGTGCGCGGTCGACCCGCGCCGCGGCACGGCCATGACCGTGGCCGAGTCGGCCCTCAACGTGGCGTGCACCGGGGCCCGGCCCGTGGCCCTCGTGAACTGCCTCAACTTCGGCAACCCCGAGCACCCCGAGGTGATGTGGCAGCTGTCGGAGTCCGTCGACGGCATGGGCGAGGCCTGCCTGGGCCTGGACACCCCGGTCATCGGCGGCAACGTCAGCCTCTACAACGCCAGTGCCGGCAACGACATCGATCCCACCCCCGTGGTGGCCGTGCTGGGGGTGATCGACGACCTGGTGCGCCGGCCCCCCGGCATGGCCCTGGTGGCGGGGTCGACACTCGTGCTCCTGGGGGACACCGACGCCGCCCTGGCCGGCTCGCGCTGGGCCGTGGAGCGTCACGGCCGCCTGGGCGGCATGTTGCCCGCGCTCGACCTCGCCGTGCACGCCCGCCTCCTCGAGCTGTTGACACGCCTGGTGCCGGTCGAGGGTCTGCTCACCTCGGTGCACGACGTCTCCGGCGGTGGGTTGGCGCTGGCCCTGGCCGAGAGCGCGCTGCGTTCGGGGGTGGGTTGCGCCGTCGACGGGGTGCGTGACCACGCCGAGCTCTTCTCGGAGTCCTCGTCGCGTGTCGTGCTGGGGACGACGCGCCCCGACGAGGTGCTGGAGCAGGCCGCCGCCGCCGACGTGCCGGCCCGCGTCATCGGCTCCGCCGGTGGGGAGCGGATCGCGGTGACCGGTCTCCTCGACCTGGCCGTATCCGACGCCGCCGAGGCCTGGCGCCAGGCGCTTCCCGGCGCGCTGGGCGAGCCCGTCACCGCCTGACCGGGCGCGTGGCGCCGAACTATCCCCCCAGGCGCACCCGACCGTCGTCGTCGAGGTGCCAACCCGCATTGTGGGCGACCTCCCAGGGGTGGCCGTCGGGATCGATGAAGACGCCGGAGTAGCCGCCCCAGAACGTGGTATCCGCTTCGCGGCCGATCGTCGCCCCCGCGGCGCGGGCTTCGGCCATGACGGCGTCGACCTCGGCCTCCCCCCGGGTGTTGTAGGCCAAGGTCACCCCGCCCCAGCCCCCGGAGTCCTCGACGGCGGAGTCCCGGGCCAACCGAGCGCGGTCCCACAGGGCGACGATCATGTCCGGGGCCTGGAAGAACACGACGTCGTCCTCGAGGCCGGCGTCGCTGCGCCACCCCAGCGCTTCGTAGAAGGCGCGGGCCCGGCCGAGGTCGCGCACACCCAAGGTGATGAGGCTGAGTCGTTGGTCCATACGCGCATTCTCCCAGCCCGGTGGGTCGGTGCGAGGAGGGGTTTCGCCTACGCTGCCGCGTGATCCGCGATCGGCGCGATCGGTGCGCGGGCCGGTCGCCGAGGGCACGGGAGAACCGTTGGCGAGCGAGCACGACCCGACCGGCGAGCACCTGCCCATCGACCCCGACCTGGCGCCGTCGGACTCCGCTCAACCCACGATCGAGCGCGCCACGGGCACCGGGCCTGGCCAAGTGCACACCGGCCATGTGCACACCCGGCGGTCGCGCCAGGCGGTGCTCTGGGCCATCGCCCTGGGGGCCGCCCTGGGGGCTCCGGCCCGGTACGGCATGGCCCAGCTCATCCACGTGGCCCCGGACAGCTTCCCGTGGGCGACGTTCGTCACCAACATCTCGGGCAGCGTCGCCCTGGGCTTGCTCCTGGCGCTCATCCTCGAGCGGTTCCCGCCCACCGTGTACGTGCGCCCCTTCGTGGCGACGGGGTTCCTGGGTGCCTACACCACGTATTCGACCTTCGCCGTGGAGACCGACCTCCTGATCAAACAGGGCCACGCCGCTCTCGGGATCGGCTACGCGGCTGCGAGCCTGGCCACCGGCTTCCTGGCAGTGTGGGCCGGACTCTGGGCGGCGCGCGCCGTCCCGTCCGCACGCGGGGCGCGGACACCGTGAGCGCCCTGGCCTGGGTCGGCTTCGTCACCGCGGCGGCCATCGGCGCCCCGTTGCGCTACGTCCTCGACGGTTTCATCGGCGATCGCGTCGAGGGGCCGTTCCCGTGGGGGACGTTCCTGATCAACGCTTCGGGCTCACTGGCGTTCGGCGTGCTCACCGGGCTGGCGCTGTACCACGCCTTCCCCGAGAGCTCCAAGGTGATCCTGGGCACGGGGTTCTGCGGTTCGTACACCACCTTCTCCACCTTCAGCTTCGAGACGGTGCGCCTGGTGGAGGAAGGTGCGCTCGGCCAGGCGTTCCGCTACGCGCTCGGCACGCTCGTGGTGTGCGCCGCCGCCGCCGCGCTGGGCTTGGCCCTTGCCGCCCTGTGACCCGAGGTCACCGGTCTCGCCACGCACCGCTCTGGTAGCGGTCGAGGCCCTCATCGAGCTGGCCCGTGCGCAGCGTGGCCAGGCCGTGTTTGTACTCGTTGGCGATGGCGTCGGAGACCGTCAGCGACCACTGCTCGTACGACGCCAGCCGGTCACTGCGCAATGCCGCCTGGGGTCGACCGGCGATCTCGTGCGCCAGGCTGATAGCGGACTCGAGCGCACCGCCCGTGGCCACGATGCGGTTGGCCAGGCCCATCCGCAGCGCCTCGTCTCCGCTCACGCCCCGGCCGGTCAGGATGAGGTCGAGCGCGTGGCTGTGGCCGAGGAGCCGGGTGAGGCGGAAGGTGCCGCCGTCCATGAGCGGGATCCCCCACCGTCGGCAGTAGACACCGAACACGGCGTCCACCGCGGCGATGCGCAGGTCGCACCAGGCGGCTAGCTCCAGACCTCCCGCCACGGCATGGCCCTCGACGGCGGCGATGACGGGCTTGGACAGCAGCATGCGGGTCGGCCCCACAGGCCCGTCGCCGTCCGGCTCGACACGGCTGACCCGGGCCAGGCCCGGCTCGCGCATGGCCTTGAGGTCGGCACCGGCGCAGAAGGTGCCACCGGCACCGGTGAGGACGGCCACGGCCTGGCTCTCGTTGTCCTCGAAGCCGCCGAAGGCGTCGACCAGCGCGGTGGCGGTGGGACGGTCGATGGCGTTGGCCACATCGGGGCGGTCCATGGTGACGATCGTCACGGGGCCGTCCGTGGTGACGTGGACGGTCACGGTGTGCCCGTCGGGCTGAGCAGCCGGCGGGGGTGGCGGCCGTCGACGTAGCCGATGAAGGGCGGGTAGATGTTGTACCCCAGCAGCTCCTGCAGGCGCGCCGGCAAGGTGCGCGCCAGGTCGGGCGGCACTGCCAGCACGTGGTTCTCGACCGGTCGCAACCACGCCGACGCGTAGTGCAGCACCACACCCAGACGGGGCCTGTCGGTGGTGTTGGCACCGCCACCGTGCCACACACTGCCCAGATACAGCAGGGCGGTGCGGGCCGGCATCTCGATCGTCCTCGTCGGCGTGAAGGAGTCGGGGCGCTCCTCCACCCAACGGTGACTGCCCGCCACGATGTGCGTGGCGCCGTTGGCGGCGGTGAACTCCTCCAGCGGCCACATGACGTTGACCACCAGCTCCTGATGGGGTCGGGGCATCGGATAGATCGCGTCGTCGGGGTGCAGCGGTTGCGCCACCTCGCCGGGGCCGATCGAGATCGCCGCCGGGGCGCTCAATTGGTAGTTCCCCAGGACCCGGTCGAGGACGCCGAGCACGACCGGATGCGTGGCCATGACGTCGAGGGCGCGCGTCTTGGCGAACAAGGCGTAGACGCGTCGGGTGCGGCGTCCCTCGAAGTCGTCGCGTCCCCCCGGGGTGTGCTCGAGGATCCGCTCCAGCTCGCCGCGCGCCGTCTCCACCCGGGCGGCGGTGATGGCGTCGGGGACCGTGGCGTAGCCCTGGGCCTCGAGGGCCGCCACGACGCCCTCAACGGTGTTCTCCACGGTGGCGTCGACCGTGTCCTGGCCCACAGACCCTCCCTAAGGGAATATGCTGGCCATGGTTCACCTTCCAGAAGGGAATGTCAAGATGCCGGCCGGGTTGAACGCCACCCAGGGGTCGTTGTTGGGGTTCCTCTACGACGGCCCCAAGACGGGGTGGGACCTGCTCCAAGAGATCGAGCGGGGCCTGTCGCGCTTTTGGAACGTGACCCCCAGCCACGTCTACCGCGAGCTGCGTACCTTGGAGGAACGCCGGCTCGTGACCGCGGGCCGCACCGGTGTGCGCGACCGGCGTCCCTTCACCGTCACCGCGGCGGGCAAGCGGGCGTTCACGCAATGGATCGCCCAGGAGCCCGGTCCCGAGCAGATCCGCAATCCGCTGCTCATCACCTTGTGGTTCGGTCGCCATCTCGACGACGACACCCTGGCGGGATTCCTCGAGTCGAATCGAGCGGTGCACGAGAAGCGACTCGGTCACTACGAGCACATCACTCCCACCGACCGCCACACCGGAGCCGTCATCGCCTTCGGCATCGCCTACGAGAAGGCTGTCATCGCCTGGATCGACGACCTCACCAGTGCGCCGTGCTGACCGTGCGCACCGCCACGCTCGAGGATCTCCCGGCCGTCATCGTGCTGTGGAGGGCGGAGGCGGGACCGACCCGCCATGCCGGGCAGCTGGCCGAGGCGACGGTCCTGGTAGAGCGGGACCGAGAAGCTCTGGTCGTCGCCGAGTCCGACGGCACCCTCGTCGGCGCCCTCGTCGCCGGGTGGGACGGCTGGCGCTTTCACCTCTATCGGCTGGCGGTGGCATCGGCGCAGCGCCGCACGGGTGTGGCGTCCGCACTCCTCGATGCGGCCGTGGAACGTGCCCGCACCTTGGGCGCGGTGCGCGTCGATGCCATGGTCAACGCCCGCAACGCCGACGCCGAGCACTTCTGGCGGAACGCGGGGTTCGAGTGCGACGGCACGGACCGGCGCTGGTCGATCGTTCTCTAGCACTGGTGCCTCGCCGGCCCGGTCCGAACGCTCGAGAGGCCCGGGTAACTTGAGCCGGTGACCGACGTCGTGGTGATCACGGGAGGGAGCCGCGGCATCGGGGCGGCGACGGCGCTGGCGTTGGCACGCCGGGGCTGGGCCGTGGGTGTCGGCTACCGCGCCGATTCCGACGCCGCCTTCCGTGTCGTCAAGGAGTGCGAGAGCGCCGGTGGAGCTGCCCTCGCCGTCGCCGTCGAGGTGGGGTCGCCGTCCTCGGTGGCCGCGCTGTTCGACGCCGCGGCGGGTCTGGGCCCGATCCGGGCGCTGGTCAACAATGCCGGGATCGTCGACACCCGCAGCCGGGTCGACGAGATGACCGCTCTCCGATTGCAACGGATGTTCACCGTCAACACCATCGGCCCTTTTCTCTGCGCCGGGGAGGCGGTGCGGCGCATGTCGACGCGCCACGGGGGCACCGGGGGCTCCATCGTCAACGTGTCCTCGGCGGCGTCGCGTCTCGGGAGTCCGGGCCAGTACGTCGACTACGCCGCGTCCAAGGGAGCCCTCGACACCATGACGCTGGGGTTGGCCAAGGAGGTGGCCCAGGAAGGCATCCGGGTCAACGCGGTGCGACCCGGTCTCATCGACACCGAGATCCACGCCAGCGGCGGCCAGCCCGACCGGGTACGGAGCTTGGAGCACGAGATCCCCATGGGGCGCGGCGGCCGTCCCGAGGAGGTGGCCGACACGATCGCATGGTTGTGCTCACCCGAGGCCTCGTATGTGACCGGCGCCCTCGTCGACGTGAGCGGGGGACGGTGAGCGCTGGCCACTACACGCCATCGTCGTGCTCGCCGAGGCCGACGGCGGCCAGGAGAGCGCGGGTGAAGGTGCTCATGTCGGCGTAGGGAATGCGTGCGGGGTCCCACCACGCCACGTCCGAGGTCTCGTCGCCGTCGGGCCGGGGCGAGCCCCCGGTGACCCTGGCGGCGAAGACGGTCGAGACATACGACGTCTCGTCCCCGTTGGGGTAGGTGATCCGGAACTCCGGGCCGCCCAGGACGGCCAGGATCGGGCCCAGCTCGACGGTCACGCCGGCCTCTTCCTCCGTCTCGCGCCGCGCCGCGTCGGCAGGCGATTCGTCGGGCTCGATGGCTCCCCCGATCACCGCCCACTGCCCGGTATCGATGACCCGCACCAGCAGGACCCGGCCGGCATCGTCGCGGGGAATGACCGCCGCCGACGGAAGGACGAGCAGTTCGGTCCCCACCAGGGCTCGCAGCCGCGCGATGTACGGGGCGATCGCCACCACCGCAACCTATCCCCGAGGTGTCGTCGCGATGGGGCCGCCGCCCCCGGTGTCCGGTTTCCTGGCCCCGACATAGAGCCGCACGGTCTTACCCTCGGTCTCGTAGGGGGCGCGTCGCTGGGCCAGGGTTACCTCGAGGCCGGCGGCCGTCGTCGCCGCCACCAGTTCGTCGAGCTCGAAGAGCGTGGCGGCGAAGGGCACCGGCTCTTGGAGGAATTCGTCGAGCTCGACGTCGTCGGTGCCCTCGTGGGCGCTGAACAGGACGTGCCCGCCGGGGCGGAGCACCCGGGAGAACTCGCGCAGCGCAGCGCCGAGCTCGGCGCGGCGAAGGTGGATCACGGCGTAGAAGGCCAGGACCCCGCCCACGGCGTCGGACGCGAACGGGAGACTGCGCATGTCGGCGACACAGGCACCGTCGAGCCGAACCTGCGCCCGCCTGGCCATCTGCGGGGAAAGGTCGACCCCGACGACGCGGCGTCCCCAGGAGCGGACGAACGCACCGATCTGGCCCGGCCCGCATCCGATCTCGGCCACCGGATCCCTCACCGACCGGCCAAGGCGGCCAGCACCTCTCTGTCGAGGGGCTTGTCCCGCAACTCGTCCAGAAAGCGCGACTCGTATTTGGCCGCCACCGTGTCATAGGTGGAGCGGAGGGAGTCCCACGTCACCGCATCATTGTGTCGGCCGTCAGCTGCCGTCGGGGAACCCTCCCCAGTGCAGGACCATCGGGGTGGTGCGGGAGGGTGGTCGGCGGGCGCCGCGCCGCCGACCTCGGTCCCCCGGGCTCAGTCGGGCTGAGACAGCTGCTGGGCCCAGCGCCGGCCGAGCCACGCCACCCAGCCGACCTGGGCCACGAGGGTCAGCCACAAGACGATCCATATGGGACTGGTCACAGGTCACACCTCGATTCGGGAGCGGGCAGTACCGCAGAATTTACCCATGCGTCGGCCATCCCGCCTATCGGGGCCGTGGCTATTGATAGTAGCTAGTTAGCTAAGTATCATAGCCATATGACCACAGACCAGGCATCCGACGTCCAAAACGACACCCGATTTCTCGTCCGCCCCGAAGGGCGGATCGGCTACGAGGTCCAAGGTACGGGCCCCCTGGTGGTGCTGGTGCCGGGCATGGGCGACCTTCGGTCCACCTACCGGTTCCTCGCCTCCGCCCTCCGGGAGGCGGGCTACCGGGTGGCGTCCACCGACCTGCGGGGTCACGGCGACAGTGACATCACCTTCGGCTCGTACGGGGATGTGGAGACGGCGGACGACGTCGTCGCCCTCATCGAGAAGCTCGGTGGCCCCGCCGTGGTGATCGGCAACTCCATGGGTGCCGGATGCGCCGTACTGGCAGCGGCGGCACGTCCCGATCTTGTCCATGGCATGGTGCTCGTGGGGCCGTTCGTCCGCAACGGCAAGGTGGGTGCGGCCCAGCGCCTCCTCCTGCGAGTCGCCATGGCGCCGGTGTGGGCGGCGGCTTCATGGAAGATGTACCTGCCCAAGCTCTATGCCGGGCACAAGCCCGTCGACTTCGACCAGTACCGCCGCCGGGTGGTCGCCAACCTGCGTCGGCCGGGATACGCGGCGGCGTTCTCCCGCACGACGCGCACGAGCCATGCATTGGCCGAAGCTCGGGTGTCCGACGTCTCGACCCCGACGCTGGTGGTGATGGGCGAACTGGACCCGGACTTCGCAGACCCCGCGGCCGAGGCTCAGTGGCTGTCGGCGGCGCTGCACGGCGAGGTGGTCATGGTTCCCGACGCCGGGCACTATCCCCAGTCCCAGCAACCCGAGGTGACCAGCGCGGCGGTGCTGCGCTTCCTCCACGGCGTCGTCGGCCATGCCTAGAGCGGGACTGACCCGGGAGCGGGTCGTGGACGAGGGCGAGAAGATGGCCGACGAGCTGGGCCTGGGGCAGGTGACCCTCGCCGCGCTGGCGTTGCGACTGGGCGTGCGCCAGCCTTCGTTGTACAAGCACATCGACGGCATGGCCGGTCTGCAGCGGGGCCTCGCCGTGCGGGCCAAGACCGAGTTGGCCGAGGTTCTCTCGCGCGCAGCTGTGGGCCGGTCACGTGGGGACGCCGTCGTGTCCATAGCCGGGGCCTATCGGAGATGGGCGCTGGCCCACCCCGGCCGCTATGTCGCCGCGCAGCGCGCCCCGGTGTCCGGCGACGTCGACGACGAGGTCGCCGGCGCGGCGGCGGTGCAGGTCGTGGCCGACGTTATGGCCGGGTTCGAACTGCACCACGACGACGCCATCGATGCCATCCGCGCCCTGAGGGCCGCGCTGCACGGGTTCGTGACACTCGAGACCGGCGGGGCCTTCGGGCTCCCGGCCGACGTCGATCGCAGCTTCCACCGGCTGGTCGCCGGACTGGTCACGGCGCTGTCGGCGTGGACCGCGGCCGCGGAGCGTGTGGTCGGACTCGGATAGTCCGGCCTACGGTGGGGGAGTGTCCTTGGGCAGGGGTGCGATTCTGTGCGACTTCGAGGGCTGTTGGAACGCGCTGGTCGTCTCCAGTCCCCTCGAGCGATTGGCCCCGCCGGTGAACGACATCATCCAGCACCGGGCATGGTGCAAGGGCTGGATGACCGACGAGCAGGACCGGGATCTCTGTTCCAGACACTCGAGGGGACGGCCCTAGAGCGATCTGGTGGTGACCAGCCCTGCAAGTGCAACTCGTGCGGCTGAGCCCACTGGCGCCCCCCGGGGGCTGGTCACCGCGAGCCATCGTCACGGTCCGGGATGAAGAATTCCTTGGAGACCCTTGTGGGCTCTCTGTGAAGTGGGTGCCCCTCGTCGTGTTGGTGGCGGCCGCGTGCTGAAGGGGATGGGAGAGCCCCGGCGCGTGCAAGGCTCTGCCCATGTCTGCCACGACGGGTGACGACGAGGGGGACCCCGGTCGCCAGGCACTGCTCGCCCGGGCCCTGACCCTGTCGTATGTGTCGGTCTTGTGGGGCGTGAGCGCGGGCGGGTTCTCCATTGCCATCGGGCTGCTGGCGGGGAGCCTCGGTGTGCTCGGCCTGGGTCTGAACACTCTGGCGGATGTGGCCGGCTCCATCGGTCTGGTGTGGCGGTTCGGGGTCGAGCGCCGGGACCCGGCCCGCGGCCACCGGGCCGAGGCGAGGGCTTCGGTGGTGGTGGCGACGGGCTTGAGCATCGTGGCCGTGTCGCTGACCGTGGCGGCGGTCAACGGATTGATCGACGGGTCGGGGCCCCAGAGGTCGGTGTTGGCGATGGCTTCGGCCGGGGTGTCGGCGCTGGTGCTCGCCCCCTTGGGGTTGGCCAAGTACCGGACGGGGATCGCCCTGCGCAGCCACGCCCTCAAAGGCGACGGGACGTTGAGCGGCATGGGGGCCGCGCTCGGCGTCGTGGCCCTGCTGGCGCTGGTGGCCGACCGGCTCCTGGGGTGGTGGTGGGCCGATCGGGGTGCGGCGCTGGCTGTCGCCGTCGTGGCTGCCGGGGAGGCCGCCCGGGTCCTCAGACGCAGGTCGGAACCGGCCGAGGATTGACTTCTAAGTCCGTTCGTCTACACTTACCGTAAGTGGGAGCTAACGCACTGGGGGTCGATGCACTGGGGGCTCTGGGCGATCCGACACGCCGGGCGATCTTCGAGCGGCTCTCGGAGAACCCTTCGGCCGTGGGCGAACTGGCGGAGCTCGTGCCCGTGAGCAGGCCCGCGGTCTCTCAACACCTCAAGGTGTTGAGAGACGCCGGGCTGGTGACCAGTCGGCGCGACGGGAACCGACAGATCTACCGGGTGGACCCGGATGGGATCGAGCAGCTACGGGCCTACCTCGACCGATTCTGGGACTGCGCCCTCACCAGCTTCAAAGCCGTCGTCGAGCAAAGAGCGGTCATCGAGCAACGAGAGGAAACGGCACATGACTGATGCACAGAGCACCCCGATCCGGTCGACGGTCGTGGTCGACGCGCCCATCGATCGGGCCTTCACCGTGTTCACCGAGGACATCGGCAGCTGGTGGCCACCCGAGCACCACATCCTCGAGGCGGAGCTGGCCGAGATGGTGTTCGAGCCCCGCCAGGGCGGGCACGTCTATGACCGCGGTGTGGACGGGAGCGAATGTCGGTGGGCACGGGTGCTGGCCTACGAACCTCCACGCCGGGTCGTGTTCTCATGGGACATCAGCGTGCAGTGGCAGATCGAGACCGATGTGGCCAAGACGAGCGAGATCGAGGTCCGGTTCATCGCGGAGACGCCGCAACAGACGCGCGTCGAGCTCGAACACCGCAACATCCACCATCATGGTGACGGGTGGGAGCAGATACACGGTGCGGTCGGGTCACCCGGCGGTTGGAACGGTGGCTTGCAGGCCTTCGCGTCACGGCTCAAGAATTCGTCGACATAGGGAGCTGTGCGTTTGCGGAGACTGGACCGGCACCACCCCGAGGACGACAATGAGGGTGTGGTGGACACGTTTGCCTCCCGGTTCGCGGCGGTGCGGTCGCAGTACGGGCCACTGGCCTGGGGTCTCGATCCCTCCGGGGCGATCCTCGAGGCCTGGGGTGTCGGGGACACGCCCGACGGGCTCGATCGCTTCGTCGATCTCGCCCTCAGCGCCGCGGTGGGGACCGTCGGTCTGGTCAAGCCGCAGGCCGCCTTCTACGAGCGACACGGGTGGCGGGGTTTCCGCACCCTGCAGCGGTTGATCACCGAGGCGCGTGGTGCGGGGTTGCTCGTCATCGTGGACGCCAAGCGCGGAGACGTGGGGACCACCAACGACGCCTACGCCGAAGCCTTCCTCGGGAAAGACGCCCCCCTCGGCGCCGACGCCCTCACGGTCCACCCCTACCTCGGCGTCGGGGCCATGGGGACCTTCGTGGCCCGGGCGCACGAGGCGGGAAGCTGCCTCCTCGTCGTCACCCGGTCCTCGAATCCCGACGGCAGGGTGGTCCAGTCGGCGGTCAACGCCTCGGGCCGGAGCGTCGAGGAGCAGCTGCTGGTCGAGATCGGCGAGCTGAACGCGCACCTGGCGCCCGGCCAGATCGGGCCCATCGGCGCCGTGGTCGGGCCGACGCACATGGAACCGGCGCTGGACCTGCGCGCTGCGCAGGGCTTGTTCCTGGCACCCGGTGTCGGTGCCCAGGGCGCCACATCCGAGGACGTGGCCCGTGTCTTCGCCGCTTGTCCGGATCGCGTGATCCCCAGTGCGTCGCGGTCGCTGTTGCGTGGTCCAGACGTCAACCAGCTCCGGGATACCGCCGGCGCGCTCGCTGCGGAGTTCAGTCGAGCTCTTCCCGCCTGAACCGGCGCACCCCGCCAAGGCAAAGAGACGCGTGACGCCGTCGGCGCCACCGGCCCGTAGACATCGAAGCGTCCCACCAGCAGGCGCTCGGCAACGCCCGTTGACGTATCCCCATATGGTTATATAATCTGGGTAATGGCCAGAGCCTCGACGACGGCGGACGCGTTCAATGCGGTGGCCGAGCCCCGGCGTCGGCAGATCCTCGACGTTCTGTCCGGGGGGGAACGGCCGGTCAACGATCTCGTGGCCCTGCTCGGTGTGGCGCAGCCGCTCGTGTCCAAACATCTCCGGGTGTTGCGCGAGGTCGGGCTCGTGGATGTGCGGGACGTCGGGCGGCAGCGGGTGTACCGCGTCAACGGCCGCCCGCTCAAGCCCATCCACGACTGGGTGGCGAACTACGAGCAGTCGTGGTCGGAGCGATTCGACCGGCTCGATGTCGTATTGGAGGAGCTCAAGGAAATGGAGGATCAAGATGACTGAGACACGTCACGGCACCGCCATAGTCAGCCTTCCGACGGACACGCAGATCCTGATCACCCGGGAATTCGACGCGCCGAGGCATCTCGTCTTCAAGGCGCGGACCACCCCCGAGCTCATCAAACGCTGGTGGGGTGGGGACCGGGGTGAGGTGACGGTGGCGGAAGTGGATCTTCGTGTCGGGGGCACATGGCGCTACGTGATGATGACGAACGGTGGATTCGAAGTCGCCTTTCACGGCGAATACCGCCAGGTCGTGCTCAACGAGCGCATCGTGTCGACCGACGTCTTCGAAGCGATGCCGGATGATGGAACCGTGGTCACCGATACCTACGCCGAGACCGACGGGCGCACCACACTGTCGATTCTCGTGCAGCACACCAGCCGGGCGATCCGTGACGCACACATCGACTCGGGCATGGAAGGCGGAATGCAAGAATCGATGGACCACCTCGAGCAGGTGGCTGCCTCCCTTCGATGAGCGGGCTGCCCACGGTGCTCTTCGCCGGCGTTGCCACCGCTGACCTCGAGGCCGCCATGCCCTGGTACGAAGCGCTCTTCGGGCGGCCGGCGGACATCACGGTCAACGATGACGAAGTGATGTGGAAGGTCTGCGACGGAGGCTGGCTCTATCTGGTCCGCGACCCGCGCCGGGCCGGACAGGCGTTGGTCACCATGGCGGTGCCCGACCTGGAGCGGGCCCTCTCCGAGATCGCAGATCGGGGACTGCGGCCGTCGGCGATCGAGACGGTCGGGGACGCCGGGCGCAAGGCTCCGGTGATCGACCCCGAAGGCAACACCATCAACCTCATCGAGGTTCTGGCATCGGAGGAGCCGCCGCCGGGACGGTGATCCGGAGTGCCGGCCGGAGCCGAAAGCACAGGTGGCAAGGAGCCGACTCTTCCCGAGAGGATGTGCCAGATGTCTGCAAGTGTGTCGTGAGGCTCAAGGTCGACCCGGCCCGCATGAAGAAGCTGTTCGCCGACCGGTCGAGCGAGCTCGAAGCGGTGCGGGACCAGGCGCGGGGTGCGGGTGCGCTGCACCACTTCTTCGCCGCCGGCGATGGTGAGGTGATCATCGTCGACGAGTGGGATGAGGCGGCTTCCTTCCAGGCCTTCTTCGACAACCCGACCATCGCCGGGTTCATGGCTGAGGCCGGGGTCGAAGGACCGCCCGAGGTCAGGGTGTACGAAGTGCTCGACAGCCCCGATCGCTTCTGATCACGCCGAGCAGAAACGGGTACTTCCGTCAGCCGCAGGTCTTCTGGTCGATGGTGATGGTGTTGCTGCTATCAGCGGTCGGCACATAGGGGTCGACGGTCGAGGTCGACGCGAAGCGGTCGCCGATCCAGTGGACCATGTCATCGAAGCTCGGCGCGATCACCCCGGCGTGGCTCTGGCCCGAGTACACCCAACGCTCGACGGGCTGGCCGATCTTGCACAGCTGGCCTTGGAGGATCTGGGTGGAGATGACCGGGATCTGCTCGTCATTGCCACCCTGGATGATCAGGAGCGGGGTCTTGGTCTTCTTCGTAAACGCCGCCGGGTCGTTCGCCGAGAAGAGCTTGGCCCATGACGCCACCGTGAACGGGTTCTTGGGGATGAGGTCGGAAAACAACATGTGCGGCGTCGTGGCTACCGCAGCGTTAACGACTCCCTGGACGTAACTGGAGCACCCGTTGTCGAGCTGGGGGATCAGCGACACAGCTTGTGGCGTCATGATCGCCGACAGGGGCGCCTTGGTGCTCCCGTAGTAGCTGTTGTAGGAGCCGGCCACCATCATGAGGTAGTAGTCGAACGGGCTCGTCACCAGGAAGTCGTAGAGAAGCGAGAACTGCGAAGGCGGTGCACCGGCCACGACGCCGCGGAGGTTCAACTTCGGTGCGTACTTGTGGTCGTAGATCGAGAACATGGCCGTCTGGCCTCCCTCGGAGTGCCCCCACACCACGTAGTTGGGGCTCAGCGAGACGCCCGGAAGGGAGTGGGCGGCCTTGACGATCATGACCGTGTCCTCGGCTGCCGAAGCACCCACGACATAGGGCATGAGGCCGGGTGTTCCCTCGCCCTGGTAGTCGCTGGCCGTGACCGCGTAGCCGGCCGCGATGAGATTGTTGATCCCGGGGACCTGCGACGCTCCTTGCAGGCTCGGGGCGCAGACGTCGGCCATTCCGTTGGTCCCATGTCCCCATGTCACGACCGGCCAGCCGCCGGCGGGCGGCGTACCGTTCGGAATGGCGACCATCCCGGTCACCGGGACGGCCTTCTTGGGCCCCTTCGACTTGTACATCACGATGTGCATGGTGGCGCCGACGAGATTCGCGTCGGGGACGACCTCGGACTTGATGAGCGTGCCCACTGGTCCCTTCGGCAGGGGCTGGGGCACGCTGTAGAAGGAGGGAAGCCCGGGGGGAGCCGGAATGTCGGGTTTTCCGGCAGAAGCGACGCCGGGCGAGAGCACCGAGGCGCACAGCACGAGCACGCTTGCGGCGGCACAGACCGGTCCGAAGTGACGACGGAGCATGACGGAAACCCCCATTTCCGAGCCCGACCCCTGCCAGCCGGTAGGGCCAACATAGTGGACCCGATCGTGGAACGCTCCGTGGACCCAGGAGTTGCCGGGCGCCGGATCGAAACCGGAAGGGGTGCTGGCACGGGGGCAGGGCACCGGCTGACCACCTTGGACGCAGACCTGGGGTGAGCAACACTTCCTAAGACATGCGCCAGAATGACGCGCCCTCGGGAGGATCGAACCCGCCGTGTTTGGTGGCCGAATTCGGTGAATAGGCAGACGGTCCGAGTCGCTTGGTACCGGTTCCGGGTCACATTCGGGCGTCGGTGGGGTAGCTACGTGTCGCTGGTCCTCCTTATCGGCCTGGTGGCGGGCTTGGCCATGGGGGCCATTGCCGCCGCCCGGCGGACCCAGTCGTCGTTCCCCGCCTTGGTCGCCAGCACCAACCCCTCTGACTTCGGCGCCGTCACCGCGGTGATCAACCCGGCCATCGGGTCCACTGTGGGCTACGACCCGAAGCTCCTGCGGACCATCGCCCACCTCCCCCATGTCCGCAAGGTCGGGAGTGCATCGGGGCTCGACCTTCTCCCCCTCGGACCGGGCGGTGTTCCCAGCCAGGTGCCCGGGTTCCCTCCCACCGCGGGCAACGGCCTCGGAAGCGACGACGGCTACGGCTTCGATCAGGACCGGATGACGGTGGTGCAGGGTCACCTTCCGGATCCTCGCCGTGTCGATGAGATCGCCGTCCTGACGGAGGTGGCCACGTTGGTCCACATCCACCTGGGCCAGCACATCCGCATGGGCGTCTACACCAACGCCCAGACCGATCTTCCTGCCTTCGGCACCGCCAAGGTGGCGCCGTATCGCACTGTCACCGTCACCGTCACCGCCCTTGTGCTCCTAGCGCAGAACCTGGTGGCCGACGACGTCGACAACTCGGGGTCATTGGCCTTCTTCACCCCGTCGTTCACTCGACAATTCCTGGCGTGCTGTTCCAACTACACCGAGACCGGCATCCAGGTGGCGGGCCGGGACAACCTCGGGCGCGTGGATGCCGAGCTCCAATCTGTCCTGCCCCCCAACTTCCCCGCCCCGATCGTGGTGGCCTCGCAGGTGGCCAAGGCTGAACGCGCCATCAAGCCCGAGTCCATCGCCCTCGGTGTGTTCGGCCTGATCGCGGCGCTGGCCATCCTGGTCATTGCCGCCCAGGTGATCGGTCGGCAGACGCGCCTGGCGAGCGACGACCTTCGCACCCTTCGGGCCCTCGGGGCCGATCGGGCCACGACCACAATCGACGGCGTCATCGGCACCGCCGGCGCGGTCGTGATCGGCGCTGCGTTGGCGGTCGTGGTGGCGGTCGGGCTCTCCCCTCTCGCCCCCATCGGACCGGTCCGACCTGTCGATCCCACGGGGGGCGTGTCATTCGACTGGACCGTGCTCGGTCTCGGCTTCCTGGTGCTCGTGGTCGTTCTCAGTGTCCTGGCTGTGTTCTTCAGCTACCGGGCGGTACCGCGTGCCGACGACCGGCAACGCCGCGTCGTGCGACGATCGGTGGCGGCGAACACGGCGGCCTCGCTGGGCCTGCCCGCCCCGGCGGTCACCGGAGTGCGATTCGCACTCGAACCGGGCGTGGGGCGCAATGCCGTGCCGGTGCGCACGGCCATCGTGGGGGCGGGTCTGGCCGTCGTCGTGGTGGTTGCCACGGTCACGTTCTCGGCCAGCCTCAACTCGCTGGTGTCGCATCCCCGCCTCTACGGCTGGAACTGGGACGCCATCCTCGCCGCCGGCGGTGGTTCGGGGAACATCCCCGACCCACAGGCCGTCAGACTCCTCGCTGCCGACCGCTCCGTGCGGGCGTGGTCGGGCGCCTATGCCTACGACCTCCATATCGACGGCCAGGTGGTTCCGGTGCTGGGCGAGCGCCCCGGCACTGCGGTGCAACCCCCAGTCCTGTCGGGCCACGGCCTGGCAGGCCCCGATCAGATCGTGCTCGGCGCCATCACCCTGGCGCAGCTGCACAAACATGTCGGAGACACCGTGAGCGAACGCTCGGCCACTGGCACGTCCACCCTCCTCACCATCGTGGGGGTGGACACCATGCCCACCATCGGTGCAGGCGCCGGCCCGCACCTGGAGATGGGAACGGGGGCGCTTCTTTCCTACACATTCATCCCCGCCGCGGCTCGAGACCCCTTCAACGACCCCACCCCCGGGCCCGAGGAGATCCTCATCAATTTCCGGGCCGGGGTGAACCGCCGGTCGGCGACCGCATCGCTCAACCGGATCGCGTCACAGCTGTCGAACCAATTCAACTTCGGCGTCTTCCTGGGGTCGGTGCTGCGGCCGGCCGAAATCATCAACTACCGCTCGATGGGGACCACACCGGCCGTCCTCGGTTCGGCCCTGGCCGTGGGGGCGGTGACCGCCATGGGGTTGACCCTGGTGGCGTCGGTTCGGAGGCGGCGGCGGGACCTGGCTCTGCTCAAGACCCTCGGATCCACGCGGCGACAGCTGGCGGCGGTCGTGGCCTGGCAGTCGAGCGTGGCGGTGTCGATCGGAACGGTGGTGGGCGTTCCCCTCGGCATCGTGCTGGGGCGCGTCCTGTGGGACCTGTTCGCCACCGAGATCCACGCCGTGCCGGCCCCGACCATCCCCACGGTGACGATCGTGGTGATTGCTCTGGGGGCGCTTGTCCTCGCCAACGTCGTCGCCGCCATCCCGGGACGAATGGCGGCTCGCACCCCCACGGCGGTATTGCTTCGGGCGGAGTGAGGAGTGCGGTAGACAGCCGTCATGACGAGCTCCGAGAACAACAAGAAGACGGCCATGGCCTTCTACGACCTGATGTTCAACCAGAATCGTCCGGCAGAAGCCATGGAGCGGTATTCGGGGGACCACTACACCCAGCACAACCCCGACGTGGGTGACGGGAAGCAGGCGTTCGTCGACTACTTCGAGCGCATGACCATCGAGTACCCAGGCAAGCGCGTCGAGTTCAGACGAGCCATTGCCGAGGGCGACTTCGTCGTGCTCCATTGCTACCAGCACTGGCCCGGAGACCGGGACTACGTCGGGATCGACATCTTCCGGTTCGATGACAACGGCAAGGTGGTCGAGCACTGGGATGTGCTCCAGGCCATTCCGGACACATCAGCTCACGACAATGGCATGTTCTGACCGTGTGGACCGGTGCCGCGAGTGCCCCTCGGCGAGCGGTCGACGGAGCTACTGGGCGGCGCCTTCGGTCATCAGGGCCAACGTCTGTTCCAGCGCCGCCTGATCGGGGCCGACGAAGGGTTGTGCCGTCGGGGCGGCCTCGAGCGAGCCCAGCAGTCGTTCCACCATCGCACCCGAGGCTGCGGGCAGATGACTGCTCAGAACCATGGTGGGATCCATCTCGCGGATCAGGTGCAACTCCTTGGCGAACGCCGAGGGGTCAACGTTGTGCAGCCACGGTGAGTCGACCGTCGCCCAGAACACCTGCCCTTGCCGCAGTTCCTCGTCGGAGAGATCGTCAGCTCGCTGGGGTACTTCCTGGAGGAGTGCCCCGAAGCAGTCGGAGCTGAAGAACGCGCCCGACTTGTCGTCGCGGAAGCCGGTCGTGGAGGGGTTGTCGAACACTGGGGGTCGAACAGCGGTGAGCGTCCGGTCGCCCACGGTGATCCTTTGTCCGGGGTTGAGAAGATGGATCCTGTCCATCGGCAACGGGGCGGAGGTGGTCATGATGCCCACGCCCAGAAACGTGGTGATGACCCGGAGCTGAGGGTGCTCGGCCAGCAGCTGATGCAGCGTGCCGATGTGGTCGAAGTCGGTGTGGGTCAGCCAGATCCACTTGAGGTCGGCCGGGTCGATGACGGTCCGCAGAGCGGCCATGAACTCGTTGCTCTCGACCACGGCGCCCGTGTCGACCAGGATCGGCTCGGGCCCCTGGAGGACGAAGGCGTTGAGGGGAATGAGCCCGAAGCCCGGGATCGGGAAGCTCGATGTCAGCACATCGATGTCCGGTGCGGCCTTGTATGTCGTGACCATGACCTGTCTCCTTCGTCGTCGGTGGTGTGGATCAGGGGTCGAGGATGTCGATTCCGTGTGCGTGGGCAGCGGTAGCGAGCTCCCCGGCGTCTCGGGGGGGCAGACCCGGGGGTGGCATGGTCAACGCCGTTGCTGGCCACCCGCAGGTGCGGGTGAATTCCTCGAATCCGGCCGGGGTGAGCAGTAAGAGGAAGTGGGCTTGAGCTGAATCGACGCGGAACCGGTGCGCGACCCCTCGCGGTCCGAACACGAAGGTGCCGCCCGTGGCGGTGCGCTGCTGATCGCCGAGCCAGAAGGTGAGCTCCCCGTCGAGGATGTACCACGCTTCGTCTTCATGCTCATGTCGATGTCTCGGCGACCCGGCGCCACGTGGCGCCCGAACCTCGGCGAGTGCGAGCTGTCCGCTCGTCTGGGCACCTGTCGCCTTGTACGTGAGCAGGCTTTCGGCAAACCACAACGCTTCACCCTGGTCGGCGTCGAGCAGGTAGCCGCCGAGCGCGACCTCGAGCGTCACGCCTGCCCCTTGCCGACAACCGTCCCCTCGGCGGCAGTCTTGAGCTGCTCGAGCGTACGGGACATGTGGTCGTGGAGCTCGCCGCGCCGGTTGAGCGGACCGTCGACAATCCGAGCCCAGAGCGGGAGCCACTTCACGTCGTAGGTCTCGGTCACCATCGTGGCGCCGTCGACACGCTCGAAGCGGTAGCGCCACTGTGTGGATTCCCGACCCCCCTCCTCGGTGACGAAGGCGAACTCTCGACCGGGGTCAGCGACGAGGACACGGCCGTGACGTGACCAGCGGAAAAGTTGGCGTGGTCCCCCCCGGTTGTGGCCGACGAACTCGGCACCTTCTGCCGGCCCGGTGGCTCCCCCCTCCCAGGTGACGCTTTGGCATTCGGGGCTCCATTCCCCCATACGGGGGAGGTCGGCGACCATGGCGTAGACGTGCTCAGGGGTGGCGTTGATCACGGTCTGTTCGCTGCCCTGGGTCAGCCACCACCTGCCCTCCTTGGCGTGCATCGTGTCCTCCCGTCTGGGTCTTGTACGAAGCTAAGGCTATTGATAGTAGCCTTAGCTGTCAAGAGGTGCTAGCATGGAGCCATGGCCCGCCCTGGAGCCCCGGCACCGTTGGACGCGCAGACCGACCCGCCGCCCCGTCCCGATCGGCGCGCCCGACGCCACCAGGAAACCATCGAGGAGATCCTCGACATCGCCGAAGAGGTCATGACTGAGGAGGGGGTCAACGGGCTCAGCTTGGCGGAGGTGGCCCGCCGTCTCGGTGTGCAGCCCCCCTCGATCTACAAGTACTTCCCGTCGCTCATGGCCGTCTACGACGCGCTCTTCCTCCGGGGGCAACTCGAGCACCTGGCCGTCATGCGCCAGGCCATGGGCGAGGCAGACCCTGGACTGCCCGCATTGACCACTGGTCTCGAAGCCAGTGGCCGCTGGGCCCTGGCCCACCGGGCCACAGCTCAGCTGCTGTTCTGGCGTCCCGTCCCGAGCTTCGAGCCCTCAGCTGAAGCCTTCGCACCCAGTGTGGAGATGGTCGCTCTCCAGCGCTCCGCGCTGACCGACGCTGTGGCAGCTGGACAGCTCGGGCCTGCGGCCGACTCCGATGAGGCTGTCTTCCTGGTCTCGACCCTGATCACCGGAGTGCTGAGCCAGGCCATGGCCAACGAGCCGGAACTGGAATGGGGCCAGGGAAGGTTCACCCCAACCTTCCCCACCCTGATGAGCATGTTCGCCGCCGCCTACCCAGGCCCGGGTAACTCACGATCACGCCGGCGCGGGGGTTGAAAGAACGACCGATCGTCACTCGCCATGGAGAGGGACGACCGGGTGGATACTGAGCAGGTGGGCATGGCCGCTAGTCCCTCCGGGAGTCGCCGACCGAGACTGCTCCGGATGGGCTACCTGCTCGAAGCCACGACCTTGGGCTGGAACGTCATCGGAGTAGGCGTTCTGGCAGTGGCCGCCCTCGCTGCTCGATCGGTGGCCCTCGGCGGCTTTGGCTTCGACTCTCTGATCGAGATCGGAGCCAGCATCGTCGTCATCTGGGAACTGGGCGGAGTCGGTGGAGGGCGGCAACGCCGAGCAATGCGATTGATCGGTGGGGCGTTTCTGATTTTAGCGGTCTACCTGGCTGTGCAGAGCACCGTGGTCTTGGCCATCGCGTACCACCCCCAGCACAGTCCGCTGGGGATTGTGTGGACGTCTGGCACTGCCCTCGTCATGTTCGGCCTGGCGGCCGGAAAGGCGAGGGTAGGTGTGGCGCTGGACAATCCCGTGATCCGCACCGAAGGGCGGGTCACGTTCATCGACGGCGTCTTGGCGGCGGCCGTGCTGATCGGCCTCCTCCTCAATGCCCTTGCCGGATGGTGGTGGGCGGATCCGGGCGCGGGATATGTCCTGCTCTACTACGCCGCCCGAGAGGGATCCGGGGCCTTGCGGCACTCGCCGCTGGAGCCCTTGGGGTGATACGACCGATACCCTCTTCCCAGCAGCAGGGGGACCCGGCATCGTGGCCAGCAACGCAGAGCATCGAAGCCCACACGATGGATGGAACCAGCGGCGAGCCTCTCGGTTGGCCAGCCCGGCGTATCTTGCGACCACGGTATTGCTGTGCGGCGCGCTCGTGGCGGCATGTGCAGGGGCCAGCAGCCCCAGCCGTTCGTCATTCACCGCTCCGAAGCCCCCGGCCGGTCCCGCAGCCCGCATGGCGCCGCTCTCGGGGGGTAACGGTGTCTTCCTTGCTGAACCCATCAACGTCAATCTGAAGCGCTTCGGGTATGTGCAACACGAGTATGTGGCGTCTGGGTCCGCGGCGTCGTATCGACCGAACAACGCACTCAGCTTCAGTGGTCGCTGGTCGTTTCTCCCCGACGGTCATGCCACGTACCGAACTCGTGTGCTCGTTCGATATCCCGCTAATCGGGCTCGATTCAGTGGCACCGTCATCGTCGAGTGGCTCAACGTGAGCGGGGGAGTCGACGCCGATCCGGAGTGGGCGAGCCTCTATCAGGAGATCCTGCGACGAGGCGACGCCTGGGTCGGTGTCTCGGCGCAGCAGATCGGTGTCATGGGCGGCCCCGTGCTCGTTACCGTGCCAGGTCCTGGTGCGAATGTGGTCGGCAAGGGCCTCCGAAGGATCGATCCCACGCGCTACGGATCGCTTCATCTTCCCGGCGACGGCTTCTCCTACGACATTTTCACCCAGGTGGCCCGCGCCGTCCGTGCCGGTGCGGGCATGGACGGGCTGAAGCCGCAACGGTTGATCGCGTCCGGAGAGTCGCAGTCGGCGTTTGCCCTCGTGACCTACTACGACGGCGTACAGCCACTCACCCATGAGTTCGACGGCTTCTTCGTGCACAGCCGAGGGGCGTCTGGACTCCCTCTCGTGGGTCCCGGCCAGAACGCGGGCATCGCCAATGCGGTCTCCGGTGCGCCCATGATCTTCCGTACCGACCAGGGCGCGCCTGTTGTCGATCTACAAGCCGAGTCGGATGTCACAGGTCTGCTCGACTCCTCTGTCGCCCGCCAACCCGACAATGAGAAGTTCCGGCTTTGGGAGGTCACGGGTACCTCGCATGCTGACGCCCATCTGCTCGGAGCCAACGCCAAATACATCGATTGTGGTGTCCCGATCAACAACGGTCCCATGCATCTGGTCGCCAAAGCAGCATTGCGTGCATTGACGGTCTGGATCCAAACTGGCCAGGCGCCGGTGCACGCGCCACGCATCACCGTGATACCGGGTGCGACACCCAAAGTCGTTCGGGACTCGGACGGCATCGCACTCGGCGGCATCCGCACCCCGCCTGTGGACGTGCCCGTGGCGGCGTTGTCGGGCGTGGCAGGTCCGAACCCGTCGGTGATCTGCCTGCTCCTGGGCTCGACCAAGCCGTTCACCAACGCGCGCCTGGCGGCGCTGTATCCCTCTCGTGCCGCGTACCTTGCGCACTACGATACGGACGCCGACGCAACGATCAAGGCCGGCTTCGTACTCCCTCAGGACCGGGATGCGCTTCTCGCCTATGCCGATGCTTCCCTCATTCCTGCCTGAGCGATTGGCCGGCGCCGCATGAGGCCCGAGCGAGTCCAGCACCAGGTGCGGCCCAGGCAGGGCTAGGCAAGCTCCCGGAAGGTTGCATGAGCTCCGGCGATCTTGTGGAATCTCTACGGCTAGAGAACGGGGTGAGCGATGGAAGTTGCCGAGCGCGAGAGGCAAGTGCGGAGGTTCGTCGACGAGGTCTGGAATGGCAGAAACTACGAAGCGGCTGCTGACCTCTACGGCGAGAATTACGTCAACCCGTTTGGGGCAGGTCCCTCGGCCAGAGTCGAGCCGATCCGCCGCTACCACCAGGCGTTTCCTGATCTTCACCTGGACATCGAGGAACTGATCTTGGCCGGCGACACGGCCGTCCTCAGGGTGACATTCCGCGGCACCGACACGGGGGGATACGTGGGACGGGCCCCGACGGGCCGGCCCGTGGACGAATGGGCGGTCACCATCATGCACTTCGACGGCGACAAGGTCGTCAGGGAATGGATCGGAGCCGACAAACTCGGCCTGTTCGTTCAGCTGGGGGTCCTCGACAACCCGTGGCCTAACTAGGTGCTGTAGCTAAGCAGCCAATCGCGGGACAGGTTACGACCACCCACAATGCTCTGTTCTCGATCGGAGAAGAACTCACCGGCTCATGCCAGCGTTCGTACATGTCTCTAGAGCGACTTAGCGGTACCTGCCAAACGACCCTCAGATCTCGGAGGGAACCGCCAGGGGATTCCAGTCGTCGAATGTCATGATGAGTCATGTGTCAGGTCGGAGACTGGTCGCCGCAGTAGCTCTCACAGGCCTCCTTGCGGGCTGTGGAGACGCATCAACCTCTACCGGGTCCCCATACAAGCTCTACACGCATTGTGGAATCGAATGGACGAATATCGATGGCTCATTCTGGCAGGCCGATCATCCGCTTTCGGACGGCTCCGGCAATCCGCCCGCTGGCTGGGGTAATCCGTTCCAGGAGGGGACGCTCAGGTTGGTCAATGACACCACCGCCATTTTCAAGTCCTCGGTAGGGTCCGTTACATTCCACCGGACAGCTCGTACTTCTCCGCCGTTCCTCTGTTCGTAATCTGGGTTTCGGCTGACAAGGCTTGGTAGGAGCTCAAGGACGGAAGGCAGATGCCGCTGGATGATCAGGAGCTACCCCGTCTGCACACGCCAGCGTGCGGGAATGTCTCGAGAAGACGACCGGCGGGCGCCCCGGCGATTCCCGGCGGGCGAGACGAGTAAGACTGAACTCATGTCGAGGGTGATCGGCCGAAGCATCGGAGCCGCCTTGGTCGGAGCGCTGGCTCTGGCAAGCTCAAGCTGCTCGTCGGGTCCGTCAGAGGCGGCCAGGACACTCTGCACACTGGTTGGTCAGGAGCTCGGCGCTCCTCCCAATAGTTCGGTCGCCATCAGCACGATGCCCCTGATGACCGACGCTGGGAGCACGGGCGACAGCCGTCTCGATGTGGGCGCCAGGCACCTTGCAGCGGCGATCAATCAGCGAAGCACGCAGGCCATGAGGAGAGCCGATTCTGAGATCCCAAC
>Ga0208849_1000591_pt1 | contig 32357 bp, 35 predicted proteins | sample NGESurdeep072012_10_FD_184470 | JGI IMG/M metagenome (GOLD analysis project Ga0208849, IMG submission 184470) | Arctic peat soil microbial communities from Barrow, Alaska - NGEE Surface sample 53-3 deep-072012 (SPAdes) | ecosystem: Environmental > Terrestrial > Soil > Wetlands > Peat ... | reverse complement strand
CCCGCTATCACACCGACGCTGCCTATCAAGCGGCGGTCCGACATAACACGCGAAACAGGTATCACGACCGATGACCAACAAAAAGCGTTACCGCTACGGTAAGTGGACACGCAACACGCGGCTGCGGATCACCGACGAGCCACACGACACCCCCGGGCCGTGGTTTAGGCCGTGGCAGCGGACGAGGTGGCAAGTCGTCACGAACGACACTGGTTGGCCCTTCGGTGAGGGGGTGGGGCCGGCAGAGATCGAGTACGGGACCGACGAAGAAGTGGCACACACGACCCTACGGGAGAGATTTGGTGGCTAATCACGTTGTTATCGCGAAGCAGGCGCAGGCGCTTGTGATCCCGCGCACGCCGTCCACGGACAACATGTTTCCCGACGCCACAGGGCTGGACGTACTGGGCGAGCCGAAACTCGCCGTGCCTCATGGGCTGCGCGAGACCATCATGCTGCGCCATCTGGGGTATACAGTACCCAATCCGATGCTTCTTTATTACGACTGGAAAGGTGGCAACCCCTTCTCGGTGCAGCGCGCGACGTGCGATCTGATGACGACCGCGCCGCGGTGCTACATCCTGAACTCCATGGGCACCGGCAAGACCAAGGCAACGCTCTGGTCGTGGGATTACCTTCACGGTAACGGTTTCTGCGGCAAGATGCTCGTGGTCGCCACGCTCTCTACATTGAACTTTGTCTGGGGCCGCGAGTGTTTCGCGACCCTCCCAAATCGAAGGGTTATGATCCTCCATGGCACCAAAGCGCAGCGCCTACAGCGTCTTGCCGAAGACGCGGATATTTACGTTATCAATCACGACGGGCTCAAGACGATACAAGCTGAGCTTTCTCTCCGAACCGACATTGACGTCCTGTGCCTTGATGAACTTGCAGTCTATCGAAATCATGGTTCTGGACTGTCTAAAGCAATGCGGAAGTTTGCGGAGCGATTTAAAATTGTCTGGGGCCTCACTGGTCGCCCTATGCCCAACGAAGTCACGGACGTCTGGGCGCAAGCCAAGATCATCCGGCCCGAAAGCGTCCCGAAATATTTTAAGCACGCCCAAGAACTGCTGATGAACCGCGTCTCGCAGTTTGTGCTGATCCCGAAGCCGGGAGCGGTCGAAGCTGCGTTCAAGATGCTGCAGCCGAGCGTGCGCTATGCGCTGGATGCCGTGGTCGAACTTCCCGAGGTAGTCTCCCGCACGATTGACGTACCCATGAGCGGCACACAGACCAAGGCGTACAAAGCCCTCGCCACGATGTTCAAGGCTGAGGTAGATGGCAAACAGATCACTGCTGTTAACGCGGCGGTCGCCATGGGGAAACTTCTGCAGGTGGCCGGCGGCTGGGTCTATGGTGGTGGCGTCACGATCCCGCTCGATGCCAAGCCGCGTCACGATGCGCTGGTCGATCTGATCGAGGAAAACGAACGCAAGATAATCGTCATGGTGCCCTACCGGCACGCTATCGAGGGCCTGTCGAAGGTGTTCGACGCAGCAAGGATAGAGTACGCGGTTGTCCACGGACAGGTGACCGGCCGCGACGAGATTTTCAATCACTTCCAGAACAGCACCAAGTACAAGGTGCTGATGGCTCACCCTGAGTGCTTGGCCCACGGCCTCACGCTCACTGCAGCGGACACGATAATATGGTACATGCCGATCACGTCACTGGACATCTACGAGCAAGCCAACGCGCGGATCACCAGAGTGGGGCAGAAGCACAAACAAAAAATCTTGCATCTGCAGAGCACGCCAGTGGAGAAGCGGATTTACTCGCTGCTCCGAGCGAAGCAGAAGATACAGGACAGCCTGCTCGAAATGCTGAGCGAGGCTACCGATGGTCGAAAGGTGTCTGGGCTGTAGTGATGGTCTACGTCGACAATCTCGACGGTCCTCACGAAGAGTTGAGGCACAATACTTTTTCCACGAAACGCGAGGCCGAAGCGTGGATCAAAGAGAATTTTGGCCCTCCATGGTATCGGCGTAAGGACCTACGCCGGTGGCCCCATGGCTATCGTAAGCCAAAAGTGGTCCGTGCAACACTAACCCTAGAGGTAACCAAACATGACTGATACCACTGCTGCGTCCCGCCCCGCAATGGACGCACGCGAAGTTGAAAAGCGGGTAAGCCAATACATCGCGATCCGTGCGAAATTAGCTGATCTCGATGCCGTGCATGAGGAAAGATGCAGGCCGTTAAAAGAAACGCAAAATTTACTTTCGGGCCTCATGCTCGAATACCTCGACGCCGCTGGGGCTTCCAGCATTAAGACCCCAGAAGGGACGTGCATCGCTTCGAGCAAGACAACCGCCTCGCTCGCTGACCCCAAGGCTTTCATGGATTTTGTTATCGCCAATTCTGCGTGGGACTTGCTCGACCGCAAGGCGAACAGCACTGCTGTCCGCGATTACGTGGCCGAGAAAGGCACACTGCCGCCCGGCGCTAACTTGAGCACCATTCGCACGCTCAGCGTGCGGCGACCCACCAAGTAACCGGAGAACGAGAATGTTAGCCCCCACCCCATTTGAACTGGCACTTCTCGCCGTGATCAGAGCGCAAGCGGCTGCTGCGGCATCCGCGAACACACTGATTGCACTGCTGAGTGCCGCCTTAACGGAGAACAAAAATGACAAGCACTGACCTGATGAATGTCGACGCGTTCAAGGGCGTTGCCCCGGCCGGCGCGTTTGCTGTTCTTAATCCGCAGGCAGAGAGCCTGTCGGACGGTATCGGCACCGGCTACGGTGTCGTGACCTACAAGGGTAAAGTGTGGCGCCTTCGCCATCGCGGCGAGACCTACACGTTCAAACGTCCCGATGACGGCACCCCGGCGCCGTTCCTCGACGTGATTATCCTGCGTTCGCCGAGCTACAAGTCCAAGACCTACTACCCCAAGGACAGCTACGTCGAAGGCAACGATGGCGAACGCCCGGTGTGCGCGGCGCTCGATGGGATCACGCCCGATCTGGATATCGCTGTCCCGCAAGCACAGGCCTGCGCGATCTGCCCCCGCAACGAGTTCAAGCTGAACGCCGAGGGGCGCAAGACGCGTGAATGTGCGGACTACAAGCGGCTCGCAGTGCTGATCCTGCCCTCGCTCACGTCGCGGGCAATGGGCGCGGCCCTGATGGAGCCGGTGTTCCTGCGCATTCCCCCGGCGAGCCTCAACGATCTGGCTACGTTGGGTGATGCGATGGCCCAGAAGGGCTACCATTATTCTGCGTTTGTGACGCGGATCGGGTTCAACCCCGAGAAGCCCCACCCGCAGATGATGTTCAAGGCCCTGCAGCCCCTGACAGATGCCGAGGGTCCGCTGGTGCTGCCGATGCGGGAGGACGGTACATCGTACCGGATTACCGGAGAACGCGAGATCGCCAACAGGTTACCCGGTGCGGTGCGCGCGGTGGCCGGCCCCGTTACCGCCGCGGTAACCGGACAGGCGGGAGGCACCTCAGCGGTGGACCACGCAGCCGTGCTGGCAGCGAAGCAGGCGGCGGCTCGTGCCGATCAGGAGCGGGCGGCGAAGGCTGCTGAAGCTGCGGCCGCTGAAGCCCGGCGCGCCGCTGACGAGGCAACGCATGTCGATACTGGATTTGGGGTGGTCGCTGCGGCGGCTGGCCCGAAGCCGGGAGCGAACGTGATGATCGAGGGAACTGCAACGGTGGTCGAAAAGACTACGACGGGATTGGTGGAGGCTGGCTCCGCGAATTTGGATCAGACCACAACCATGGGCACTGCGGCAGGTGTCGCGGCGGACGTGGGCGACCCGGAGACCGCCGACGTCGACTTGGACGCCCGCGTAGCTGCAATGCTGGCAAGGTAAGCCAGTGCCAAACTGGAATGACATCCAGCATTTCATGGAGGCTGTAGTGCCGTGGCCGGGGCCTGAAAACCCCGGCTACGTCAACCTGCATTACTCCCTGAAACCTAAAGACGGCGGAAAACCGCTCACGGGGATGGGCTGGCCATTCCAGAAGCCCGAGGATTTTCTCTCCCGGGCGGCGTGGATCAACAACATGCCGAACTTCAATGACGTCTGGTTCTGTACCAGTCGCCAGCGCAGCGCGGGTTTGAACACTAAGGGGAAGCCGAAGGCTGTCCGCCTGCACGCGAACGCCGTCCAGTTGCAAGCCATCTGGATCGACATCGACGTCAAACCCGGCGACGCGACGGGGAAGCACTACACTTCGATTGCCGAGGCTTGGGCCGCTATCTGTGCATTCCGGGACAAGATGGGGCTCCCACAGTTCAGTGCGGTCGTAAATTCCGGTGGGGGCCTGCACGTCTATTGGATCAGCGACAAGCCGCTCGATCCAAGTGAGTGGGCGCCATACGCACAGGGCCTCAAGGCGGCGCTGCTGGAAGAAGGCGTCAAGTGCGATGCAGGGCTCACGACAGACGACGTGAGGCTCTTGCGGGTGCCGGGCACGTTCAATCATAAATACGATCCACCCCGAGAGGTGGCCCTGCTACCAATTCCACTACGGCAATACGACTTTCCAAATGACCTTTCGTTCCTGACTATAATCCCTAACAAACCGTTAAGCTGTGCTGTTTTGCTCACTTCACAACTATTTGATCCGAAATCGTTTGCCAGCCCCCCTGCCGCCGTATTTGCCGGCCTTGACCCGACCGAAAATCTGGGCGCCGGGATCGACAAATATGCCGACACGAAGCTCGATCCTAGGCCCATCTTCGCGCAGTGCGGCTTCCTGCGGGAAGCCTTCGCGACGGGCGGCAAGGACTACGACAATCCCCTCTGGAATTTGTCTGTGCTCTGTATGACATTTGTGGAGAATGGCGATGAGTATGCGCACGCGATATCTAAAGGCCATGCCGGCTACGAGCCGCCTGATACACAGGCGCTCTATGATCGCAAGATGGCTGACCGGACTGATCGAGGAATTGGATACCCACAGTGCGCAACCATTCAGAGCAATGGCTGCAGCGCGTGCGCGACGTGCCCGCTCCTCGCGAAAGGCAAGTCACCGCTCAACATAAGACCCGAGCCTGTCGTTACCGCGGCGGTAGCAGGCGATGCACCACCGTTCGTGCAATCGCAAGGCGCCAGCGATCTTCATCTACCGCCGAACTACGACGTCAATGACGCGGGCCAAATTTGTTTTGTGAAGCAGCGACAGGACAAAGAAGGTAACGAGCTTGAACCAGTCTATCTGAGGCTGTTCTACAGTGTCCTCTCCGAGCCGTGGGCGTCGCACCCACCACGGCTTCACTGCAAATCGACACTGGATGTTGGGCGCGTCGCCGATGCCATGATCAAGTTGGAAGAGATCAGCAACGGTCCCGGGATGTTAAAGGTCCTCGGGCAACAAGGTATCAAAGTCGTAATCGAAAATTTCTCTCTAGTGGCAGGATTTCTCATGGCATGGATGGACATACTTCACCAGCGACAAGCGGCGTCGGAAGCACGCCCCTATGGTTGGTTTCGCGATGATAAAGGCAACGTGGATGGTTTCGTCTACGCAGGGCGCCTCTATAGATCGGACGGCTCCGAGGAAGCGGCGGGCACACCCGACGCGAAAATTGGAAAATGGTATGCGCCGCACGGTGATCTCCAGACGTGGTATGACAGTTGCCGCACAATCACCCAGCAGGACCACATGGAGTTGGACGCGCTGATCGCGCTCTCGTTTGGGGCGCCGCTGATGGACATGCTGGGCTACAACTCAATGCTGCTGTCGGCAACGGGGGAGAGCGGCGCGGGAAAGAGCGCCGCCTTCTCGGTCGGCCTCGCAGTGTGGGGGCATCCGAAACTCGCCAAGGACACCACGACATCGACGGCGAAGTCGACCCTCAATAAGATGGGACAGCTTGTCTCGTTGCCGTTCTATTGGGACGAGATCAAGGAGGATAAGCCCCGCGCGCAGGTGTACGACGTCGCCTTCACCGCGACCGACGGCACGGAAGGAAGCCGCCTCACGCAGTCGATCCAGATGCAGGATAAGGGGACTTGGAATAGTCTCATGTGCATCGCCTCGAACACCAGCTTTGTCGACTACGTGATCAACCGCGACCCCACCAACACCGCGGGCATCAACCGGGTGTTCGAGTATTACGTGACAAAGAAGCCCCCGGATGCGCCGGGGATGATTTCACGCACGCTCGCCACTCAGCAGATCGACAAGCTGCGACACAACTACGGGCGGATGGGCCAACTCTACTCGAAGTATTTGGCATGCAACCACGTCGCGATCAACAAGATGGTGACGGACGAGAGTTTGCATTTTGAGCAGGTCCTGACCGCGACGCAGGAAGAACGCCTGTGGGTGGCCATGTGCGCGTGTCTCGTGACGGGGGCGAAGCTGGCCAACGTCCTAGGCGCTGATTTCAAGGTGGACCCACTACGGGAGTTTCTAGTGAGTACATACGAGAAGATGCGGCTACTGCGGGATGGCGCTAGCCTGCGCGCTGGCAGTGCCGACAGTGTGGAGGACATCCTCACCTACTACCTGACCTACAAGATGGGCCGGCAGCAGGTGATCTGGACCGACATCATGAACCATCGGTTCGGTCGCCCCAAGAGCGCCGTTGTGATAGCCGGTCCTAAGCCCGGTCAGGTCATCGACGGCGTCCAAGTCCGGTTCAGCCGCGATACCAACGAGGTGGCGATCAGTCGGAAGGACTTCTTTGCCTATCTAGTCGCCAACAAATACGCGACCACCACGACCGAGCGCGGCCTCGTCGCCGCCTACGGCGCGATCATCAAGAAGATCAATCTCTGCGGTGGAACGTCCCACGAGAGCGGGCGTTCACCCTGCATCATTCTTCCGATCGCCGCAGGCAGCGGTCTGGAGTATATGCTTCTCAGCCACTCACCCGCGGGCGACGCCGGCGCCGCGGAGCCACAGGAAGTCGAAACCGGTATCGGAGAGACCAATGGACGACCAACAGACCCTCAATCCGCTGCTGCTTAGCGATCTCGACGAGTGCTGGAACGACATCCGCGAGGAGATCATACGCGCCAAGATGAAGCATCCCGGCAACTTCCACAGCCCGCACGAAGGCTTCGCCATCGCGCTGGAAGAGGTAGATGAGCTATGGGATGAGATCAAAAAGAACGGCGGCGGACGCGATCTCGCTGCGCGGAAGGAGGCGATGCAAGCCGCCGCCATGTTCGTGCGATACATGGCAGAAGTTTGCCATCAACCGCTACGTAAGTCCCGAGGAATGCCCCTGCCGCTGCAGGAAACAGCATGGACGGGCGGCTAACATACAGGATGGTGCTGACACCACTCGCTAACATAAGCGCACTCGCAGCAAAGGACGCCCTAGTGGCGTCCTTTTTTGCTATGTACTCGACGTAGATTGCCCAGACGAAGTCCAAGACGAACATCAGGGCGAACACAAAGGTGGCTTCGAGTAGGATCACTTGGGGTTCTCGATAATCTTGAGGATTTCCTGCGGGGTCTCATGCACGAAGAACGTTCCGTTCGAGGTGCTGATCTTGGCGTTGGAGCCGGGCGCGCCGTCGTTGGAGTGGGTGACCGAGAGGATCGCGTGCGGGTCGACCCAGACGCCGTTGCCATCGGGGGCGGTGAAGCACGCCATGACCAGCGAGATCACCACAAGGGTTGGAGCAAAAAACTGCATCATGATCGCACCTGTGTCGCTCTGAACTGGAGCTTACCGCCTTCGGCAACCCTGTAGTCCACCCGATGGATCAACCCGCATTGGCAGCACTGCTCGCGCTGGCCCTTCCATTCGACGGTGACCCAATCTCCGTCATCAATCTGTACGATCGGCCGCTTGGGCATCAGTCCGCTCCAATCAGCCAGTCGGGGTTCTCAAGACTTTCAAAGACGTGCGCGTCGTCATCCACAAGGTGGTAGCGTCGGCGCCGCGGTGGCGCGATCGTGGTGTTTTTCCGTCTGCTTTTGCGCGGGCGCGACATGGTTCAACTCCGGATGGCACTTGCGGCAGAGAACTTCCAGCATGGCGTGTTCGCAGTCGGTCACTTTTTGAGTGACTTCATGGAGAGCGACTTGTCCCCCTTGCGCTTCGGCTCGTCGCCGTCGCCGTCGTTGGTCTCGGGGCCGCCCTTGCCATAGTCCTGTGCATTCTCAGGACCAATTTGCGTCTCCTCGCCCTTCACAAAACTGCGCACGCGCAGGAGGGTGGGTCCGCCACAGGCGGCATCGAGGTTGCGGGGCTTCTCGCCTTTGGCATAGTCCGTCATGTTCCTGCTCCAGTTCGTCCGTCGTTACCGGGACGGTAACGACGGGGTCTTAATGCCCAACTAATTTATTGATGCCCTTCTCGATAAGCCCGGCCGGGTGCTTCTCCCGGGAACGCTCGCTCTGGGCGTTCTTTTTCGGTAGTTGGTGCAGCCACTTACGGGACGCCGCACTGGGGTTTTTCTCGTCCGTAAGCTGGTCCCGCATTGCCGCACCCGGGCCCTCGCCCTTGTGCCACGCGTTGGAGGCCGTGCTATAGGGGCTGATTGATGACCGGGCGACCCAGTCCCCAGCCTGACCCACGGCCCGCGCCGCCGCTGCAGGGTGGCCTTTGGCCGCCCGGGAGAGCGTCCCGGGATCGACGATGGCTTTGCCGTTGTAATCCTTGCCGCCCGCCAGAAGCTGCCCGACGGCGGTGGTGAGGGGCGCCAAGGTGAAGGTGCTGCGCGCGAACGAGGTGGGGTCCTCTTCGCCCCGTAACGCGGCGGCGACGTGTGAGGGCACCGCAAGCGGACCACGGCGCTGCTGCGACGCGTCTGGGTTGCCAGTGAGATACCGCGACACCTTGTCCATTTCATAGTAGATGCCGCTCAGCGCGGCGAGCGCGACGATGTTGCCCGCGGCCTCAGCCTTGGCCCGCATGTTGCCATGCACAAGGTCCTTGTAAATGTTGGCGTAGCCGTTCCACACCCCATAGTGGTAGTTGCCGAACATGAACAGCGACTTCTCGCGCATCAGCTTGGAGATCGTGCGGCCACCGTTGGCCCCGCCCATCACCTGCGCCGGGATCGTGTAGTTCGGCATGTGGCGCTCAAGGTCCACGACGGCATCGGCGCGCGACATGCCCTCGGCCTCGCGTTCGAGCACGCCCTGCGTGATCATGACGTCGTGCGCCGCCCACAGAATTTTGCTGGAGTTCTTGTATATCGCCTTGACCAAGTCAGAGGGGCCGACGCCGAACTTCTTGGCGATCGGGTCCCACTTCGACGGGTTGCGCTCAACTTCTTCGCCGAGGCTCTTGGCGAAGTTGCCGACGAAGTCGTGCATGGCGAGCGGACGATAAATCAAGCTCGCATGGTTGCGCGCCAGATCAGCCTGCAACTCGTCCTGCCGGATCACCGACATCAGCGCCTTGCTGGATGTCTTGGCCAGCGTGGCGTAATTCTGTGGCATCAGCCAGCGATAGCCACGGCCGACGAAGGCGTGGGTCAACTCGTTGAGCATATGCGGGACCGGGTTCCAGAACAGCGTCTTGGCCAGCGCCGTATTCACGCGACGCACAACATCGAGCGCACTGTCGTTGAGGCCCGGCTTGGCAAAGTCATCGAGCACGTCGGCGATTTGCGGATGCATCTTCCAGCCATCGAAATTCGGAAGTTTGCTTGTGCGCCATGAATCCAACCAACCGGATGAATGCCCGTTCGGCACAGCCAACCCGTTCGCACGCAATTCTTCCTTCGTCCGCTCTGTTTCGAGCAGCCCGTTCCAGAGATCGGACAGTTCCTGATGCGCCACGCCCGCCGAGAAGACGGCGTTGTGATAATATTTCACGCGCATACCGTTCTCGAAGCGCGCGTTGTCTTCGATCTCATCGCTATAGGCCTGCTTCATCGTATAGCTGTCGTTGCCGATCTTGTACTTCTTACCCTCTTCGAACTTGAAGTTCGGGTCCTTGATGCGGGTTGCCTTGCCATCGTCGAAGACGGTGTAGCCATCCTTGTTGACGTGAATGACGAACCGCTTGCCGTCGGCGTCACTCTCCATCGCCATGAACGGCCGATCGAGCCCAGTCGACTTCGCGCGGGTGTTGAGCGCACTCAGATCGAGCTTGCTACCGGCAACGGGATCATCACCCTCCTTGAGGATGTTATAGTCGGCGGTAGAGCCCTTGGTGATCCTGTGAAGGAACGTCGAGGTCTTTGCCTTCACCCCCAGCACACCGGGGAACCTCTTCTGGATGGCGTCGAAAAGGGCGTTGTTCTTCTCGAACATCGGCTTGACGCTACGATTGAATGCCGCTTCCTCTTCGGGGGGTAGCGACGCGAGATTGTCGCGCTCCCACGCGTAGTAGGCGCGCTCCTGTGCCTTGGGGTCTTGCATGGCGGCAGGCAGGTCTTTCGCCCAGTTCATGATCTCGTACTTGGTATTCGTGCTGTCCTTGCCAACCTGCGCAAGCCGCTTGTTGACGTAGCGCCCCACTGTCTCAGCGCCCGGCTCCGCGTCACGCGCGAAGGAGAAGGCCGGCACTTCTTTTTTCCATGGGTCAGGGGCGGTAGCGTCAGCACCAAGCCCCTTGGGAGTGGGCTCCCCAGCCATGAAGTGATCGTACAGGTCCTTGACGACGCCCTTCTTCTTGACAGCTTTCTGCAAACCAGTGCGATCCGCGGCGTCGCGGGCCTTCGCAGCTTCGACATCCTTGCCGTACTCATTCTTCGCCGGCAGGGGCTTATCACCCACCGCTTGGGCAGCGAGCCGCGCCGCGCGCTGGCGTGCAATGCGCTCACCCACGGTCTCATTATCCTTGGGGCCGCCGTTGTCGCCCTTCGGTTTTTCACCGGCGTCGGCCAGCGTGGCGGCGATCTTCTTGCGATCCGCGGGCTTCGACATGTCGTAGTCGGGTTTCGCGGCGGGAAGGTCCTCGGCACTGGTGACGTTCTTCACCTCGGCGCTGTCGGGCGTCTCTTCAAGGTCGGGCTGAGCGTGGGTCTCCATCGCCTGCTCGGCGGTCGGCCCGCGGCGCTTGGCACTATCCGCCTCGATGCGGTTTGTCTGCTTGGCAATCTCAGGACCTTTGGTCTGGTCGGGATCGCGCAGCAGCCCTTCCTCGGCAACGAACTTCGCCGGGCCGATCTTCTTGTTGACGAGATCGCGCGCATACTTCGCCAGCGCGTACTCGCGCGGCTTGTCGGAGACCCGCAGCTTAGGCATGTGCTGGGCGGCGTCTTTGTAATAGGCGGCGGCGCGGGCGCGCGTTGCGTCCGCCGTCTCTAGGCCTTCGGGCGGAACGTGCTTATCGAACGCAACCTTGAGGCCATCGAAGGCGGCCTGCTTGGTGGCGGCCTCGGTCTTGTTCTTGGCCTCGACAGTGATGTCACCCATCTTGACCTTGAGCGCGTCGCGGTTGCCGGGCAGACGCGCGGTCTCAAGCGGCTTGGCCGGCGCCTCGCCGGTGGTCGCGATCCGGTAGACGGTGGGCGCCTTCTCGATCTGCTCCTCAACGGGCAGACGCTCGAACACTCGCGCGGCCTTCTCGTAGCCGGCGTCGCGCATCTGCTTGATGACCTTGTCCACGATCGCGGGGCGCGGTTCGGGTTCAGCGTTGGCTTCTTCCAGCGCCTTCAACTTCGCCATCACGTCAGGCGGTGCTTCAGCTTCAGCGGGCGCAGCTTCATTCGGTGCGAAGTCGGTCGCCTTGACGCCCCGATTGAGCAATTCCATTTCGATGGATTTCAGGCGGCTCGCAATTTTTCCCCCTACCTTCGATGACGCTCGCCCGACATCATTCATCCGCTCGCGATTGGTCGCCGCCCACTGTTGGCGCAGATCGTCATCACTCTGAATTGATTGTGACTTTTCCGTCACATTCGTATCTGACGGCGCGTTCTGATCTGCTAAGGTTCCTTCACCTTCTTGTGGAGCCATAGGCTGCTGAACACCCTCCTCGAAATCTTTGGAGAAGGGCTTGGTCTTTTTGGCGGGTTTGTTGATCCACGCCTTGAGCTTGGCGTCAGGGACCGGCGTAATGGCGCCCAGTCGTTCCGGGCCACGGCCATCAGAGAAGCCTTGATTATAGAGATCAGTCGCGCGCTCAGGCGACGAGCTAACGAAAATCTTGTGTTCGTCGAACTTGCCGGTGTCGGCGTCTTTCTGGTCGATGACATATTTGTTCTCCCCGCCCTGCGGATCAACCGCAACGTCGAGGGGATCGCCGTCCGCACCCTTCGTCCCCGGCAGATCGCCATAGTGGTAGGGCGACTTCACCTCCCACGGCGTCGGCGCGTCAGCGCGACTGCGGCGGATGTTGCCGGCCGGCGTCTCGATCGACAGCGGGCGGCCGAGGAAACGATCGTGGGCCTTGGCATAGTTGTCGGCATCTTGCTGTGGCTCGGACGGCGTCTCAGCCGCGTCCGTCGCCTTCGTGTTGAGGCGATCGCTCAACGTTAGGACAGGCTTTGCCTTGTTCACGGCCGCCGCTGCCTCGATACCTGTGGCGACGGGAGCCTCACTCTCCATTGCAGGGGCCGGCTCAGGCTTCGTTACCGCCGCGGTAACCGGCGCCTGCTGCATCCCGCTCATGTCAGCCGGTGGCTGTGCCGCGGGCTGGGCCGCGGCGGCCTTCTGGATGCCGGTGTCGATCGGAAGTTGCTCGCCGGGATTGCCCTCTACGGGACGCGGCACGTTGGGGGCACTGCGCACGAGCGGATTGCCGGTGCTGGCCGCCTCGACGCCCTCATCGTTCTCGCCGGCGAGGGCCGCGCCGACGTCGGGGGGAACATCCCCCTTAGTCAGCATGTTCTTGGCGCCGGTGACGAGGTTCTTGGCTTTGCCGTATAGGTTGTTCGACCGCTCGGTGTTGAGGGTCGCCGGGCTGGTATCGTCCTCGCTGGCCCGTGCGGGGTCCCCTGCAGGAGCCGCCACGCCGGGACGTCCCGGAACGAACTTGCCAGCCGCACGTTGCCCCATGCCCACCGCAGCCTCGCCGAGACGGTTCGTGTTGGGTGCCAGCGCGAAGGCGCCCGCGCTCATGGCGATCTGGGCGGGGTCCCAGTCCCCTTTACCGGCCGCCTGCTGGCCGGCTTCCATGCCAGCACCAACAAGACCCGCGGCGCCGCGCTGCACGAGGCTTGCGGGCGTGAGCGGGTTCATGCCCACCATACTGCCGGCGATGTCGCCCGCACCTGACGATTTGGGGTTGGCTTTGGCGTCGAGCGCCATCTGGGTGCTGTCGTCGAGCCCGAGGGCTTCCTTGGTCTTGTCCTGTGCTCGCTTCGCCAGATAGGCGTTCACGAGCGCGCCGGCGCCCGCACCGACGAAGCCGCCGACCGCGCCACCGACGGCGGTACCGGGCCCGGGGGCCACCATTGAGCCGAGGGCCGCGCCGGCCGCCGTACCGATTTCCTCGCCCGCGCCGGCGCCCGCAAGGGCAGATACTCCGGGGACGATCGCGTTGGCGGCATGGCGAACGAATGACTTGAGAGGCCCTTCGGCCTGTGGCTTGGACGTGGTGGGAAGGTCGTCCCAAGCCGGGGGTGCGGCCTTAGAGGTGGTGGGGAGATCATCCCAATCTGGCGCAGCAGACTGCTGCGACCCGGAGGTCGCATCAGAAGAGGGCTCGTCCCCCGAGGTAGTGGGGAGATCGTCCCAAGCCGGTGCGCTCTGCGCCACGGATTATCCCTTCCTCAGTCTTGGCCGGTAAGGTGCCGTTGGTACTCATCCTTCGTGTACCACTGCCCGTTAAAGAATTTCTTACCTTGCGCGGCCTGCGCGGCATCGCCGCTCTGGTCTTGAGTGTCGCCGCCCTGCGCTGGGTTGCCGCGCACTGTCGGGGCAACCGTCGATCCCGCAATCGATGGGAGCTTCGCATTTTGCAACTGCGTGTTGGCATCATCCAGAGTGAGATCGGGGTTCCGCGCAAGCAACGAGCGGAGAGTACGCCCCTGCTCGTTATTCTGTCGGCTGGCGATATCCATGTTGAGGCGATCCTGCTTGATCTGGAGCGCCGTCTTCTGGTTCGCTTGATTGCCGGTGGCGATGTTTTCCCGGTGTGTCCCGGTGACATCAGCCGCCTGCACGCGACCACCGGCCATGATCTTGGCGCGCTCAACGGCGTTCTTGCCTCTCTCGCCGGCTGCTTCGACCGTCGCCTCGTTGCTCTCACGGAAATTCCGCTGCTGGGCCATCCACGCGTCGCGCTGCGCCCCTTGCGAAGCCCACGGGAAGCGTTTGTTACCTTCTTCGAGGAGCCGCTGCTCGCTGGCCTGATACTCGGCGTCATCTTTTTTCTTCTGCGTCGCGTCAGCTTGATCGCTCTGCCCCTGCGCAATCCCCTTCTTGGCGGCGTCGACGTCAAGGTCTCCCTTACCGCTCTCGCCACCTTGCGGCGCCTGTTCTTGATCTTTGCCGCCCGCGTCTGCATTGCCTACGCTCGTCGGCTTGGCTCCCACCTGCTGCATGGCACCGGCGACGCCGCCAGTCTGCATAAGGCGATCGTACTGGCTGGTCTTAGACAGATCGAGGTATTGCCCGAACTGCGCCGCGGTCATGTCGTAGCTGGACTTCTGTCCCTTCGGGTCCGTTACCGTCGCGGTAACGCCGTTGCCGTCGACATGGAATGAGGAAGACGTGCCATCGAGAATGTGCGCGCTGGCCTGCGTCGCCGCGGTCGCCGCCGCGTTGATGTCGGGGGCTTTCCCTTGGACGCCCTGCAAGGCGGCACTGGCGAACGACTGCTTGGCGTTGAACGCGACGCGGTTGTACTGGACCATCGCCCATTCGGCTTGTGGACCACCGGCTTTACCGGCCTGCACGACGGCGAGCATATTCGCTTCGTCGTCGTTGGCACCATGCGCCTTAATATGATCAACAAGCTCCTGCGCCTGCTGCGGGTCAGCCGCGCCCTTCCCCATCAGAAGCGACGTGATCATTTCCGTGCCGGGGAACGGCTTGCCGCCCGGCTGTTCATCCGGGTTCGGGTTCTGGGCCGGCTGCTGCTGCATATCCTTTCCGGCATTGGCAAGGTTCGACAAGCCCTGTCCAACCGCCGCGCCGGCGCTTGCGATAGGGTTGTTCGTCGGCCCGGGTCCATAGACCTGTTCCGGCGACTGGGTATCCGGGATACCCTGCTGTGGCTGCTGATCCTGCGCGGGCGGCGACCAGCTTTCGCCGGCGTTGTCGTCAGTCGGGATTGCCTGCTGCTCGTCGGGTTCCATCAGTTTTCCTCATCGGGGATACCACCCCGGTTATTGTCGCCCACGTCATTGATGCCCGCCTGTTGCGACAGCGGGTTGTCGGACTGGTCCGAGAGGGGGAGAGCGCGCGAGCCAAGCTCGTAGGCCTTCCCCTCGAAGTTGTTGACGGCCTGCGACGCCGGGTTCATCGGCGGGTTGTTGCGCCGGTCCTCGACGTCGGGAGACTTGTTGAAATCTTGGTATTTGGGCGAAGCGGCGCCGGCCGATCCCGCCTGCGTGTCCTGCTGTCCGGCCGGCAGTCCAGAAGACGCTCCACCACTCAGCCCGTGAAGTTTGTAGCCGTAAGACAGCGCGTTGTGGACCGTCGAGACCGCGTCGTTGACCATCGACTGCCACTTGCTGCCGCCAGTGCTATCACTGCCATCATTGCTGTCACCGCCCGGAGCGCCGCCCGGCGCGTCGCCCTCGTCGTCGGTCACAAGGCCGCCTTCTGCGTAGCCCATCGTCTTGTCCCATGCGTTAACTTGATCTTGGGTGTCGCCCATGCCGGTGAGCATACTGTCATTCAATCCTGCAAGGTTGCTGGCATTCTCCCCACTGGTTCCCGTCTTATAGGCACCGCCACCGCCGATCCCCTGTGCGTTGACGCTGTCATAAACCTGCCCGGTTGTCGGGTCCTTGGTCCACTTGCCGCTGTTCTCGCCGAGCGAGCTATACATCGACTTCATGCTGCTGGCGTCGCCGGTATTCCAGCCACCCCACTGCATCTGCCACGGGTCCGCGGCGGGTGCGTTCGTAGCACCGCCCGGGGTCGCCGGCGTGCCGCCGGCCGCGCCGAGGGCGCCGTCTTCCGAGAAGTTGCGCGGGCCTGCCCCCGACGGGGGGCTGGGGCCGGGATCGGTCATCGTCACGCCGCCAGTCTGCTGTCCTGTGAGATCAGCCATCACTGGGCTCCCATCATGCGTTGCCCTGCCTGATGCATCATGTTCTTCTTGCGCGATTGGGCGATCAGGTTCTGGAAGAACTCTTGGCCCTTGTGCGCTACGACATCCTTCGGCACGACGAACTCGCCGGCGTTGACGTTGGCATGGACGTCATCGGTCTGCTGACCTTGGGAGGGCGACATGCCCGGCGAGACGTCGCCGCCACCGCGGAAGTCGTGGACGATGCCACCTTCCGCATAATCACCGGTGCCATACGCACTTTGGTCACTACCGCTATAGCCAGCATCAGTCGACGAGCCACTGCTGTCGTAGGGCGACAGATTATAAATCGCAGCGTTGGGCTGACTACCACCGCCACTTCCACCGTAAGGATCGGCCTGCGTGTAATTGCTGGCGGGGTCCCATGCCTGCCCGGTGTTCGGGGACGAGCTATTGCTATTGCCGTAGGGGTTGCCACTGCCGCTGTTCGAACTGCCGCCGCTATCCGGGAAGGGATTGCCCCCGCCAGTGCTGATTGTCTTGGGCTGGTAGGACTGGCTCTGCGACGTCTGCGCGACCGGCGAGAGCGGGATGCCCATCGCGGTCTTGAGATAGTTGTTGCCAACGTTCATCAGGTTGGCGCCGGTGTTCGCATTCGCGTCTATCGCGTTGGCCGCGCCGGTGTTCGCCGCCAGCGCCGTGTTGTTGACGTTGGCGATCGCGCTGGGTAGCTGCGCGCCGACCTGCACCGCTTCGGATCGTAGCTGCTGACCAGTCGCGATGTCGGTGTTGCGCTGGGTGTTCTCGGCACCCGCGATGTTCGCCGCATTCTGGACGCTGTCGGCCTTGTCGAGCGCAGCGTAACGCCCTGAAGATGGGTCGATGCCGTAGGACTTCAGAGCCTCCTCGCTCGTGTGGAGCGCGGCGTCGCCAGCCTGTGCTTGGGTGGCGCCCGCTTGGCCCATGTCTACGGCCATACGCGCAGGCGAGGCGTAGCTGTTAGCGTCAGCGACGAGTTGCGCGTTCTCCGGTGCGAAGAGATTGTTGTACTGCCCGGTCATGCTATCCGACAGCGTGCCCATCTTCTGCGACGTCTGGAAGAAATTACCGACAGCTTGATTTGTGACAGCCGATGTCTGGGCGAACACGCCCTGCGCCCAGCCGACCATCTGTTGAGCCAGTCCCGAGGCCACGCCCGACAGCTTATCCAGAATGGCGTTCTCTGGCGTCGATACGACGGTCGGCGTCGAGGTGCTTTCGCTCATACCCGGCGCAAGGCCCGTCGAGGTGCCAGTGCCGAGGCCTACGCTACCCCAACCGGGCCCGTTCCCGTTTACATCCCCAATAGACGACATTGGTCACCCCAAATTGTGTCCTTCTGGGATACTCTGGGGCCGTTAAAGGGGGGTTAAGCGCCGCCGGATCACGCAAGATGTAAGACGGCAGGGGACCGCCCTACCTTAAGGGTCGTCGAGAAACTACTCTGGGCAAATTGAATTTGTCCCGATGTCGCGCTACTGGCCCCCGATATTGAGGCTTTCGCGGCGGCGGGGCCGGATGCTTGGACTTGGGCAATCGAGGGGTTCTTTGTCTTGACCCCCAGATAGAGGGCCGCTGTAATCACCTGCGGGCTTGCCGGATCGGACCCCCCAAGAAGCGTAATGTTGATGGTCCCCTGTACTTGCTTGCCCGTCGCCAATCTTGGGAGAGCGATCAATATCTGCTCCTTCAATTCAGTGGACGACTGGCGCGTGGCAGGGGTTGGCACAAAGAGTTCTGCAGCAAAAACCGCAAGGTTACCCGGAACGGTAGCCGTTAGCGGGGGGCTGGACGTGAAGTATGTCGTATCCGTGCGCTGGTTCTCAGGCAAAGCATTGAAAACGGCAGCACACGTCGCCGCAGTATCGAGGGAGGACAAATCAAGCGGGGGAAGGGTGGTTGGCGCATCCGGGTTTCCATTGATTACGTTTTCTTCCGCTTCGCTTGTCCGATCGAAGTTGTATCCATAATTGAACTGGCCTCCATAGGACACGCCACCGATGCCCTGCCCCCCAATAACCGGGATATTGAACGTAGCCGCGGATGGGAAGGGGGCACCAGCGAACCAAAGGAAAATAACGGGGACACTACCAGCGGGGTTCACCTGCGTGTGCTGGATGACATCCGGCGTAATCACTGTCACGGTGGCCCCCGGAGGCGGGACAAGACCTACTTGGGGGGCGGTTGGTGGTCCCTGATTGGCGAAGGTGAGTGTCGTGGCGTCGATGGTTAGGACAACATAATCAGTCGGCCCCCCGCCAAAATTGACAGCCACGATCCGGGAAAGGAAGCTGAGGTCAGAGGGGACTACTTCGCTCACGATTGCTCCCGATTGTAGGTCCACGTTTGCTTGGTGGCTTTGTTTGACATCACGAGTTGGTTGGTCTGCTCGACGTCCACCCAGTTGTCGCTGGTCTTGTCGTTGTTCTGGAATACGCGCACCGTCTCGGTCACGCGGTGGGTCTCAGTGAATTGTCCGAGCGCGCCACCGGCGTTCTGTCCGGGAAGGCCACGCTGCCCTTGCTGGCCGACAAGGATTTGGATCACGTTCCGCATCTGGTTGACGGTATTCTGTAGCGACGGGATATTCGCTTCGGCCGGGGGGATCGACGGGATGTTCACCGGCGACGGCTGCGTCTTTGGCACAACGGGCGGGATATGACATACAGTTGGATCGGCCATGTTAAACCTCTTAAACTTGCGCGAGGGCCTTGACAGAAGTACCGACTTGGATATTCGAGATCGGCACGCGCGCCAGCACCTCGAAGTACCACGTCTCGTGTTTGGTGTCCCCAAGGATGCGTAGAAGCTCCTGCGGTTTACGAATTTCCCGCACCGTGACCAGCACGTCGTCCCCGGAGAACACCTTGATGAAGCCGTAGCGATCGGCAGGGAGCGTGTTCCAAAACGTATCGTCTGTGGCGTTCTCCGCACGTGTCGCGTTCAACGCCGGCGTGCCCGCAGGGATCGTGAACTGCACGCGCATGGCGGCGAAATTCTTTTTCTCGCCCTGCTGCATCTTCTTCGAGCGCCACGTATAGACCGTGCTCACTGGTGCTGGGTCCGAGAAGTCGTAATAATAGATCGCGTTGTTCTGGATAAGCAGCGCGACGGCAGACCAATGATCAATGAGGAGGTTGTCCAGCAGCAGATCGTTCGGGTTGTCGAGTGTGTTGAACCCGATGCGGTGGCCGCCCGGCTGGGGCCAGATCGTGAAACTCTGAGCGTCTTGAGAGTTCAATTCAATCGCGAACCCACGATCGGCTTCGCTGTTGTCGCCGTCGCGGATCGTACCCATAGCGAAATACTGCGACACCAAAAAGATGGCATCGAGGTTCTTCTGCGACGTCAGTTGCTGCCACTTCTCGCGCGTGATCCACATGGCGCTGGTGTTGGTGACTAGGCCATACTGCGTGACGCGAATGAGGCCGTTGCGCGACGCGTAGTACACACCGTCGGTATTGCCTAGGATGCTCCTGCGCGAATGACACGGCTCGCTATTCTGGATTTTAATAGCCGACATCGTGCCCGGCGACACGCCGGTTGCGACGTAGGGAGCGCCAGTCGTACAGGCAACGACGGACGACGACGTCACTCCAAGGCCCACGATGGGGTACTCGGTCGTGAGAGTGTAGCTCGCTGGCCATGCGTGAGGCCGGTAGGGCTCCGCAAACCAAATCTCATTGCCCTTCCAGCCGACGGACATCCCGTTCGGCATTGCGATGATACCTTGTAGGCCTTCGGGCGGGGGCGTCCATAGCTGCGACTGGAGTTGGAAATTACCAACGATCACGTCGTCAGTAATGACGTCGGCGTAGCTGGGCGTGCTTACGTCCATGTCCGCGACCCAGAAGTAGGTCGTCGGCCCGGCGAGCGACGTGAGGGTGCGGTAGAGCCTGATCTTCTTGATGTTGCGGACTACCCCAAGCTGATCGGGCGGCGGCTCGAACAAACTGATCGTCCACGTCGCGTTCGACCAGCCGGTGTCTACAGTCGCGGGGCTGGGCGCGCTCTCCTCGTCGTACTCAGTCAGATAAGTGTACACATAGCTGCGCGCTTCCAGCACCGAGGAGGCTGTGAGATCGCCCCACACCTGCAACTCGCCGAAGCCAACCGATAGCTGGTTGATGATGGCAGGGGGGCCGTTGGAGAAGGTGTTCAGCCCGACGACGCCCGTCGCTCCCGTGTCATCGGCGAACTGCACGGCAAACGCCGTGTCCGTCATGAAGCCAATCCAGTATTGGACGTTCATCAGCAGCCCAGTCGGGTTGATGAACGCGCTGGCGATCGGGACGCCAGACGTAATGCCACCAACGGCGACACCCGCGTTCAACAACTCGTGCGGCGTCCCGTTCAGATCGTTGTATAGGACCGCCTTCATCAACGCCGTGTTGACCGGCGTCTCCGCGGGCATGATCGTGATGTCGTTCAGGATCATCGCGCCCTGCGGCGTGATGGGGACGAGGTACAAGATATTGCCGCCCGGCGTGCCGCTGTTAGCTGACACGCTGGTCGGGAAGCCGAGGGTCACAAGATCGCCACCACCGTCGATGGTGATGGCCGGCGCGCAACCGGGGGCCGGGACACCTAGCAACCATGCCGGTTGCCCCGCTTCGATACGGGCGCGGGTGTTGTACATCGGGGGGAGGGAGGGACAAGCGAAGTAATAGCGATCGAAGCTGTCGTCCACCACCGGCGAGCGCATCACGTCGGTGTCCGGGTCCACGAACTCCATCCACTCGCTGGCGCCCGTGATCGAGCTATCAAACGTCTGGTTGGTCCCACCGGTGAGGGTGGTCACGGCGTTGCCGTTGATGTCTCTCCACGCGAGGCGCACGCCCGCGGTGCTCTCGCTCAAATTGACGGTGTTGTAGGCGGCGCCGAACGTCGGCGCGACCACGTCGATGCGCAGCGTGTCGTAGGCGACGGTGTTGAGCGTCTGTGGCGACGTCTGGTCGATCGCCGGGTTGGCGATGGTCCCCACGCCATAGAGCGTCCCTGCGTTGGTGGCTTTGCCGTTGTCTTCGGTCAAGGCAGCGAAGAAATTCGTCGCGGTCGCTGCGGCGGTGAGCCCGATCAGCACCTCGTAGGCTTTTGTTACCGTGGCGGTAAAGAAATAGGTCTCCTCACCGACGAGTACCGTGTCGGCCTCGGCGGGGTTGCCAAGGACAAACAACAGCGCGCTGGCGGTCGCCTGCACCGTGCTGGGCAGACGAAACGCGAACTTGGCAGCGCTATTCGTGAGCGTTCGAAGCAGCTTGGGCTGACGCCAGCCGGTCAACTCACCAGAGAACAGATAGGTGTTGTTGGCCGCGATGGCTTGCCCGTCCGGCAGGAGGCGATCGCTCCACGCTGGGAGCATCCCGCCGAACTGCTGCAATTTGAAGCTGTTCGGCTTGCTCGGAGGACTGGGACCTTGTTGTGCCATTGCGAACGTACTCTAGAGCACGGAGCAGACTGGCTTCGGTGTCACCGCCAATTGACTGGTTGTGTGCATGACATAAGAGACCACGCACCCATCCATTCTCGTGGCAATGATCGACAACCAAAATACCGCGCTTCTCCTGCTCTGGTGTCCGGGCACACAGTGCGCAGTGCCCCTCTTGCGCCGCGAGTAATGTTTCATAATCAAGTAAAGAAATTCCATACGCCCCCTGTAGCCACCCATTCCGGCGTACCCGTTTCCCACGCTCGGACGCCTTGTATTGCGCAATCTTTTCCGCCCCTTGGTAGCTTTGGCGATACCGCAGGGACATAGCCGCATCGACACCGAGCCGTTCCGGCCGACGCCGATACTGTCGCGAATATTTGCGGGCGTACCGACGGCGATCCTCAAGATTTTTAAATGGCATTAGGCATCGGGCGAGAATTGTTTTGTCCCGGCAACGACCCCCGACGGCGCATCGACGGTAGGGTCAGGAACCTGATCAGTAGGGCGGAACACGGGCGTGGTGTACCCTTCTTTCGTACGATCCTCTGTCGGTGCTGGTCGCTGGGCGGCCTGCGCGGTGGCTCGGGCGACGGCACGGCGGCCGGCCTCCAGTTCCTCCTCCCGGTTCGATAATTGCCGCTCGGTCATCGCGGGGGGCGTGTAGACCGGCTTTGGCTTCTCAGCGTGGGCGCGGAGGGCATCGAGCAGGGCTTCACGACCTTGTGATGCGAGGCCGGCGAGGGAGACGAACTCCTTGGGCTCGACCATCTTCGCGTCGGCAGGGGCGTCGCCCATCGCGGCGGCCACCTTGGCGTCGAGGGCCTTCGCGGCGGCGATCTTCTCGGCCATCACGGCTTCCTCGCGACTAGCTGCTTCCTTTGAGTGAAGCGGGGTCTTCTCCGCTGACGCTTCCTGATTGGCTTCCATGTTCTTCTCCTGAGAGTGCTCCGGGGGTGGTGGAGCGATAGGCGCCGTGATTGGCGCGTTCTGACCGGCCCTGTGAGAGCCGTGGTGCTTGTTCTTCGACATTGCGTTTACTTTTTCCCACGAGCTTTAGCGAACGTCTGGGCCAGACGCGCTTCCTTGCCGAGGGTGCCGGGGGCGCTGGCCTCCTTCGCGGCATAGGCGCCGGTGCTCATGCCAGCACGTTGGGCCTTTGCTTTGAAGACGCCCTTGCGAGAGGGCTTCACCGCATCCTTCATCCAGTCCTTGCTCATGGCGCGGGTTGTCCTTGCTGGGGCGCGGGGGCTACTTCAGCTTCCTGACGCGGACCGCAGGGGGGCACGATCTTCTGGGCGTCGATGTACACGATCTCCGGGTGGTCCTTGGCCTTGCCGAGCCCGAGCGGCGCCAAGAGACGCTTCACACGGTCCGGGTACATTTCCCACATAACTTCGGTCATCGACTTCGCGTATTTGCCGTTGATCGAGGCCGAGTGAAAGCCGAACTCGGCGTTGGGTGTGGCGCAAATATGGTCCAGCGGTATAATGCCAAGCACCATGGTGCAGGCGCTGTCGCATTCGCCCTCTACTCGTACATCGGTGCGCTGCTCGCGCAGGTCCCAGTATTTTGCGAAGTACTGAATAACGATACCACCGGGGTCTGTCTCAGGTCCGATGGTGTAGATCGGGTTTGCGAGGGCCGGCGTGGCGATAAGACAGAGCGCAAGGATGAATGCTTTCATGGCTTCACCTCTCCCTGCAAGCACTTGAACTCGACTTTGTACTTGTGCTCCGTGTCCGCCGCGATCATCGCGTCGAGCTTCTGCTTATCGAGCGCGCCGATGTCGGTGCCGAAGAAGTTCATACAGGCTTCCTCGGTGGAGAACTGGTGGTTGTTGCGGAGAACCGCCGCGGGGCTGTCGGAGTAGCCGCCTTGGGGCAGCATGAGAAACAGGAATGCTACGAGTTTGAACATCATGTCACTGATCCTTGCGGTTGAAGTACATATGACCTACGGCGAGTAGCGTGTTGGAGCCGAACAGGCATCCGATGATGGTGGCCGCCCACGACGACAAGTCGCCGCCGAGCGCGTCCGTCGCAGTGGTGCCGTGCATCCAGAGCTTGTCGTAGACGACGCACTGCCATTCATAGAGCATGTACGGCAGGGCGAAACCGACAGTGAGGAACAAGAGCGCCTTGGAGCCAGAGATAACCTGCAAGCCTTTGACGCGTGCGTCCTCGGCCACGGCCTGCGCATGGACCATCGCGGTGGCGACGGACGTATCGCCACCGATCCGAGCGGTGGTGATGGCAACCTTGGAATTATAGGCGGCGGTGACCCACCCGGTGGCGAGACTGCTCAATCCGGGGATCAAATTGAGGACCGTCATGATGATGGCGAGCATTACTTGTGCTCCCCGTCGTCGTGCCAGTCTTCTTTGCGACGGCGCAGGGCTTCGGTGACGAAGGCGTTACCCATCAACCAGTATGCGAGTTGCTTCTTGTCGCTGATGAAGACGGACATGTCGGTCTGTGAGACGGCGAGCCACGCGGCACCTGCAGCCATCTGCAGGCGAGACCAGACAATGACGTGGCTGTCGTGGAAGCTGCCGACCACCCAGATATACTTGCCCTTCACAAAGTCCCACATTGTGCGAACTCCTACAGATGCACTGTCGCGTTAGCGGTCGCGGTGCGGCCCGCCTGCCATGCTTCGTAGGCGATACCGAGTGCGAGGACGCCGGCGCCGACGGCGGCGGCAACCTCCCAATTAAACCCGGCAGCATGGGCAGCGATTGCACCACCAGCGGTAGCGCCCCCCGTGACGGGGCCGGCTGTTTGCGGAACATGGATGGCTTTTGGTTGCGCCACCTTCGTCAGATCAGGCGCGTTCGGCGTGATGGTGGCTGAGGCGAGCGCAATGCAGTAGTTGCGCAGATCAGTCACACGCGCGGCCCAGCCGTGGCCGAACTCGGCCCACGCGGACCCACCGCGGATCGCGTGCATAAACGCAAGACGTTCGTCACACATACGGTTGACGAAATCTAGAGATTTGATACCGGGATATTTCTTGAGGATCGCCGTCTCGACCCGCACTGCGCGCGAGACACCGCTGTTGATGGCGTAGTCGAGCGTGCAACAATCAATACCGGGAGCCGCACTGTCGAACGCGATGCCTACCGCATACTTTGTCCGATAAATATCTTCTGCTTCGGACAGCGGCATGGCGGCAACGAGCGGCGCCCAACGCGACATACTGTCCATTTTCTTGTGGCGATGTTCAGCCAGATCATAGCAGGTGATCCCGAAGTTTGTCGGGCCCCCCGGGTCTTTCTTATTCCAACCGTAGTGACCCTCGTAGTTGCGGATCACCCGGTCAATGAATGGTTGATAGTCGACCTGCACGGAGCACCTTTACGCGGCTGGAGCGGCCGGGGTCGGCGCAGGAGCGGGGGCGGCAACTTTGGCGGCGGGGACCGGCAGTTTCGAGAGAACAGCGTTCTCGGCGTCCGCAATCGCGGTCTTGATGTTCGTGGCAACGGTCGTCTCAACGCCATTCAACGTCGTGCGGACGTTGCTGGGGATACCCTTGAGCCAGTCGGTGGCCTTGGTGCCGAGCGGGCTGAGGCCGAGGAGGAAGCAGACAACGCCAATGATGACGTCGATCTCTACGTTGGTGAGGAAGCTGAGCATTGGAGCACTCCGTTAGGGGGCGACTACGCGGAACGAACAGGTGTCGTTCTTGATCTCGCCGCGGCTGTCCGTAACCTGCACGTCAAGCGTAAATGTTTCGTTAAGGACTGTTGCATGCAGGAAGAATACGACGTGGTTGGAGGGGGTAATTGTTACCGCCGTGATCACAACATCGGTCGCCGCGGCCGAGGCGGGATCGAGCACGACGGTGGCGCTCGCCGGCGTGAGCGAGACACCCTCGTCCAGCCAGTTGCTATAGTCGACGGCGTAGCGGGTCGTATTCCCCGCGGTGTGATTTTTCTGTCCGAGGTTCATGAACACGATCCTTATGCGACACGTCGCGCGTTGAGCATTCCCTGAATGGTAGCGCTCAGCGGCGAGCCGGTCAGACGTCCCGACCCTACGGCGTAAACCGTTACGGGACCGATAACGCGGACGAGCGGCGACGCGGTCACACCCACGGTGGCGTTGGACGCCTCTGCCTGTTCCTGCGTATAGCTGCCGAGGCCTAGATTGAATGAGGACGGCGATGTCGACACGCCGGTCACGCAGTTCGTGATCGCAATTGTCCCGAACGGGGTTGTGTAACTGCAGATCGCCTGCACGTCCCACGTCCCGACAGGAAGCGCGAGCGAGGCCACCTGAGTGATCGTGTTCGACGGCAGGTTCTGCGGAGACCCCGCAGGAGCCGTGAGGATGCTCCCGGCGACGCTGGAGCCCGCGGGGCCGGTCACGCCCTGAATACCCTGCGGGCCGATGGGACCTGCGACACCCTGCGGACCCGCGAGCCCCTGCGAACCGGCTGAGCCGGTGTGTCCGGTCGGGCCCGTTGCCCCCGCACCGGTGGCGCCCGTCGGGCCTCCAGCCGGGCCGGTTGGCCCGACGCCGGTGGCGCCGGTGTTCCCGGTGTATCCGGTCGGGCCGATCCCGAAAGGACCGGTTGGGCCAACGCCGGTGGCGCCGGTGTTCCCGGTGAAGCCGGTGGGACCAAGCGACCCGGTCGGACCAGCTACACCCGAGACAAGTACCGCGAGCGCAGTTGTGCGGTCGCTCGCCGTCTCTATGGTTGGAGTTGTAAGCTGGCTAAAAACTTGGAAGTCAATAAAGTCGGTAGTGCCATTCACCGTGACAAGGGTCAATGCCGTGCTGAGTGCCCCGTTGACAGCCGCAGTGACGTAATTAAAGAAACCACCTTCTCCGATAATAACACCGTTTTTTCGGATGATCGCTAACGCCGGCGTGAAATTCCCGGCCGGGGCGCTACCATCCACCGCCACGTTCAACGTCACCAAATAGGTACCCGCAACAGTGGGCGTATACCTGAACGTGCCGGTATCGAACGCCCTCTCGGTGTCGACCGTGGCGACCTGAAACGGGATGGTAACAAGCGAGCTAGATGCGATCGAAATTGCGCCTGTCGCCCCCGTCATCCCAACGAAAAGTTGTTGGGTCGCCGATGCAGGGCCAGCCGGCCCCGTATTTCCCGTATTCCCAATAATCCCGGTGAAGCCGGTCGGACCCGTCACGCCTTGTATACCCTGCGATCCACCAGCGCCGGTATTCCCAGTCGGGCCGATACTGCCAGTGAAGCCTGTCGGCCCAGTGCCCAGCGGTCCGGTGAAGCCAGTCGGGCCCGTGAAGCCGGTCGGGCCGGTTTGACCCGTGGGCCCTGTGCCCAGTGGGCCTGTACTTCCAGACGATCCGGTAAACCCGGTGGCGCCGGTGAAACCCTGCAAACCCTGCTGGCCAGTCGGACCGGTCAAGCCCGAGGGACCTTGAACGCCGGTATTCCCCGTGAAGCCAGTCGGGCCCGTTGGTCCACCGGCTGGGCCGGTTGCGCCCGGGCCACCAGCGCCAGTTGGTCCGATCGGGCCGGGAGGGCCGACGATCGATAGCATACCGGTGAAGCCGCCTGCGTTGACCCAACCACCGTTCGTTCCGATGGTAAATTGAACATGGTCGAACCGAATTTGTCCACGCGACGTGCTCTGGGAGAAGATCACGTTGAACTGGTCGTTGATCGTTCCGTTGCTGATGCGATAGTGGAAATGACGATTGTCTGCGCCGATGACGATGTCATCGACGATCGCCGTACCGGCATCGACAGTCGCGGTGACGCCCGTGAGACCTTCGTTCTCGGCAAGCCAGCCGTCACAGTCCACCCGATAGCGGATGGCGTCGACGACCTGCTGCTGTTCACGCGCGATCAACATCACAGCGTCTCCTAGGCGGTTCGTTGCATGAGGAAGACCGGTCCCGGGGCGGCCGACACGAGTTGCCATGTTCCGGGATAGTGGGTCGAGCCATCGGTCTCTAGGGCGTTGCCTGATCCATCGCCGAAGGCGAATGATCCAATTGCGCCCGCCGTTGTCGAGAAGGTCCCGTTGGTCCCGTTGGCTCCGGTGTGGCCGGTCGCGCCGGTGGCGCCCGCGGCGCCGGTCGGTCCCGTGGGGCCGGTGGGGCCGCCATTGGGGCCAGTCGGCCCCGTGCCCCCGAGGACACCGTTGATCCCGGTCGGGCCCGTCGCGCCCTGTGGACCAGATGATATGAGGTGACATGAGAGGAAAGCTCGTTCCCTTCCCGATATCAGCGTCAGTGTCCCTCCCCCGGTGATATCTGCGTATGCTTCGATATAGTCTGTGGTCCCGTTAAAGTGGACAATGCCGGTAGATACGCTGTCATAGAAGAAGGACGATGATCCTGCACCGAAATCTCCGAATAGCTCGTCTACTCCATTTTTTTGAATAATCACGACGGCTGAGGTCAGGGAGGTACCCGCTTCCATCTGTAGGCCGGCGGTGACTTGATAGTAGCCCGCCGTCGTCGGGGTGATCCTATGGTTTGTCAAATCAGCGATAGAATTAGGATCAAAGTCCACGGTATCGAACAATGCCTTCGAGCGGACCCCGGACGATAAACCAGTTGTTTGGTTGGTCCCGCGATAAATACGGCAGAGAGGGGGTGTCGCAGTTGTGCCGGTGGGACCAGTGGGTCCCGTGTTGCCTGTGAAGCCGGTCGGTCCGGTGTTGCCCGTGAAACCCGTCGGACCCGTCACGCCTTGGATGCCCTGCGCGCCGGTCGGTCCGGTGTTGCCCGTGAAACCCGTCGGTCCGGTGTTGCCCGTGAAACCCGTCGGACCCGTCACGCCTTGGATGCCCTGCGACCCGCCTGCGCCGGCAGCGCCGGCAGCGCCGGTGTTCCCCGTCGGACCCGTCACGCCTTGAATACCCTGCGACCCACCTGCGCCCGCCGCGCCGGTATTCCCGGTGAACCCCGTCGGTCCAGCGCCACCAGCAGACCCAGCGGCTCCCTGTGACCCGGTGTTGCCGGTCGGCCCGGTTGGCCCTGCGCCGCTGGCGCCGGTCGGACCCGTTCCCCCGACCCCGGTGAAACCAGTTGGTCCGGTGGGGCCACCCGCATCACCGGCTGGGCCCGATGCCCCCGCGGGACCCGTAGGTCCAACGATGCTCAGCATAAGCTGCCCTGGTGTGAGTTGTACGATTTGCTCTGTCATCACTTCCTCGGTGGGACAGTGAAGACCCGATTGGTTGGAGGAACGATAACGACGCGGTTGTCCTGCCGCACGAGAAACACGCGGTTGGTCGGTGGGACAATGAAGGCTTCGGGCTCCATCAGCAGATCACCGTTCCAAAACGTCGTTTTGCGGGAGGCTGCAAAATGTCGCCAGATGCAATCGCAACGTAAACTTGCCCGGTCACGCTCGCGATCGGGGTCCACGTCGTGCCATCGGGGGATGTCATGATCCCGTCGCCGGACGAGGCACTGCAGCCGACGGCATACAAGGACAGAACGGCTGAGTAAGTCGCACACTCAGCCAGAGCCCCCGCCCCATTGCTGAACGTCCGAGTGGTCCATGTGATGCCATCCGGCGATGTCGCCACGCTCTGCGACAAAATCGTGACCATGAAACCACCCGCCGCAAGTGCGATCATATTCGAATGGTTGCCCGCATTAAGGGGGGTGTTTGACGCTCGAAGCGTCCACGTCACACCATCAGGCGACGTCGCGCTCCGGTTCGTGGAGTAACATGACACACAGAATTGTGCAGTGGTAGGGTCCCACGCGACAGCTTGCAGCGAGGACATGGGCTGCACAACAAGGGTCCACGTCGCCCCGTCCGGTGACGTTGCGATCTGGTGTGTCCCGTTGACGGCGACCGCACAGAATAAATTATTAGTAGGCGACCAACAGACTGCTCCCCACGTATTGCTTTCGCCGATCGAGTGCGTTGCCCACGTCACACCATCAGACGAAGTCGCCGCATTTACACCACCCGACCCCGCCCCGACCGCGCAAAATTTTCCGAGCGCCGGTGACCAACAAATGGCATTAAGATTGACAAGACCGGTGCTGTGGCCGGTCCAGCTAGTACCATTCCCAGAGAGCGCCGCAAGAGAGCCCGAACTCGAAAGTGCGCACATAAGATTGAGCGCCGGGGCGTAGGCAATCGCACCCCAGCCACCCGCGTTTATCGCGGCGAGCGCCGCGTTGACGTTCCACGTCGTACCATCCGTCGAGACGGCGGCGTGGCCATTCGCGCTGATTGCGACAACGGTTGTCGACATTACGACCTCAGCAGTTTGAGGGCCAACGTGACATTCGTGATCGTCGCGCAACTGATGACGTTGAAGCTAAGGACCGTCCCCGCGGCGACCGCCGTGGTCCATCCCGTCAGAGTGCTGTCCTGCGCTTTTGTCGCCGAAGAAATCGTCGGCTTAGCCGCACCGCAGATACTGTCACCCGTCACTGGGTGAGTGGGCGGGGCGTAGGCAGAGAAGGCGTTGCTCTCGATATCGACCACGATCGACCCAGATTGATCGGCAAGCGTGGTCACCTGCTGGATGGTGCAGGCGAAGTCGATGACGATACTGCCCTTCTGGCCCGTCACGATCGGCGAGCCGCCACCGTCGATCACGAAGGCAGCGCCGGCGACCTGCGAGGGGCCGGTGTTGCCCGTGGAGCCCGTCGGGCCGGTATTGCCGGTTGGGCCGGTGGGGCCACCGCTGGGGCCGGTGTTGCCCGTTGGGCCGGTCGCGCCAAATCCGGTGTTGCCGGTATATCCCGTGTAGCCCGTAACGCCGACGGCGGACTGGCCCGTCGGTCCCGCGTTACCCGGAGGGCCCGAGGGGCCGGTTGAGCCGAGTTTCCCAGTGAAGCCGGTTGGGCCGGTCGCGCCGGCGCCCGTCATGCCGGTGGGGCCAGTGACGCCGGTTGCGTTGGTGCCCGAGGGGCCCGTGTTGCCGGTGGGGCCCGAGGGCCCGCCAGACGGCCCGGTGGGACCACCGACGACAACAACAGGCTGCGCCATGACTGGAGCGGGTGCGATTTGAACAGCGGTCATTTAGTCCTCCGTGACGCCCTGACCGACAAAGGCGCGGCCCTGCATCAGCAAGACCCGCACAGGCGGGGTTGATGTATCGAACATGACGAGATCGTAGACGTACTCGCCAACCGGCAAGCCGGCGACGATAGCGGTATCTGGCACGTTGAAGTGGATGACGCGTTGCACGACGTCGTCGACGACGATCTGGCCACCCGCACTGGTCCACGTCACGAGCGGCGTCGTGTCGTCGCGTGAGGCTTTCACCTCCATCTTGAACGCTTGGCCAGTGAGCGACCACGTCGTGTCGCCGACCACGCCGAATTGAAACGCGTCCTGAAACGTCACGTTGTTCGCGATGAGGATATCAAGGACCGAAGCAGTGAGAGCTTGGAAAGTCATTAGAACGTCCTCTCGTTGCCGTTATTGCCGACAGTGGGGACGCCACCCTGCTGCGTGCGCGTGCGGAAGCTCTGCGGGAAGGTCCACGCCTGCGATCCGATGGTGCTCGCGCGCAGTTTAGAGACGCGCGCTCGCGCGATGGCATCCCGAAACCGCTTGAGGTGGTATAGCGCCAACGTGGCACTCGTGTATGCGCGCCCGGGCGTGTTGAACATCTTGCCGAGGATGCCGTCGAGAAGACCAACATGCCAGATCGGCAAGAGCCAGTCCGGGCCGATCGGGATATCCTCGCGGGTGAGTGGCAGGTAGATGTTCTTCACGAACGTCGCGGCGAAGGTCTGGGCAGTGTTGGCGGGATATTTCAGCGTGACCGTGCCGATGTCGAACATCAGGGCTGGCTGCGGCGTGCCATTGCTGTCGACAACGCCGACGAGGCGCACGATCTGTCCCTCGGACACCTGTAGCGTATAAGCTACAGTCGTGTTGTCCCCGAGAACGGGGAACTGGACCGTCTCGGTCCACGCCGAACTATCGTTCAGGAACTCCGTGAGCACGTCGTAGAACTCGTTCTTGATCGCGCCATTGGAGGCGCCGGTCAGCTTCGAGGCTGCTTGCGTGAGAAGCTGTTCATAGTCCTGTTTGTTGATCATTGGTTCGGCGCCGCCTGCGCAATTGCCGGTCGCGTGCCGGTGAAGATATCGTTGAAGGTTTTGAGGAAGATCGCTGCACGCACGTCCTGAATGTCCTCTTGGTCGCGCTCCATCGCGAAGCCCACGAGACCGTGCAGGAGGCCAAGCCGAAACTGCTCCTCAATGAACACGGGCTGGCTCTGGTTGAGTTGGAACGTCTGCACGAGCGGCACGCCGGGGCTGCGCCGACGAAACAGGAAGACATCAGGGCGGATGCGGCGCGCCTCGAACATCGTGACGTTGAACGCCGTCAGCAGCGACGCGTCGTCGTAGCGGTACGGCTGGATCAAGTCCTGCAGCATAACCCGAGCGTCGTTGATGTAATCCGTGATCGTTTCGAGTTCGCTGGCCATCAGTAACTCCCGAACAGGTCCACTTCAATCGAGGTGAGGCCCGCATAGGTCCCGGTCGAGGTGTACTTCACGCGCCAGTAGCGACCGATCAGGTTGCTGATGGCGGTGTTGCTCGCCAACGTGCCGTCGGTCAGCACGGGAAACGACGCGGCGATAGCCGGCTCCGTCACCCCGAGCTTTGTAGCCGCGGCGGTGGTGAAGGCGAAGTTCATCACGTCGAACCACGTCACGCCGTCGAACGACGTCTGCAGATAGACAGCGAGGGTGGTGCCACCCGAGCCATAGAGGAACTTCGTGAGGGCCGAGATCATCTTGGGCGTCTTACCCCCCATGTCGACGACCTGCGAAAGCTGCGCGGTGACGGCGCCGGCAATGGTGACAGGGGCGAGAAGCTGCATGACACTCTCCAATGAATAAGGCCCCGAAGTGTTACCT
>Ga0208849_1000590_pt1 | contig 32398 bp, 33 predicted proteins | sample NGESurdeep072012_10_FD_184470 | JGI IMG/M metagenome (GOLD analysis project Ga0208849, IMG submission 184470) | Arctic peat soil microbial communities from Barrow, Alaska - NGEE Surface sample 53-3 deep-072012 (SPAdes) | ecosystem: Environmental > Terrestrial > Soil > Wetlands > Peat ... | reverse complement strand
GACGCGAAGCATCCGACACAAGGCGCAAGCGATCGCGAAGCACCGATGCAGAAACCTCCTGGAGCAGCAACATGAGCCGGGGCAACAGCAATGCTCGCTGACCGCGACCGCATCTTCACCAATCTCTATGGCTTCGAGGATCCGGGCCTGGACGGCGCACGGGCCCGCGGCGCCTGGGACGGCACCAAGGCGATCCTCGACAAAGGCCAGGACTGGATCATCGGCGAGATGAAGAATTCGGGCCTGCGGGGGCGGGGCGGCGCCGGATTCCCGACCGGCCTCAAATGGTCGTTCATGCCCAAAGAAGTGAAAGACCGGCCGCACTATCTTGTCGTCAATGCCGACGAATCCGAGCCCGGGACCTGCAAGGACCGGGACATCATGCGCCACGATCCGCATCTGCTCGTCGAAGGCTGCCTGATCGCCTCTTTCGCCATGCGTGCTCATGCCTGTTACATTTACGTGCGCGGCGAATTCATTCGCGAGCGCGAGACGTTGCAGCGGGCGATCGACGAGGCCCGCGCGGCGAAACTGATCGGCAAGAACAACCTCCACGGCTGGGATTTCGACTGTTACGTCCATCATGGCGCCGGCGCCTATATCTGCGGCGAAGAGACGGCGCTTCTCGAAAGCCTTGAGGGCAAGAAAGGCCAGCCCCGGCTGAAGCCGCCATTTCCGGCCAATGTCGGTGTCTATGGTTGCCCGACAACCGTCAATAATGTGGAATCGATTGCTGTCGTGCCGGATATCCTGAGGCGCGGCGCGGACTGGTTTTCAGGCATCGGGCGGCCCAACAATACGGGCACGAAAATCTTCTGCCTCTCCGGCCATGTGAACAGGCCCTGCAATGTCGAGGAGGCGATGAGCATCCCGCTTCGGGAACTCATCGAGCGCCACGCCGGCGGCGTGCGCGGCGGCTGGGACAATCTGATGGCGGTGATTCCCGGCGGCTCGTCGATGCCGGTGCTTTCCAAAGAGATTGCCGACACGGTGCTGATGGATTTCGACTCCCTGGTCGCGGTGAATTCGGGCCTTGGCACGGCCGCCGTCGTGGTGATGGACAAATCCACCGACATCATCAAGGCGTTCGCGCGGCTCGCCTATTTTTACAAGCACGAAAGCTGCGGCCAATGCACACCCTGCCGCGAGGGCACTGGCTGGATGTGGCGCGTCCTGACCCGCATGCAGCGTGGAGACGCCGAGCGCGCCGAAATCGATCTGCTGCAGGACGTTACAAAGGAGATCGAAGGTCACACGATTTGTGCGTTCGGCGAGGGCGCGTCGTGGCCGGTGCAGGGATTACTCCGGCACTTCCGCCCCGAAATCGAGCGCCGGATAACCGCGCGTAAGGGCGCGCTCGCAGCCCAGGCGGCGGAGTAGGGCGATGGCTTCCCGCAAGCTCATCATCGACGGTAAGGAGATCGAAGCCGACGACGGGCTTACGCTACTGCAGGCCTGCGAGCAGGCAGGCGCCGAGATTCCGCGCTTCTGCTATCACGAGCGCCTGTCGATTGCCGGCAATTGCCGCATGTGCCTGGTCGAGTGGGTCGGTGCGCCGAAGCCGCAGGCGAGTTGCGCCCTTCAGGTGCGCGACATTTTCCCGAACAAGGACAAATCGCCGGCGCGCATCAACACCAAATCGCCCCTGGTCAAGCGCGCCCGCGAAGGGGTGATGGAATTCCTGCTGATCAATCATCCGCTGGACTGCCCGATCTGCGACCAGGGCGGGGAGTGCGATTTGCAGGATCAGGCCATGGCCTATGGCCGGGGGGCTTTCCATCGCTTCAACGAGAACAAGCGCGCCGTGGACGACAAGTACATGGGTCCGCTGATCAAGACGATCATGACCCGCTGCATCCAGTGCACGCGCTGCATTCGCTTCGCGACGGAAGTGGCGGGCGTTCCGGATCTAGGCGCCACCGGTCGCGGCGAGGACATGGAGATCACAACCTATCTCGAGAAGGCCTTTTCGTCGGAACTGTCCGGCAACGCGGTCGATATCTGTCCGGTCGGGGCGCTGACGTCGAAACCCTATGCTTTCAATGCGCGGCCCTGGGAGTTGCGCAAAACCGAATCCATCGATGTCATGGACGCCCAGGGCTGTCACATTCGCATCGATACGCGCGGACGCGACGTCATGCGGGTGCTGCCGCGCCTTGACGAAGCGGTGAACGAGGAATGGATATCCGACAAGACGCGGCACGCCTGCGACGGCCTCAGGCGTCAGCGGCTCGACCGGCCATATCTGCGCCGGAACGGCAAGCTGGTGCCCGCAAGCTGGGGGGACGCCTTTGCGGCGATAGCACAGCGGGTGGCTGCGACAAGTCCGGCGCGGATGGCTGCCATTGTGGGCGATCTTGCCGCGGTCGAGGAGATCAAGGCGCTTAAGGATTTGATGATTTCGCTCGGTGTGGTCGATCTGGATTGCCGGCAGGACGGGGCCATGCTGCAGCGCGCGCCGCGGCAATCATGGCTGTTCAATACGACCATTGCCGGTGTCGAAGCGGCAGACTCCCTGCTTTTGATCGGCACGAATTTGCGCTGGGAAGCGCCGGTGTTGAACGCGCGCGTGCGCAAGGCATGGCTCTACGGCAACCTCAAGGTCGCAAACGTCGGGACGCCATACGATCTGACGTATCCGGTGACTCAACTCGGCGCGGGGGCAAGCGTTCTCGAAGAGATCGCCAGCGGCAAACATTCGTTATTGCAAGATCTCAAAGATGCGCAGCGGCCCATGTTGATCCTGGGCTCGGGCGCGCTCGCGCGTTCCGATGGCGCGGCCATCCTCAAGCTTGCGGCGAAAATCGCCGGCGATACCGGAATGATCGGTCCCGCGACCCCCGTGGCGGAAGGCGGCTGGAACGGCTTCAACGTGCTTCATACGGCCGCCTCGCGCGTTGGCGCGCTCGATCTTGGATTTCTGCCAGGCGAACGCGGTCGCGATGTCGCGGGTATCCTCGACGGCGCGGCGAGCGGCAAAATCGATTTCGTCTACCTGCTGGGCGCCGACGAGTTCGATACCGGCCGGCTCGGTAAAGCCTTTGTTGTCTATCAGGGCACGCATGGCGATGCGGGTGCGCAGCGCGCCGACGTCGTTCTGCCGGGGTCGGCCTACACGGAGAAGGAGGGTCTGTACGTCAATTTCGAAGGACGCGTGCAGCGCGGACGGCGCGCCACATTCGCGCCAGGCGAGGCTAGGGAAGATTGGGCGATCCTGCGTGCGCTGTCCGATGTGCTGGGCAAACGTCTGCCCTATGACGATCGCGAGGCTCTGCGGCGCGCCATTGTTGCCGAAGCGCCGCATTTCGCGGAGGTGGGCACACTGCCGCCGCCGCCGGCCGCAGATCCCGCGCTCTGGGATTCCATCGGGGCGAGTGGCGAAATCGACGCCCATGCACCGCTATCGTCGCCGATCACCGATTTCTATCTGACCAATCCGATTGCGCGGGCGAGCGCGACCATGGCCGAGTGCAGCCGCCTGTTTGTGGGCGGCGCGCAACGGATGGCGGCGGAATAAACGATGGTCTTCGTTCGCGCCTTCCAGAACTGGGGATTGCCATTCGGGTGGGCGTGGCTCGTCGGCGAGATCTGCGCGATCCTGGTGTTGGCCATCGGTCTTCTGCTGATGCTGGCCTACATTTTGCTGGCCGACCGCAAGATTTGGGCGGCCGTGATGATGCGCAAGGGCCCCAATGTCGTCGGCGCCTTCGGTCTGCTGCAATCATTCGCGGATTTTCTCAAATTTGCCCTGAAGGAAGTGATCGTTCCCGCAGGCGCCAACAAGGGCGTTTTTCTGCTGGCGCCGCTTCTGAGCTTTGTGTTGGCATTCGCCGCCTGGGCTGTCATTCCGGTCAATGACGGCTGGGTCATCGCCAATATCAATGTCGGCATTCTCTATCTTTTCGCCATTTCGTCGCTCGGCGTGTACGGCATCATCATGGGTGGCTGGGCCTCGAACTCGAAATATCCGTTTCTGGGCGGATTGAGGTCGGCGGCGCAGATGGTGTCCTACGAAGTCTCGATCGGCTTCGTCCTCATTACCGTGCTGCTTTTCGCGGGCTCGCTCAATCTGTCGCAGATCGTGCGGGCACAGAGCCATGGCTGGTTTGCGTTTTCGATCCTGTTTCCGATGTTCGCGGTCTTCTTCGTCTCCGCACTTGCCGAAACAAACCGGCCGCCCTTCGATCTACCGGAAGCCGAATCCGAACTCGTGGCCGGCTACATGGTCGAGTATTCCTCGACGCCGTATCTGCTGTTCATGATCGGCGAATATCTCAACATCGTATTGATGTGCGCGCTGCTGTCGATCCTGTTCGCGGGCGGCTGGCTGCCGCCCTGGAACGTCTGGCCGCTGAATGCCGTGCCCGGCATCATCTGGCTGATCCTGAAAATCTGGTTTTTCTTTTTCCTGTTCGCCATGGTGAAGACGATGGTGCCCCGCTTTCGCTATGACCAGCTTATGCGCCTTGGCTGGAAGGTTTTTCTCCCTCTTTCGCTTCTTTGGGTGGTCGTGACGGCGGGGTATGTGCTCGTTTTCCACCATCCCCGCCCGATGTGAGACCCATGGCCTGGCTCGACCGCACCGCCCGTTCGATCTTTCTGGTGGAATTCGTGAAGAGCTTCGCGCTCTGCATGCGGTATTTCTTCGCACCGAAAGCGACAATCAATTACCCCTTCGAGAAAGGGCCGCTTTCGCCGCGCTTCCGCGGGGAGCATGCGCTGCGGCGCTACGCCAACGGCGAGGAGCGCTGCATTGCCTGCAAACTCTGCGAAGCCGTGTGCCCCGCGCTGGCGATCACGATCGAGGCAGAGCCGCGCGACGACGGCAGCCGCCGGACAACCCGCTACGACATCGACATGGTCAAGTGCATCTATTGCGGCCTCTGCCAGGAGGCTTGCCCCGTCGATGCGATTGTGGAAGGACCGAACTTCGAATTCTCGACGGAAACCCGCGAAGAACTCTATTACGACAAGGATCGGCTGATGGCGAACGGGGATCGCTGGGAGCGCGAAATCGCACAGAATCTGGAACTTGACGCACCCTACCGCTAGCGCGGGGGGCAGGGGAACGATACGCGGGCCATGCTGACGGCGGTTGCTTTTTACGTCTTTTCGACCGTCCTCATCGCGGCGGCGCTGATGGTTATCGTCTCGCGCAACCCCGTGCATTCCGTTCTGTTTCTAATTCTTGCGTTTTTCAATGCCGCCGGCTTGTTCGTGCTTCTTGGCGCGGAATTTCTGGCAATGATTCTCCTTATCGTCTATGTCGGCGCGGTCGCCGTTCTTTTCCTTTTCGTTATCATGATGCTCGACATCGATTTCGTCGAGATGAAACGCGGCTCGCTGCAATATCTGCCGATAGGGGCAACCGTTGGGGTGATACTTGTCGCCGAGCTTGCCTTCGTGTCGTTCCATTTTCTTGGCGGCCGGGCGCAGTCCGGCATTCCGCACGCATCGCCTGCGCATCTGACCAACACCGAAGCGCTGGGCCGAATCCTCTATACCGACTACGTTTACTACTTCGAGACGGCCGGCCTGATTCTCCTCGTGGCGATGATCGGCGCCATTGTGCTGACCTTGCGGCACCGCAGCGGCGTGCGCCGGCAAAGCATCGGACGGCAGAATGCCCGCCGGCCCGCGCTCTCGGTTGAGTTGAAAGATATCCAGCCGGGGCAGGGAGCGTAATCGACGTGCAGATCGGACTGGCCAATTACCTCTTCGTGGCGGCGATCCTGTTCACCATCGCCGTGGTGGGGATTTTCCTCAACAGAAAGAACGTGATCGTCATTTTGATGTCGATCGAGCTCATCCTTCTCGCCGTCAACATCAATTTTGTGGCTTTCTCCGCCTATCTCGGCGACATGGTGGGTCAGGTATTCGCGCTGTTCGTTCTTACGGTCGCCGCCGCCGAAGCGGCAATCGGGCTTGCCATTCTCGTGGTTTATTTCCGCAACCGCGGCACCATTGCGGTCGAAGACGTCAACCTGATGAAAGGCTAGCGCGTGTACAGCGCGATCGTATTCCTTCCGCTCATCGCGTCGATCGTCGCGGGGCTGTTCGGCCGGCTCGTCGGTGCGCGCGCTTCCGAAATTCTTACGACCGGCCTGCTCTTTGTCTCGGCTGCTCTTTCGTGCATCGCCTTCTACGATGTGATCTGGCTTGGCCACGCCCAGCTCGTTCGCGTGCTCGAATGGGTGGCCGTCGGAGAGTTCGAAGCGGATTGGACGATCCGTGTCGATGCGCTGACGGCAATTATGCTGGTGGTCGTGACCGGCGTTTCAGCGCTCGTTCATCTTTATTCGATCGGCTATATGCACGACGACGAACATCGCCAGCGCTTTTTTTCGTATCTGTCGTTCTTCACCTTCGCGATGCTGGCGCTCGTTACCGCGAATAATTTTCTTCAGTTGTTCTTCGGCTGGGAAGGCGTGGGGCTGGCATCCTACCTGCTGATCGGGTTCTGGTACACGCGCCCTTCCGCCAATGCCGCAGCCATCAAAGCTTTCGTCGTCAATCGCGTCGGCGATTTTGGCTTTGCGCTCGGAATTTTCGGCATCTACGCGGTTTTTCACACCCTGGATTTCAATGCGGTGTTCACGGCAGCACCGGCGATGGCCGGAAAGACGTTCCTGTTTGCCGGGCATTCGGTCGATATTCTGACCACGCTGTGTTTGCTGCTCTTCACAGGCGCGATGGGAAAATCCGCCCAGATCGTGCTGCACACCTGGTTGCCGGATGCGATGGAGGGCCCGACCCCGGTGTCGGCCCTCATTCATGCCGCGACCATGGTCACGGCAGGCGTGTTCCTGGTGTGCCGGTGTTCGCCGCTTTTCGAACACGCGCCCGACGCGCTGGCCTTTGTGGCGTTCATCGGCGCTACCACTGCGTTCTTCGCGGCCTCGGTCGGCCTCTTTCAGAACGACATCAAGCGGGTCATCGCCTATTCGACCTGCTCGCAGCTTGGCTATATGTTTGCCGCCGCCGGCGTGTCGGCTTATGGCGCCGCGATGTTCCATCTTTTCACGCACGCCTTCTTCAAGGCACTGCTGTTTTTGGCGGCGGGCTCGGTCATCAACGCCATACACCACGAGCAGGACATGCGAAAGATGGGAGGGCTGGTGAAGCTGCTGCCGTTCACATGGGCCATGATGGGGATCGGCAATCTCGCGCTCACCGGTGTCGGCATTCCTTATCTATTCGGCACTTCCGGATTTTATTCGAAGGACGGCATCATCAACGCGACGTTTCTGGCCGGCACACCCATCGGCACTTACGCATTCGTGCTGACGCTGACGGCGGCGCTGATGACATCCTTCTACTCCTGGCGCCAATTTCTAATGACGTTTCACGGGTCATATCGTGGCGGCGGGGAGCAGGATTTGCCGCACGCGGATGCGTCGGCGCATGCCCATGACGAGCCGCTGTCAGGTCATGGGCATCGCGACCGGCTGGATCTGTCGCAAGTTCATGAGTCGCCGCTGGCGATGCTTCTGCCGATGCTTGTGCTCGCGCTCGGAGCTCTTTTCGCCGGGATGATCTTCAATCACGACTTTGTGGGACCGGATGCGCGCGGTTTTTGGCATGGAACGGTTGCCAGCATTTCGGGCCATCATCCTTCGGGCGAGCTGCCGGTCTGGGTCGAGCTTGGGCCGATCGTCGCCACCATCGCGGGCTTTGCGGTCGCCTACTATTACTATGTCATGCGCCCCGAATTGCCGCCGCAACTGGCCGCGCGCAACGGGCTCATTTACAGGTTTCTCTACAACAAGTGGTACTTCGACGAAATTTACGACTTTCTGATCGTGCGTCCGACATTCCGGATCGCGCGATTTCTGTGGAAGGTTGGCGACGGCCGCATCATCGACGGAATTGGCCCCGACGGGGTGGCCGCGCGGGTGATCGACGCTACGCGCGACGCCATCCGTCTGCAGTCCGGTTATGTCTACCATTACGCGTTTGCAATGCTGGTGGGAGTGGTTCTGATCGCGACCTGTTTCATGTTCGCCGGGGGTATCCGGTGACCCATGTGCCCCTGCTCACAATCGCCAATTTCCTGCCGCTGGCGGGAGCATTCTTCATCCTTCTCGCCTTCGGCGATCGGGAAACCCAGGCTCGCAATGCCCGCGCCATTGCGTTGCTCATCACGCTTGCCAACCTTGCGGTGGCGGTTGTCATCTGGGCGCGGTTCGACGGAACAAGCTCCGCCTTCCAGTTCGTCGAGAATGCCGCATGGCTCGGCAACGGCATCAGCTATCATGTCGGCGTCGACGGCATTTCGATGCTGTTTCTGGTGCTGACTGCCGGGCTTATGCCGATCTGTATTCTGGCAAGCTGGAAATCCGTTCGCGACCGCGTTCCGGAATACATGGTCGCGTTCCTGTTGCTCGAGACCATGATGATGGGCGTCTTCACCGCCCTCAATCTGGTTCTCTTCTACGTGTTCTTCGAAGGCGGCCTGATCCCGATGTTCCTCATCATCGGAGTCTGGGGCGGCAAGCGCCGGGTCTATGCCAGTTTCAAGTTCTTTCTCTATACGCTGCTCGGCTCGGTGCTAATGCTGCTCGCGATCCTGTCGATGTATCTGTACGCCCATACGACGGACATCGAAGTGTTGATCAGAACCGCGCATTTCCCCGTCGCCATGCAGTTCTGGCTGTTCCTCGCATTCTTTGCGTCCTTCGCGGTGAAGATACCCATGTGGCCCTTGCACACCTGGCTACCGGACGCCCATGTCGAGGCGCCCACGGCCGGTTCCGTGATCCTCGCAGCCATTCTGCTCAAGATGGGCGGCTATGGTTTCCTGCGGTTTTCGCTGCCGATGTTTCCTGCGGCCACCGAACAGTTCGCGCCCCTGATCTTTGCGCTCTCCATCGTTGCCATCATTTATACCTCGCTGGTGGCGCTTGCGCAGGACGACATGAAAAAGCTCATCGCCTATTCGTCCGTCGCGCATATGGGCTTTGTCACGATGGGGATATTTTCGCTTACCGCCATCGGTGTCGATGGCGGCATATTTCAGATGCTTTCGCACGGGATCGTATCGGGGGCGCTTTTTCTCTGCGTGGGCGTCGTGTACGACCGCGTGCATACGCGCGACATCGACGCCTATGGAGGGCTCGTGAACCGCATGCCCGTCTACGCGGCATGTTTCATGGTTTTTTCTCTGGCCAATATGGGATTGCCGGGGACGACCGGTTTCATCGGCGAATTTCTCACCATGCTGGGAACCTTCCAGGTCAACAATCTTGTCGTGATTTTTGCGGCATCGAGCGTGATCTTGTCGGCTGCTTACATGCTTTATCTCTATCGGCGGATCATCTTCGGCGCGCTGGTAAAGCCCACGCTGAAGACCATTCAGGATTTGAGCATTCGCGAGCTCGTGACATTGGCGCCTTTGGTGGCGATCACGATCGTTGTCGGCGTTTATCCCAAGCCGATTTTCGACGTGACGTCGGTGTCCGTCGCCAATCTTATCGAGCAGCACAAAACTGCGCTGTTGGCAGATCGCGCCCCGAAAATGGCGGCGACACGTGAAGGGGCAGTGCGGTGAACGGGATTTCCACCGATCTGATGGTGCTTTTTCCGGAGGTTATTCTGGCCCTGGCCGGCCTGGGGCTCCTCGTTCTGGGGGTGTTTCTCGGCGATCGTTCGATACGGGTTCTGTCCGTGCTCGCCATTGTTGCGATGGCCGCCGCCGCCTGGTTCGTCGTGGCGCCGCTCACCGGCAACGTCATGGCGTTTCACGGTGCGTTCGCCGCCGACGGCTTCGCCAAGTTCGCGAAGCTGGTCGTGCTTCTGGGGTCGACCCTGACCATTCTCATGTCGTTCGACTATCTCGAAAACGAGAAGATTGCCTGCTTCGAGTTTCCGGTGCTGGTTCTTTTTTCCACGCTCGGGATGATGTTCATGGTCTCGGCCTCGAGCTTTGTTTCGCTCTATCTGGGTTTCGAGCTGCAGAATCTCGCCCTCTATGTTCTCGCCGCCTTCAATCGGGATTCGCTGCGGTCGAGCGAGGCCGGCCTCAAGTATTTTGTCCTTGGCGCTCTTTCCTCGGGCATGATGCTGTACGGCATTTCCCTCATCTACGGCTTCACCGGCACGACGAATTTTGCCGCGGTGGCGCACGCGCTGTTACATACCAGCGCGAATATCGGCGTTGTGTTCGGTCTCGTTTTTCTGATTTCCGGGCTTGCCTTCAAAATTTCGGCGGTCCCGTTTCATATGTGGACGCCCGATGTTTACGAAGGCGCGCCGACGCCGATCACGGCCTTTTTTTCGATGGCGCCCAAGGCGGCGGCGATGGCGATTTTCCTGCGCACCATGCTGCAGGCTTTCCCGGACGCCATTCATCAATGGCGGCAGATCGTCGTGTTCATTTCAATTCTGTCGATGATCCTCGGAGCGGTTGCCGCCATTGGACAAAACAACATCAAGCGGCTGATGGCATACAGTTCCATCGCCCATATGGGCTACGCGCTCCTGGGACTGGCGGCCGGTACGGCGCTGGGCGTGCAAGGGGTGCTGATCTATCTGGCGATCTACGTCATCACCAATGCCGGCGTGTTCGTCTGCATCCTCTGCATGCGTCGCGACGGAGTGATGATCGAGACGATACCCGATCTCGCAGGCCTTGCGCGAACGCAGCCGCGCCTGGCACTTGCTTTCGCCATCCTGATGGTGAGCCTGGCGGGTATTCCGCCTTTCGCCGGATTCTGGGCGAAATTCTATGTCTTCCTCGCCGCGGTCGATGCCCACCTCTATGCGCTGGCGGTCATCGGCGTTCTGGCAAGCGTAATCGGCGCCTATTATTATCTGCGCATCGTGAAGATCATGTATTTCGATGAACCTGCGCCGGCGTTCCAGGGCGGCATGGGCGCCCGGCTCGGCGCGATCCTCGCAGCTTCGGCGCTTTTCAATACGTTTTTTGTCGTCTTTGCAGCGCCGATCGGCCTCATCGGCGCGGCAGCACTGGGCGCGAAAGCGCTTCTGCCGTGACTGTGACGGCCGCCTGGCCGCCCGGCTATGCGCTCAAACATTACGGGGCAATCGACTCCACAAACGAGGAAGCCAAACGGCTTGCGGCCGCCGGCGAGCCCGGTCCGGTCTGGATTGTGGCGGATCGGCAAACGGCAGGCCGCGGCCGTCGTGGCCGCGCCTGGCAATCTCCCGCCGGCAATCTTGCGGCGACACTTTTCCTGCGTCCGGACAAACCCGCATGCGAATGCGCCCAGTTATCCTTCGTTGCGGCGCTGGCCGTCTTCGATGTCGTCGCGCGGCTTGCGCCCGCCGCCGAGGTGCGCGTCAAATGGCCCAACGACGTACTGGCAGAGGGCCGGAAGATCGCGGGCATCCTGCTGGAATCCGCCAGCAGCGGCAGCGAACGTCTCGACTGGCTGGCGGTCGGCATCGGTATCAATCTCGCGTATTTTCCGCAAGACACGGATTTTCCTGCGACGTCGCTCGCAGCTCTGGGCGTTGACGCTCCGAACTCCGGCGTTGTCTGCCGTCACCTCGCCGCGGTCTGGAACGAATGGTATGAAACGTGGCGGCGCCGCGGCTTTGCGCAGATCAGGGATGTCTGGCTTTCGCGGGCCGCGCGGTTGGGGGAACGCATTCGGGCGAAGTTCGCAGCGGCGGAAATGAACGGCGTGTTTGAGGGCATTGACGAGACCGGAGCCTTGATTTTGCGCGAGTCCCAGGGCCGCATCCGCGCCATTGCGGCCGGCGAAGTGTTCTTCTAGAGACGGGTCATGCTTCTCGTCATCGATGCCGGCAATACCAATATCGTCTTCGCCGTTCACGACGGGAAGGAGGTTCGCGCCGAGTGGCGCGCCGTGACCGAAACCACCCGCACTGCCGACGAATACGCGGTTCTGCTGGTGCCGCTCTTCTCGCTGCAGGGAATCGGCTTTGCGGACATCGACAGCGCCATCATCGCAAGTGTGGTGCCGACGGCGCTCTTCGATCTGAGACTGTTTTGCCGGCGTTACATCCATTGCGAGCCGCTGGTCGTTGGCGAAGCGAATGTCGATCTCGGCATTGAGGTTCATGTGGACCGCCCCGAGGTCGTCGGCGCGGACCGGCTGGTCAACACCGTGGCGGCGCATGCACGATACCACGGCGCCCTGATCGTGGTGGATTTCGGTACGGCGACCACTTTCGACGTGATCAGCGCGCAGGGCCACTATGAAGGCGGCGTCATTGCTCCGGGCGCCAACATCTCCGCCGAAGCATTGCACAAGGCGGCGGCCATGCTTCCGCGCGTCGCGGTGCATCGCACCCAGTCGGTGATCGGCAAGGACACGATACCGGCCATGCAGTCGGGTCTGTACTGGGGCTATATCGGCCTCATCGAAGGACTTGTCGCGCGCATCAAGCACGAATATGGCGAGCCGATGACCGTCATCGGCACCGGCGGTCTTGCCACGCCTTTCCACAGGCAAACTCAGGCCATCGACCATCTGGACCCGGACCTCACGATTCGCGGCCTAGTCCTCATTCATGAACGCAATGCAAAAGCCGCCCCCGTGCGTTCCAGACCCTGATGGATGCTTCGTCGTCCCTGGAAGACCTCGTTTTCTTGCCCTTGGGCGGCGCGGGCGAAATCGGCATGAACTTCAACGCCTATGGCTGCGGGCCGCCCGACGACCGGCGCTGGCTCGTGGTCGATTGCGGCGTGGTTTTCGGCCGCGAAAGCGCGACACCCGGCGTCGATGTGATCATGCCGGACATTCGCTTTCTCGCCGAGCAGCGCGAAAAAGTGCTCGCCATCGTGCTGACTCACGCCCATGAGGATCACATCGGTGCCATCGGCCATCTGTGGCCGCAATTGCGCTGTCCCATCTACGCCACGCCTTTCACGGCATGTCTCATTCAGCATAAGCTCATCGAGGCCGGACTGCAGGATCGGATACGCGTCAATATCGTGCCGTTGGGCGGCAAGATTTCGCTGGGACCCTTCGCGGTCGAGTTTATTACCCTCACCCATTCGATTCCCGAGCCCAATGCGCTGGCGATCCGCACGCCTCTCGGCGTCGTCCTGCACACCGGCGACTGGAAAATCGATCCCGATCCACTCATCGGCCAGGTGACAAATTGCCAGGCGCTGCAAGACCTTGGGTCGGAGGGCGTGCTGGCGATGGTCTGCGACTCGACCAATGCGCTGGTGGCGGGCGAGTCCGGCTCGGAAGCCCGCGTGCGCCAAAGCCTCTCCGAACTGATCGGCACGCTCAAGGGCCGCGTGGCGGTGACGTCGTTCGCATCCAATGTTGCGCGCCTCGACTCGATCGTCAGGGCGGCTCGCGCGCACGGGCGCGAAGTGGCGCTGGTCGGCCGCGCGATGCATCGCCTCGTCTCGGCGGCGCGCGAAACCGGTTATCTGTCGGACCTGCCGCAGACGATCGACGAAGCCGAAGCGGCGGACCTGCCGCCCGCACGCGTACTTTATCTCTGCACGGGAAGCCAGGGCGAGCCACGCGCGGCGCTCGCCAGGATCGCGGCGGCGCAACATCCCCATGTGAGCCTCGGACCCGGCGATGCCGTCATATTTTCCTCGCGCATCATTCCGGGCAACGAGCTTGCAATCTTTGCTCTCCAGAACAATCTCGCAGGCCTTGGCGTGGAAGTTCTGACGGAGCGCGATCATTTTGTGCATGTCTCGGGGCATCCTGCCCGCGACGAGCTGGCGCGGATGTACCGCTGGGTGCGGCCCAGGATCGCCGTGCCGGTTCATGGCGAGCTTCGCCACATGAGCGAACATGCGCGCCTGGCGCGATCGCTTCAGGTGCCGCAGGCGGTCGTCGTGCAGAACGGGCAGATGCTGCGACTGGCGCCCGGCGTCGTTGAAATCGTCGACGAAACACCGTCGGGCCGCCTTCATCTCGATGGAAAAGTGCTGGTGGAGGAAGGCAAAGGCCATGCCCGCGCCCGAAACGCGCTCGGCGTTGCGGGCTTCATAGCTGTAACCATCGCGCTGGATGCCAAAGGCCGCATCGCAGGCGCCCCCTCGCTCATTCTCGAAGGCATCCCCGAGGCGGTCCATGCGCCCGTCCGCGAAGCGCTGGACGAAAGCGTGCGCAGGCACAATCCCAAGCGCGGCGACGAAGAAGCGCTCAGGGAAAATACGCGTCGCGGCATCAGGCGCGCAGCCGCAAATGCCTGGGGCAAGAAACCCGTTACGCGGGTCGAGGTGATCTGGGTGTGATTCGGCTATTGTCGGAACTCAAGGGTTATTGGAGACGCAAATGATCGGCCGGCTCAACCATGTCGCGATTGCGACGCCAGACATCGAAGCGGCGGCGAAGGTCTATCGCGAAACTCTGGGGGCCCGGGTTTCCGCGCCCGTCATGCAACCGGACCACGGCGTCACGACTGCGTTTGTCGAGTTGCCGAACGCCAAAATCGAACTGCTCGAGCCGCTGGGACCGAATTCGCCGATTGCGAAGTTCCTAGAAAAGAATCCCGCCGGCGGAATGCACCATGTCTGCTACGAGGTGGACGACATCTACGCCGCGCGCGACAGCATGCGCGCCCAGGGCGCCACGATCACGGGCACTGGCGAACCCCGCGTCGGTGCCCACGGAAAGCCTGTCCTCTTTCTTCATCCCAAAGATTTTGTCGGCACGCTGATCGAGCTGGAGCAGGCATGAGCGCAACAGCGATTCACTGGGTAGTTCTCGGGGGCGCCTTTGCGATCTTCTGGTTTCTTGCCCTGCAGATTGTAATCCCCATCGGCGCCGACACCGCGCACGAGGCGGGAGAGGCCGTCCAGGCGGGACACGATCCCGGCGCGCCTGTGCGCCCGCGGCTTTTGTTCAAGGTCGGGATTGCGACCGCTGTCGCCGTGGTGATGTGGGGGATTCTGTACGCATTGGTGCTCGGTGGCATCCTCGACCTTTGATGACGGCAGTCTCCCGGGCGTTGCCGTGACTACGAAGAGCCTTCCATCACCATTCTGATCACCTCGGTGTAATCGGTTTTGCCCATTCCCAGCACCGGCACGTCGTCGACGTGAACGAAGCGGCGCGGGATCGCCAGTTCCGGGACACCGTGATTGCTGGTCCACCCGGCGAAGTCCGTGCGCCGGGCATCGGGGCAGGTGGTGACGAGGACGATTTCTTCCCCTCTGCGGTCGCCGGGAATGGCGATCGCCGCGTGATTGTGGTCGGGCCACAGCGCCGAGGCGCAGCTTTCCACGACCGCCAGCGACACCGTCTCGCCGCCGATCTTGGCGAAGCGCCGCAGCCGTCCCCTGATCGCGATGAATCCTTCCTCGTCAATCGAGACGACATCGCCCGTATCGTGCCAGCCGCCCGGGGGCGGCACGATCACGCCGGGGTTTTCCGGCTTGATGTAGCCCAGCATCACATTGGGTCCACGCACGAAAAGCCTTCCCGCGTTGGCAATGCCTTCCACCGGATCGAGTCTGGCTTCCATGCCCCGCAGCATGCGGCCCACGGTGCCCGGGCGGTTGGCGCCCAGCTGATTGGCGGCAATGACGGGCGCCGTTTCCGTCACGCCGTAGCCCTCCAGCAACTCGATGCTGTATTTCCGGCGCAGCAACGCGCGCGTCTCGTCGCGCAACCGTTCCGCGCCGCAGACGGCGAGCCGAAGGCTGTTGAGGTCGCCCTGTTCGCCCGAGCGCGCATATTGCGAGATGAACGTATCGGTGGAGAGAAGAATCGTGGCGCCGCTTTCCCTGATCCGGCGTGCGATCTCGCGGGGCTGCAGCGGCGTGGGGTGAAACACGACCTTGATCCCGAGCATCAGCGGCATCAGAGCGCCGACCGTCAGTCCGAAGCAGTGAAACGTCGGCAGCGGATTGAACAGAATGTCGGACGGATAGAGCTCGATGTGCGAGCGCACCTGCTCGATGTTGGACAGAAGATTGCGATGGGAAAGCGCCACCCCTTTCGGATCGCCTTCGGTTCCGGAGGTAAACAGGATCACTGCCGGCCGATCATGCGCCGGCCTTGAGGACATCAGCCCGGGCACATACTGGCCCAGTGCTGCTTTCGCCTTGTCCGCGAAAGAGAGGTTCTTGCGAACGTCTTCCAGATAGATGAGCTCTGCGCCCGCTTTGAGCTCGCGTTCGAGAACCTCGAACTTTCCCAACTCGATGAACCGGTGCGCCGTGATGACGCGTTTGACCTTTGCGGTTTGCAGCGCCGATTTGAGCCCGGCTGCGCCCGAGGTGAAATTGAGCATGGCGGGAACGCGGCCATAGGCCGAGACGGCGAAGAACGCGATGACGGCCGCGGCGCCGGCCGGCAGCATGATCCCTACCGCTTCGCCGGCGCGTGTCCCCTTCTTGAGCGCGTTACCCAGCGCGAGCGCAGCGCGGACGATCTCGTCATAGGTGAGAATCCGTTCGTCGCCATCGACGATGGCTGGCTTTTTGCCGCCATACCGGTTGCGGGCTCCGACAAGCGAGGCGAAGACCGACTTTTGTGCCCGGTAAATGTCAAACGGCACGATTTCCTCGCCGGATGCCGCGGCAAGCGTCGCCAATGTCACCACTGCACTCCCTGTGGGACGGTTCGAGAAATCCGCCCGTGCCTCTTTTTGCGCCAAGATCGGCCGGGCGGCAATTCGGCGGCAATGGCGGCAACCGACCGTGTCAGCGCGCCGTTAGTCGGAGGTCAGTCAGCGTGCCGCGAAATAGGGATCGTTCGCCATCGCCTTGAACGCGGCGAGGCCGGCGCCGCTGAGCATATGCTGGTTTCGTTTGCCGTGGTCATTGTAAATCACGGCGTGTATCGCCGGAAATTGCTTCGGGATTGTCGCCTCCGCGCCAGACAGCCAAAGCGTCTGCGCGTCCGGCTGGACGCTTGGATCCGGATCCGCGGCTGTCTGCGCGAGCATCAGCGGCTTTCCGTAACTTTCCGTTTCCCGATAGAATTTTGAAAGCAGATGATCCGGAAAGGCCTTGCGTCGCCCCGGTCCGATGTGATGATCGACCCCGATCCAGTCCACCCAGGCCGAGCCCGGATAAAAGCGGGTCCACTCCGGGGTACCGCCGCCCCGGTTCTTGAACGGTTGCCCGTCCGGCGCAAAGACCCATTCGGCATTCGTCGCTCCAGACGCACGGAATATGCCGACGACATGACGCTGAGCCGCGGCATAAGCCGCCCCCGCCCGCGCGATACCCGCATCGTCCGCGCTCCAAGCCGCGCCGTAAAAGCAATCCATCCCGATCTTCCGATCCGTCATCTCGGGAATGAAGTCGATAAGCACTTTTGAGCCCAGCGATTTCATCGCCTTGGCCTGCATTTTCAACTGTGCATCGTACTTTCCCGCAGCGATGTCGGCAGCGGTCACACAGGTTCCTTTGCCGTTCAACTTGGCAGACCACGCGATGAGCGGCGTACGGCCTTGCTGGATATCCCAGACTTGCCGCGAGAGGCCATCGCTCCACGCCCATTGCTTATATGTGAAATCGATTGCCAGAACGCGGCCGAGTTGCTTCTCCAGTGCGATGAAGTTGTCCCGATCTCCGCTTACGAAGGCGCCGATCATGACACCGCTATGCGTGCCCGTTTGTGCCAGGGCCGGAGCGGTAAAAAGGGTCATCCAACCGCCGAGCCACAGAGCCAGCGACGAGCCGGCAATCGAGAGCAGTCCTGTCTTCATGATCTTTCCCTTTCGCGTGACCTTTAGCGGCGCATCATTTTTCATCGCCGCAGCGATACCGACGATACAGGCGGCAGGTGTTTTAGCGCCGACCCGCTGCGAATCCAATGGGCTCCAATTGGCATCTTTCGCGGGACCGGCGCGGAAGGACAAGCGGAGCAAAGGTGCTTTTTCCCCGAACCGGTATTATGTAGGGCCCATGGCCATCGTATTCGACCAGACGGCGAACGACATCCGCTCGGCCCGCCATCCCGAGAAGGCGCACCGACCCGACACGCCGCTGTTGCGCAAGCCGGACTGGATCAGGGTCAAGGCCCCCGGCGGACCCGGCTATGCCGAGACCAAAGCGATCGTGCGCGCGCACGGACTGCACACGGTGTGCGAGGAAGCCGGTTGTCCGAACATCGGCGAATGCTGGGCCGCGCGCCATGCCACCATGATGATCATGGGCGACACCTGCACGCGTGCCTGCGCCTTCTGCAACGTGAAGACCGGCTTGCCTGGGGCGCTCGACGCAGGAGAGCCGGACAATGTCGGCACCGCGGTGGCAAAGCTTGGCCTGAAGCACGTGGTCATTACCTCTGTCGATCGCGACGATCTGCCCGACGGTGGCGCCGCGCATTTTGCGGCGACGATCGCAGCGATCCGCCGCCTGAGCCCCGGAACGACGGTGGAAGTGCTGACGCCGGATTTCCTGCGCAAGCCGGGCGCGATCGAGATCGTGATGGCGGCTCGCCCCGACGTCTTCAACCACAACCTCGAGACGGTGCCGCGATTATATCTGACCGTGCGCCCGGGCGCGCGCTATTTCGCGTCGTTGCGGTTGCTCGAACGCGCCAAAGAACTGGCGCCCGCGGGGTTCACGAAATCGGGCCTGATGGTGGGCTTGGGCGAGAGCCGCGAAGAAATCATGCAGGTGATGGACGATCTGCGTATGGCCGGCGTCGATTTCCTCACCATCGGCCAATATCTGCAGCCTTCGCGCAAGCACGCGGCGGTGGCGCGGTTCTGGGAGCCCGGCGAATTCGAGGCGCTGGAGCGCATCGCCCGCGCCAAAGGCTTTTCGATGGTGTCGGCGAGTCCGCTCACGCGTTCGTCCTATCATGCCGATTCCGACTTCGAGCGGCTGCGGATTGCGCGCGCAGTCGCTGTCTGATGCCGCTCCCGCGCTCTCGCCGCCTGCTCCGCGCCGAAGATTTTTTTGGTCGATAGCGGTGCCGGCGCATTCCGAATCGCGAATCCTTCCGTATACGACCGATCTGATGTATGCGATCGTGGCCGATGTCGAACGCTATCCGCAATTCGTGCCGTGGTGCGCGGGCCTGCGCGTGCTCAGTCGTGAAAAGCAGGGTGGCCGCGAAACGATGATCGCCGAGACTCTGGTGGGTTATAAATCGCTGCGGGAGCGCTATATCAGCCGCGTGCTGCTGGACCCCGTCGCGCGCACCGTCGATGTGGTTCAAACCGAAGGCCCGTTCCGGCAACTCGAGAATCACTGGCGCTTTAGCCCCGAAGGCGAGAGCTGCCGCGTCGAGTTCTCCATCCTGTTCGAATTCCGCAGCCGCATGCTGGGCATGGTCGCCGCGGCGGTTCTCGGCCCCGTCATGAGCCGCATGACAGACGCCTTCGAGGCGAGGGCACGGGAACTGGCAAAATAGATCTTCCTGGCGCAAGCGCCTCAAACAGGGCGCGCGGGTGTCGCGACCACGCCGGCAAGCATCGTGGGTTGCCATTCCTCAGAAATTGCTCACGCGGAGACAGGGAGAACGCGGAGGATTGCCCGGGTCGCGCAAAGCGCCAGACGAGATTTCCTGCTAGGTTATGGATGCGGCGGATTTTCTCGTCTGCGGAGTGCGCTATTCGCCGCGCCGACCCTCGCCTTCGCGAGGGGAGGCTCATGCGGCGAATGGGTCCTCGATCTGCGCCGCGCGGAGCGCGGCTTGTCGGGGATGACAGGAAATTTATTGCGCGTACATCCCGTCGCTAACCCCGCATGTCATTCTCGTGCCACCGGTCCGGCGAACGCCGGCCGGAGCATAAACTCCAGCGAGAACCTAGCCAGCGCGCGTCTGCGCGCTGAATAGAGGAAAGGGACTCCTGCGGATCGTCGATCGTCTTCGGTCCTCCGCGTCTCCCTCTCTCCGCGTGAATCATTTGCCGGGACAATCGAAAACCTGAGTCGGGAACCCACCTCCGTACAAAGGCCGCCTGGATGTTCGGTTGGGATCGCCTTCACATCAATTTTTGTAGCAGCAATAGCGCGGCTTCCACGCTTTTGAGGCGCACTTCGCTGCGGCCGATGTCGCCGAAGCGATGCGCCTCGTGCAGGATCGAGCGCCCCTCTCGGGCGGCGGCGATGTGTACGAGGCCAACCGGCTTCGGCTTCGTGCCGCCGCCGGGGCCTGCGACCCCGGTCACGGCCACCGCCATGTGCGCGTGGGAATTCTGCACCGCGCCTTCCGCCATGGCCCGCGCCACCGCTTCGGACACCGCGCCCCTGTCGGCGATGAGATCGCCGGGGACATTCAGCAAGTCCGATTTGGCGCGGTTCGTATAGACGACGAAGCCGCGCTCGAACACATCCGACGAGCCGGGAATCTCGGTGAGCAGTGCTGCGATCAACCCGCCGGTGCAGCTTTCCGCGGTAGCGACGCGCAGGCGCTTTTCGCGCGCATCGGCGATGACGACTTCGGCGAGACGCAGCAGAGGCGAGGGGAACATGTCCTTCACACCAGTCCCGAATGCGCGAAAACACCGACCACCAGTCCCGCCAGCAATCCGGCCAATAAATCGTCGGCCATCACCCCCAATCCTCCCGGCAATGTTTCCGCCGCGGAAATGGGCCACGGCTTTATGATGTCGAGCGCGCGAAACAGAACGAAGGCAAGCGCATAGGCGAGCAATCCGCGCGGCGCGAACGCGCAGGCGAGCCACTGGCCCGCAAGTTCATCGACAACGCACTCCGAAGGATCGCGCGCGCCTTTCGCGCGAACATAATGCTCGCAAGCCCAGCCGCCGATTGCCGTCGCGAGGATCGCAGCCAAAAGGAGCGCTACACGGCCGCCCACGCCGGCGATGATCCATGCGAGCAGTAGGGCGACGACGCTGGCCACCGTGCCTGGCGCGTAACGCACGCGGCCCAAACCGAACAGGGTTGCGATAGCGGTCGATGCGCTCAAGAAGCGGGAACCCGGAGTATCGAAATCATCATTGGTCGCCGGCATCCGTTGTCACGTTACCAGTCTCTCTCAATTATATGCACATTGGCCCGCTCTTAGTCGCGCCTGTCGGCCGCCATATAACCGCTTGCCTCGGCGTGGGACATTGCATCTGCCGCGAAGGTGAAGGTCCCTTGGTCCTTCACTTCGCGCGCGGCGCGGACAAATGCGCCGAGTGCCGCGCGGGCGAAAGCTCCACCGACGCTGATGCGCTTCACGCCGGCGGCGGCAAGCTGCTGGACAGAAAAAGTCGCGCCCTTCAGGCCCATGACGACGTTGACCGGCCGGGACACAGCGGCGCAAACCTCGCGGATCGCTTCCAGGTTCGGCAGACCGGGGGCATACAGGACATCGGCGCCGGCTGCCTCAAAAGCCTGCAACCGCGAAATCGTATCGCCAAGGTCGTGACGCCCGTGCAGGAAGTTCTCGGCCCTTGCCGTCAGTACAAAGGCACATTCACGCGCCGCTTTTGCCGCGTCCGCGACACGCTCGACGGCATGGTCGAATTCGTAGATCGGGTTATCAGGATCGCCCGTCGCGTCTTCGATCGATCCGCCGACAAGACCGGTTTCCGCGGCAAGCCGAATGGTTGCCGCGCAGGTTTCGGGCGACGGTCCGAATCCGTCCTGCAGATCGGCGGAAACCGGCAAATCCGTCGCCTCGACAATCGCCTTCGCGTTGCTCAAAATGCCTTCGCGCGTCAGGACGGCCGTGGAGTCAAGTCGGCCGGCGGCGAAGGCATAGCCGGCGCTTGTCGTGGCGAGTGCCTCGAAACCCAGCACCGACAGGATTCGCGCCGTTCCCGCGTTCCAGGGATTGGGGATCACGAAGGCACCAGCGCGTTCGTGCAGAGCACGGAATGCAGCGTATTTCTGCGCGCGGGACATGGATGCCTTTTCCGGTTCGGCCATCGGCGTCACGCGGCAGCAAGGTTGAATGTGCCGTCGACCATTTTCACGAAATTGCGTTCCTCGCGCAGGATAAGGCGTTTGTGCTGCGCCATGGCGAAATTCTCACGCGCGTCCGGGTCCGTCCGCAGCCGGGCGCGATAGGCCTCATAGGCGGCAAGGCTGTCGAATGCGATCAGTCCCCAGGCGACATCGTTTGTTCCCTCCGCGGGAAGGAAGTAGCCGACCAGATGGCCGCCGCAGCGCGGGATGATGCGGCCCCAGTTCTTCGCATATTTCTCGAATTCGTCGATCTGGAAGGGATCGATTTGATAGCGGATGATGCAAACCATTTTCATCGATGTTCTCCTGCTTTCCGGGAATGTACCACCCGATGATGACGGACGCTTCGATGGCGCTCGATTTATGGGTCCCGTTTTGGCAGGGGCGGCCGGCGCAATTCCCGCGTCATCTCGGCGAGGATGGAAAGGGCGATTTCGGCCGGCGAGCGGGCGCCGATTGCAAGCCCCGCAGGGCCGTGGATTCGCGCAAGCACGGCGCCGGAGAACCCTTTCGCCTTCAGTCGTTCGAGGCGCCCGGCATGCGTCTTCTTTGAGCCGAGCGCGGCGATGTAGAAGCATGGCGCGTTCAGCGCCGCGGCAAGAGCGGGATCGTCGAGCTTGGGATCATGGGCGAGGGCAACCAGCGCGCTGCGCGGTCCCAGCGGCGCTTTGGCGAGCGCGTCTTCCGGCCAGTCGCGAGACAGCAAGACGGCGGGGAAACGCTCGGCGGTGGCAAACGCCGCGCGCGGATCGACGACACGCACACGATAACCGGCCAGCGTCGCCATTCCGGCAAGCGGCTGGGCGATGTGAACGGCGCCGACGATAACGAGATCGAGGCGCGGATTGTAAACCTCCAGAAACCACGACCGGCCGTCGATCGCGACCGGCGCACTGGTGTCGGCGCGCGCGGCTTCGCTCGCCGCGTCTGCAAGCGCCGAGTCGCCTGTATACGGATCGAGCAGTCGCTCTTCGCCGGAGGCGAGATCGACGGCGCGCACCACGGCCCGGCCCGCGCGGCGCGCCTCATTCAGGGTAACAAGCGTCGCGCGCCGCATGCGCTATTCCAGCTTCTCGAAGAAAGCCCCGATTGTCGAAAAAAGTAACGGGGGCATTCGCAATATCAGTTCTCCTCGCGGCTCCGCGCGGACTATAGGCGTGAGCGGTGGAACCAACAACGGTTATCAGCCATATGGTGGGTGCGACTTCGTCGCCCGGCTACCAGATAGACGCGGCGACACGACAGGAGACCGAAGATGAGTCGATTTATATCCGGGATTTGGAGCTGCATTTCTGCGCTGTCGCTTGTCTGTGCATATTGCCCGAGACGTATTCTAACTGCGGGTAATATGTATACCGTCACCAAGTTTTTTTTCGCCATCGAACCAAATCTCGTCACTCTTGAATCGGACCTTCATCTGACGATCTCGCACCCGGATTGGCGTCGGCCGACGCGCAAAAGACAATGCGCCCGGCGTCTCGCGCCGCTTCAACTATCGAACAACCGGCGCGGCAAAAGGTACGGCGACAGAGCGTTAAACGCCACGATGATGAGCCATGCCGCCCACATGGAAAGCGGTAGCAAATGGAGCGTCGAGTGTATGACCCAGAGGCCATGGACGGCATAAATTAGCGCATTGACCGCCGCCAACGTTGTCCTATTGAAGAACGGCGTGATCCTCAAAATGAGAACCGCCAGCAGCGAGGCAAAGAAGTATCCGAACAAAAAATAGTAGATCACGATGATGCCGACCGGGCCTTCCAATGCGTATACGAGACGCGGTGCACCTTGCAAATCCGGCGGAACAGCAATCGATTTCGTAAAATAAAGTACGACTGCCAACACAAGATATCCAAACAACAGCTCGTAGAGCTGAAGATAAAGGAACGCGGTCAACGCGTGCCACAACCGCTTTCCGAGGGACATCGCGCGCCTCCTAAGGGCAATTTCCGGGTATTCGTGAACCAGTGCAAACCTGCGTTGCCCTGATGTCGTGAGTGAGCTGTTGGCCGATGGCAATGCGGTCGCTTTTCTTCGAAAAATCGATGTTTCTACCAAGCGAATGCCGAACTTCCCCGAGGGCTCTTGCCTCTGTCGGATTGAACATACGGTCGAAGTGTTCTCCACTCTGACCCCATACTCCACTGGCTTCCGGCCTGCTGCTCGCGGGATTAATCATCTCGAAGATCATACGGCCCGAGCATGTCATACGTGCTCATCGCGCGCTCGCCCGCGTCGTCGAGCGTCGGGCAAAGCGCCGACGCCGCAGGCGCTCGCATTAAGGCCGCGCTCATGCAGATGAGGTTTTCGGTAGGGATAGCCGTCAAGAGGTTGCGAGAGATGCGCCACACGCCCCGACGTGTCCCCTCAGTCTCCATCACGCCAAGTTACCCGAGCGCCGAGGTGTCATCGTTTCGCACGGCGTTCTCGGAGGATTGCATTGGCGATATGGGCGAGTTTCGGGGCGGGTGAGGATTTCGGTAGGGACAGGAGATGGCGTCTTCCTCTCAACTAATTCTTCATTTTATCGCCGTCCGAGCGTTTGAAGTCCCAAACCTTATCCACGATAAGCACCCCCCGCGGGCCTGCCTTCATAACGCGAGATAACAAAAGCGGCGGCTGCCAATTTCGTTGCCAGAGGAATTTGCCAGATACCTCGACCTCAAAACCGCTTGAGCTTGTCATTTGCGCGGATAAAACGGCCTCATCGAACCTCTTCAAACCGGGATTGGCTTCCGGGGTCTGCCCTTCATCTTCATCAATTGAGTCGCGCGGGCAGGCCGGGTCCTTGAGCAAGCTAAAATGGTGCAAGTCCGTCAAATATGTGGCCTTCACTCGGACATATTGGCCATCGAAACTTGCACCGTGCTGGCTGAGTTGGCAGACAGTTGCTATGCGTGCAGTGCCAGCGAGAAGCAAGTCAGCGCGCAATAAGCTAATTAATGCGCTCAACGCTAATAATCCGGCGAATCGTCCTTTCATCGCTTTAGCACCCACTTGGCGCTGGGGCCCATTCCTGGCACCAATAGTGTGCCGACTTTTCAGAATAAGATGGTATAGCCCCGGGGCGGTTGAGATCATTGTTCACGCCCAGTCCCTGATAAACATCCTTCTCCGTCGTATAGGCATTCATTTCAGTACGGAACTCTTGGGATTTTGTAGTAGGTGATCCGACGTGTTTGGCATCAATTTCGTGCCTTGTTTCGTGCGCAATTGTAGCCGCACCCTGAGCCCTGCGGCAGATACGTTCTGATTGGTGCTCGCCAGACCATTTTTGGTAATGTTATTTGCCTTTGCAACATCGACGTTGATCGTGTTGTTAGCTCCGGCGAGCGCGACGGCTGATCCCTTAACCGTGGTTGCGTTGATCGTCACCCCATTTTTGTCACCTGCCTTGCCAAGAAACTTTACGACCGCATTTACCTTCTGGCCTGCATCCGAATTCGGATCGAGTTTTGATGCTGCTTTGCCTATCGCTGAGACGAAAGTGTTTATGGTGGAACAGTCACTCGCACTCCCGCTACAGTCGTACATGCCTGTCGGATCAGTCATATCCACAGGATCATTTCCGACGTAGGTGTACAGGTCCATATCCGCCGTATACCCGACCGGATCGACCTGCAGGAACCTTCCGAGCGACGGGGAGTAATACCGTGCGCGGTAGTAGTAGAGGCCGGTCTCGGGATCGAGACGCTGGCCGGTGAACTTGTAGGTGATGGCGCCGCTGCAATTGGCCGAGCAGGTCGTGTTGCCGTAAGGATCGTAGAGGAACGGTCCCTCGACCAGGTTCTCGTTGGCGTCCGACATCGCCACCACGCTGCCGTGATGGTCGGTGTGGAAATATTCGTCGGAACCCGAGACCGGCACCATGGCGATGGGCTCGTCGATGGAGGGGCCGGGTACGTAGTAGCGCAGGATCGAGTTCGTGCCGCCGTCGATCTCGGCGATCTCGTCATCGCCGTCGTCCAGGAAGTAGGTCGTGGTGCGGTTGCTGTTTTTCATGACGCGCCGGCCCCTGGGATCGTAGGCATAGCCCGCCGTGGTGCCGGCGCTGCCGGCAGTCAGAAGCCGGTTCTCGGGGTCGTAGGTATAGGTCCAGCCGCCTCCCGAGGTGAGATTGCCGGTGGCGTCGTAGCCGAGCGGCATCGGCGACTGGCCGGAGAAGACCACCTTGGGATACTGGTTGAGCTTGTTGACGGGCCGGTAGGTGTCGGTCGCATTGGCCGTGCCCGGCTGCCAGAGATAGGCGCCGAGCGAAGTCGTCTCGCTGTTGAGTTCATGGGCGGTCGTGTAGCCCAGCGTGTATTGCACGTCGTTGGCGGTCCCCGCCATGGCGTTGCCGAGCGTCTGCAAATCCCCGGCCGGCGTGTAGCTGTAGCTCATCGAGGCGCCATTCCCGTAAGTGACGCTCAGCCGGCGCGAGAACGTGTCATAGCCATAGGTTCCGAGCGTCGTGCCGTTCGAATCCGTGGCCGTGCTCATGCGGTCGAGCGAATCGAAGGTGTAATTGACCAGATAACCGTCAGGCCATTTGAGCTGCGTCCGGTTGCCGCTCGCGTCGAGCTTGTAACCGACGGTACGAACCTTGCCGGATCCGGCGATCGTGGTCACGACGGAGTTGAGCCGGCCCGCTGTGTCGGTTCTATCGGCGATAAGATGCGCATTTGCCCATTGGTGTAATCTCATTGCAACCCATTACCTTGAACATAAAGCGATTATACTTAGACGCATAGTGCTTCGCCGCGCTGTTGAAGGCAGCGCCGCGCGCTCCTGCCGCCATGTCTGACGTGCCGGCTATGAGTCGGATTCGATATTCTTCGCGCAATATCTCGTAATCAGCATTGATTCCGGGGACATCTACTGCAAATCCGTTTACGCCCAAAAGTGAAAAATCCCTGTTTCTGATCGCGCGCATTGCATCGCGTTCTGGATTCTCAAACTGGCTGAATGACTGATGGGATCGAGCTTGAACCTGCGTTTCACTGCGATTGCAACCGGACAGAGCCAGGGCGAAAGCGATCACTAAAGTGCAAGAACGCGATTTTCCGACGAAGGATCTGTGGCTCGTGAAGTAAACTGAACTGCGCAAGGCCGCCGACGCCAAGCTATGTCCTGGTTCGTTCGGTCCGTGCGTCGTCATTGGCCCAGATTTTCTCCATATCCGAAATTTGAAGTCAGACTGGCGGATGGCTTCCGTACACGGAACACTCGCGCGCGCAACCGACAGGCGAAATGCCGAGATCAGGCAAGCGTCGCGCCGTATGCGGCTATTCCAGCTTCTCGACGAAGATCTCGATCTTCCCGCCGCAGGCCAGCCCCGCGGACCAGGCCTGGTCGTCGGTGACGCCAAAGGCGAGCCGGCGAATTTTCCCGTCGCGCAAGGTGTGCCGCGCGTCTTCGATCACGGCGCCTTCGATGCAGCCCCCCGATACAGAACCGACGAAAGCGCCGTCTTCGCGGACGGCGATCTGGCTTCCGGCGGGGCGGGGCGCCGAGCCCCAGGTTTTCACCACCGTGCCGAGCGCCACTTTATGCCCGCCTGTCAGCCAGTCCTGTGCCGTTCCAAGCACGTCTTCATTCATCACGCGGGATCCGCCAGCGCGGCGGTAACCGCCCGCCTCGCCATCACCGTCACCAGATGGGCGCGATACTCCGCCGAGGCGTGCAGATCGGCATTGAGGCCGGAAGCGGAGACGGCAATATCCTTCAGCGCCTCCGCGGCGAAGTTGCGCGCCAGCGCGGCTTCCATCGCCGGTAAACGGAAGACGCATGGTCCTGCACCGGTGACCGCCACGCGCACACCGTCCTTTGTTTTGGCGACAAACACGCCGGCCAGCGCATAGCGCGACGCAGGGTTGCGGAATTTCGCGTAGCCGGCCTTTTCAACGGCCGGGAACGTCACCGCGGTGATGATTTCGCCGTCTTCCAGCGCCGTCGAAAACATGCCGGTAAAAAAATCCTCCGCCGCGATGTTGCGCCGTGTGGTCTCGATCGCGGCGCCGAGCGCCAGGGCGGCGGCCGGATAATCGGCCGCGGGATCGTTGTTGGCGAGCGAGCCGCCCAGGGTGCCCATGTGGCGCACGGCCGGATCGCCGATCGTCGCCGCCAGTTTTGCCAGCGCCGGAATCAATCGATGGACGGCGGGCGAGGTTGCGACGGCTTCGTGTTTTGTGCCCGCCCCGATGACGATTGCGTCGGCTTTCGCGTCGATGAACGAAAGCTCCGCGATGGCAGAAATGTCGATCAGCTCGGCGGGGCTCGCCAGCCGCAGTTTCATCGTGGGGATGAGGGTCTGTCCGCCGGCAAGAAATTTGGCGTCGGAGGCGGCCGCGAAAAACTTTTCCGCATCGGCGAGCGAATGGGCGCGGCGATAATGGAACGCGTACGGAATCATGCGGCGCCTCCGGCCATCCGCTTTGCCGCGTGTTCGATGGCGTCGACGATGTTGTGATAGCCGGTGCAGCGGCAGATGTTGCCTTCGAGCTCCGCGCGAATGGCGGCGCGATCGAGATGCGGTTTCCTGCGGATCAGATCGACGGCCGTCATGATCATGCCCGGGGTGCAGAAGCCGCATTGCAGGCCATGGTGCTCGCGGAATGCTTCCTGGACCGGATGCAGCATTCCATCTTTGGCCAGACCTTCGATGGTCGTGACCTTCGCGCCTTCGGCTTGAACCGCGAACAGCGAGCAGGCCTTAACCGCGACGCCGTTCACATGCACGACACAGGCGCCGCACTGACTGGTGTCGCAGCCGATATGGGTCCCCGTGAGCTGGAGCTGCTCGCGGAGAAAATAGACCAGAAGGGTGCGGTCTTCGGCCTCAGCCGAGACGGCTTTGCCGTTCACCGTCATGGATAGCAACGCCAACCGGCAAACTCCCGCAAATACCGGCAAAAACCGGCAAAGTCCGGCAAAGTCCGGCGAATGTTGTACATTCTCCGGACACGGATTGCGCGTCAACCGGGCCGAAGCACCAATCCGAACAGCACCAGCAGAACGGCAATGACCCCGATGAGCCCGACCACCCAGATCTCGGGCGCCAGTCCTTCGCGCCGGCCGACCGGCGAAACTTCCGGCGCCGCCGACGGGGGCATCTGCGGCAAAACAGGCAGCGTTTCCTCGACTATCGGCGCCGGCGCCGCGTTTGCAACCGCAACGGCGGCCGCGAATCGCGCGAAGAAATCATCGGCGATCTGGCGCGCCGCTCCATCGATAAGCCGTTGGCCGATCTGCGCCAATTTCCCTCCGATGGTCGCCCGCGCAGTATAGTCCAGGACCGTACCGTCGGCGTCGGGAGCGAGCAAAACCTCGGCTTCGCCGCGCGCAAAACCGGCCACGCCGCCTTGGCCTTCACCCCTGAGAATACACCGCCGTGGCGGGTCCAGCTCAGCCTGTTCGATGCTGGCTTTGAAGGTCGCCTTGACGGGCCCGATCTTCAGTACTGCCGTTGCGGCGAAGTGCGTTGGGTCTGTCTTGATGAGGGATTCGCAACCCGGGATGCAAGTTTTGAGCATTTGCGGATCGTTGAGTGCTTCCCATACAATTTCCGGTGCGGCGGGAATCACATAGCAGCCGTTAAAATCCATTTACTTCCTCTTCCGCATGGGCATCCGAAATTGCATAGAGCTACAATTTCTGTTTGCCGAAGGTGCGACAACCAGGCGCGGCCTGCTTCCTGTGGAGAACCAATTGTCATAGGATGGTTAAACCTTATTTTCATAAGTGTGTATTCAGGGGCGGGCTTAAATGAGCATGGCGGAGGCGCTTCCAGGGGAGCGATGCGGCGTTTGAGATTGCCGGTCTCATCAAATAGTTTGATTCCACAAAGGGTTATGGTTCATCAAGCCTTTATGCGACCAGCAGGGCGATTTTTTCCTGCGTCAGACTTGCGTACGCCAGTCGGGGTTCAAATTCGCCTCTCAGGGCGCGCGCGTTGTCTGCGAAGCCATAAAGGGTCCGAGAGGCCTCCAGGCACGTCGGCTGCTCGCTCTGGAAATTCCGACGGCGTCGGCCGAGATAATGGCATCGCATCGCGGGGAGCGTTTCACGGCCGAACCACACGGACTGGCCTTCGATGCGACCGTGAAATGGTTTAATCGCGGCAAGGGCTACGGATTTGTGACGCGCGGTCTCGATACACCTGATGTTTTCGTACATATGGAAACGCTGCGGCGGTGCGGCATTCTGGAACTCAAGCAGGGACAGCGCGTGCAGGTCAGAGCAGGCGATGGCCCGAAGGGCAAGCTTGCGGCGGAAATCACCCTCCTTGATCCGAACTTGACGGTTCCTGCACGGTTAGTACCCAAAGCGCGCTGACCGGCCAGCGCAGCACCGCCGTTGAAGGGCGGCGTAGAGATGTGTAATGGACAGGGGTTCCCGGTCTGGTGATGAGACGTGCGGCAATCGGGGCGTGGCGCAGCCTGGTAGCGCATCTGCTTTGGGAGCAGAGGGTCGCGTGTTCGAATCACGCCGCCCCGACCAGCCGGAAAAATAAGAGAGATCGCCATGCGCGCGCGCATTTACAGGCCGGCCAAAACGGCGATGCAGTCCGGCGCGGCACTGACTAAGCGCTGGGTGCTCGAATACGAGCCGGAGTCGCCTCGCGCGATCGATCCTTTGATGGGCTGGACGAGTTCCTCGGACATGCGTAGCCAAGTCGTTCTTGATTTCGACACCTGCGAGGAAGCAATCGCATTCGCGAAAAAAATCGATATCCCCTATCGGGTATTCGAGCCACCGGCCGCCAAAGTGCGACCGCGGTCCTATTCCGACAATTTCCGTTTCGATCGGAAAATTCCCTGGAGCCATTAGCCTGGGAGCCGAACGATTCCAAATGGCCCCGTAGCTCAATGGATAGAGCAACAGCCTTCTAAGCTGCGGGTTGCAGGTTCGATTCCTGCCGGGGCCGCCAACGAAAGAAGCACTATCCCGAAAGAGTCCCAATAAGGCCCAAAGATCGGTGCTATAAAGAAAATCTACCATGCCCTAAAAATCGTGCGTTCATCCGCCCAGCTCGATAGTGCGACTTTTCGCGCCCGCCCACACAAAGCGGCGATTTTGTGAATGCTCACAGATTTATTCACCAGAGCCGAACACACCGGAACCGCATGCAACACACTCGCCCACATGTCCCGACTTCCGTCGTTCTGGGTAAACTCGTCGACGGCGAACCCCGCGAACATGTGACGCTGGGATGGCTCATGGCGCAGCTTGGAAATCGATCGTTCGGAGTTGTTTTGCTGCTCTTGGGTCTTCTCGGCATGGTGCCGGGAGTGGCGACGCCTGCCGGGGTGTTGGTGCTCGTTCCAGCCTTCCAGATGATACTAGCGCAGGCCAATCCGAATTTCACGCGTCGCATCTCTTCGCTTGAGTTCCGCGCAGCCCGCGTCTTTCGAATGATTCGCAGAATCATTCCCATGCTGCATTACTTCGAGCGATTTGTGCGGCCTCGCTGGCTCACGCCCTTCGAATCTACCGAACGCGTCGTCGGAGTCATTGTCCTGCTGTTGGGGCTCGGGATACTTGATCCCATTCCGCTCAGTAACCTGCCGCCGGCATTCCTCATCGTGCTTGTCGCATTTGCCTATCTGGAGGAAGATGGCGCATTGCTCTGCGCCGCATTGGGGACGGCAATAATTTTTCTAATCTTCCTCTCGGTATTTATCTGGCAAACCATCAAAATGGCTCATTGGTTAACGGTGTGGCTATAACGACCGACAACCAGAAGGCAAGTAGTCGTTGGCATGGCAGCTATGGCCGGTAATAGAGTCGTTCAAATTGTCGGGCACTGTCGTTTTGGAAGCTGGCATAGGCGGCAAAGCCAAGAGAAGGGTCAATTTGTGAATCAAAGGGCTGCTTGGGGAAGTAACGCTTCCATTCCAGCGCGATTGAATATGGTGCTGGCAGGGGCATTCCTGGGCATAGGCCTGTTTCAACTTTTAGCAGTGCCGGCGATCCTCGCGCATTCGAGCATTTGGTGGGCATTCTTGCTCATTCCCTGTGCCTTGTCGACGACAACATACTGGTCGCTGATACACGAAGCGATCCATCGCCTGCTCGCACCGAACGAGCGCCTGAACGATCTCTGCGGGCGAGCGCTTGCGGTCATCTTCGGGTCGCCATTCGAATTGCTGCGCTTTCCCCACCTTCTTCATCACCATATCAATGGAAGGGTCGCGGATCGTCCGGATTACTATCGAACCGATCTGCTGTCGCGCGGCGAAGCTAGGCTGCGTTATTATCCGAATTTGCTCCTGGGGATTTATGCTGCGGAACTGGCCGGCACATTCTTGTGTTTGATGCCGCGATCGCTCCTGCGCAGCGTCATGCGGCGGCTTCCAAAGGCGCATGACGATGACGATCGGGCGGAGGTCTATCTGCTTAAACCGGAGCGTTTGTCGCAACTCCGCTTTGACGCCTGTGCTGCTATGGCGCTCTACACGTTTGCGTTCTGGTGGTACGGAGTCTTCTGGCCGCTGTTTGTGCTTTCGATGCTCGCCCGGGGCGTACTCCTTTCGGTCGCGGACAACAGTTATCACTACGGCGCGCCGCTGGGAGCGGGTCCACGATCCTCTTACAATCTGAAATTTCCATTTGGGG
>Ga0208849_1000588_pt1 | contig 32502 bp, 41 predicted proteins | sample NGESurdeep072012_10_FD_184470 | JGI IMG/M metagenome (GOLD analysis project Ga0208849, IMG submission 184470) | Arctic peat soil microbial communities from Barrow, Alaska - NGEE Surface sample 53-3 deep-072012 (SPAdes) | ecosystem: Environmental > Terrestrial > Soil > Wetlands > Peat ... | reverse complement strand
CGTTCCCCCATCGCGGTTTCCTCCCTTGGAGGTTTGCGTACGCCGGCCCCGGTGTGCGCGGCACCACCTTCATGGGGCCGGCATCCGAAAACCTTCACAAAGTCGGAAGTCCCGGCTAGCCCGAGGCATGTCCGCTCATCCCCCGATGGGAGACATTCGTTAAAGCGCCCGGCCGTATCGGGGCTCTCCTCCTGAAAGCCTAAACCTTCGACTTGCGGGCCGGCACCAGCAATCTGGCAGGTGTTGTCTTGAGGGCCTTCGCGATGCGGGCCAAAACGGCTACATTGGTCTCGGCTCCGTTGAGAACGCTGGTTAGTCCACTCCCTATTTGGGGGTGTCGTAAAGCGGTGCTCCCTTATCGACGATATGGACGGTCAGCAGCTTTATTGTCTTATCGCCTGTCACTTTGAAAGCACCGTGAGGTACGTCGCGACGGTTGATGCCGGTCGTACCAGTCGGGAAGGGAACTTGCTTGCCGTCTGGAAGCTCGATCGTTCCGCCCTCAAGTACGTAAAATGATTCCTCTCCATGATGGACATGGAGGGCCGAAGCTTGGCCCGGCTTGATCTCACTGATGCTTGTGATGACCTCCATTTTCGTCCCCGAGAGGTCAGCTCGCTTCAGTTCCTTTCGGTAAGGCGAGTCTTGTGAATGCACTGCGGATGTCAGAGAAAAAGCCAACAGCATACCCAACAACCATCTCATCTCATTCCCTCCCCTCAATAAATTTTTGCTATCGCTGGCTTGCGCAACAGCTCAATAATGCAAGCCTCTTCAGATTAACGACGTAGTTTGCCACCTCCGTCAAGCTGAAGTTGCCCTTCCAATTAGCTTGCCGAGACCGAAAGTCACTCGGCCGCGATGTGCCGCCCAAGCCCCTCGAAACGCGCGACGAAGACCCGGGTAGGGGTTACTGCACACCGGGCCAACTTCAAGGCGTCACCCAGACGGGAGCATCATGTCCACCACCAAGCCGATGGTGAGAACGGTGGTCGATACTGTCTTAAGGCACCCGCCAAGCCAATCCCGTCAAGTCCACCGGAGGCTCTATCTGTGCCATCGCCTTTGCGAGAGGCTTGATGGAAAACCCGCGGCCATAGTCCCGGCCGACGCTTCCCTTGTTGGCGTGTCCCGTAATGGCGTCATGAACTCGCCGTGTAATTTCCGCAAGGCGCATGTCGCCGTAGAGTTCCTTGAAGTAGCGGACCGCTTGGTTGGCCTCGGTCACCGTGTTCTCGCTTGGCTTCTTGGACCCTCGCACCGAACCGCCGCCTGCCTTCCACACTTCGAACGCTTCGGAGAGCAGCGGGCCGCGAGCCGCCAGGGATGGCTCGACGGGTGTCGGAAAGTCTGTCCCGCGTTGACGTTCCTCGATTGCTTCATAGGCCCCGGACGTGAGCCCGTAGCACCTCCAGCGCCACCGCCTGAAACTGCTCGGATGACTTGCCGAAGGTTGCGCCGCGCTGCTTTAGGTCCATGCTGGTCTCAGCTGAGACAATCGACGGGTCCCGCCGCGCGTAGACCGCACGATACTCATCGGCCAGTTTCTGGGCGAACTCCCCGTAGACCATCGCGTGATCCGTCTGCATTCCGAATGACGACGATGGCGGAACGTCAATCAGGTCCGGCCACTTCGAGGCACGGTCTATGACAATCTCTTTCCCGGCATCATCGCTGTACTCTACGAGTCCAATCCGCCGCCGGTCATCGCCCATCACACGTTCAGCTTCATCATTAGCCAGCAGTTTCCGGTAGACCGCTTCGCCTATCTCGTTTGCGTCAATGGCCTCGGCTGTCTTCGGCGGCACGGCTAAGGGTTTGAGTGCCGTCACAGCATCATCGGCCAGCCGCGTAAACTTCAGCGCTTCACGGTGGTCCCGCGTCTTCGCTTGGCGCACTTCCTTGGTATCGAGCGACTTCACAAACTCCCGCTTGAAGCATCCCGTCTTCGCGTTGATGAGGTCTGAAAAAGCGTCACGCATGTGCGCCGGAACGGGCTTGCCAGCGAGCGCTTGCGGCAGCCGACGCCGAAACTCATAGGTGCCTGATCGTCGCCGCTGCATGTAGCTCAAAGCCGCCATTGTGTACCACCCTTGTGGACTACATTTGTGTAGCAGGGTGGCTTCTCTAAGCTAATGATTACCCAGAGTTTTCAGCTTTTCAATGGCTTAGAAGAAGCTGGCGCTCCCTAGCGGAATCGAACCGCTCTCTCCACCGTGAAAGGGTGGCGTCCTGACCGATAGACGAAGGGAGCGAAATTGCCGGCCTTGTCACGGCCCGTCGGGTCGCGGCACTGCCGTTTCGCACAATCATACGTAGCCCCGGCCAATCAACGCTTTGAGGTTCGCGATGGCGCCGTGCCGAACCCGGATCGCAAGCTGATCGAACCGGGCGGCGGCCGGCGAACGTATAGTGGCGTTTGGCCGGCCGGGCAAGCCACCGGGATCCGCGCCAGGACGGCCCAAAGCCTGTTCGGTTCTGATTGAATCAGAACCGGGCTTTAGTCTTTCTTGTTTTGACGCGTTTTCTTCACGCGAACCGGCACCCACTTCGCTCGAAAATGCTATAAAATGCCGGCTTCGCCGCGCCCTTAGGCTGGATTGTTCCGGGTCTCAACGGTTTCTAAAGCCCGGTGAGGTAGGAAGCGGGCTTCAGGGAGCGAATGCAATGGTCGGAGCAAGCAAGAAGCGGGAAGCGCGCAAATCGCTGCGTCAACCCGGGTGGATCACCCTCGACGGTGGCTTCGCGGCCCGCCAGTGCGTGGTACAGGATATCTCGAGCGCGGGCGCCAAGATCACGCTCGAGGATTCCAGCGTGTTGTCCGGCCGGTTCCGGCTGGCATTCGCCCGCGACGCGCGCACTGGGCGCAACTGCGAAGTGGTCTGGCACCGCGGAAAGTCGTTCGGCGTCAAGTTCGTCCGCTAGCAAAATCGGCTTTGCCGCGATAAAAGACGCAATGCGAAACATCCTGCTTGCGATCGTCGCTGTGACGCTGCCGGCCTCGACCGCAGCGGCCGAACAACCCAGCCGACAGAAGCCGGACCCGACCCCGGCCCGGGAGAGGCTGCTGCCGCTGAAACGCGATGCCGGCGCCGGCAATTCGTGCGCAGCCTACGGTCCGGGGTTTGTGAAAATCGACGGCACCGGCACCTGCGTCAAGGTCGGCGGCAGTATCGAAATCAGGGCAGGCGGTTCACGTTGAGCGCGCGATGACATCGGGCACGCTATGACATCAGGCACTATGACATCGGCGGCGCGATGAATTGTTGAAATCCGGGGCGCCCGGCAAACTGCGCGAACCAGCGTTCGAGATGCGCCAGATGCGGCTTGTGGACGCCCTCGACCCCGAGCCAGCGCCGCGCATAAGCGCCGAGCGCAATGTCCGCCAGCGTGAAATCGTCGCCCTCGAGGAAGCGGCGGCTTGCCAATTGCGCATCGACGATCCGCCATTGCTCGGCTTCGGTATCGACATCGCGCTGGATTGCGGCCATGTCGCGCTGTTCGACCGGCGTTCGCACCAGCGCCCAGAACACCGGACGATCGACCGGCTGCATGGTCGAAAGGGTCCAGTCCAGCCATCGGTCGACGGCGGCGCGACGCCTCGGCGCCGGCGGATAGAGTGTTGATTGCGGTCGATAGGCAAGCGCTAAATAGCGCATGATCGAATTCGATTCCCAGAGCACGAAATCGCTATCCACCAGCGTCGGCACCCGGCCGTTGGGATTCATGGCGAGATAATCGGGCTCATGGTTGCGGCCGAACGCCATGCCGGCATCGATGCGTGCATAGGCGAGATCGAGTTCGCGCAGACACCACAGCACTTTCTGAACATTGACCGAATTGACCCGGCCCCAAATGGTGATTTGTCCGTTGTTGTCCGGCACGTCTTTATCCCCGATATCCGTTGGTTCCACGGGTCATAGCGGAATATCGGCGAAAAAGCGCGGCCCACCGGCGGATTTCGCCGGCGGGCCGCTCAAAAAATCGGGCGCCGTCAAACCTTGACGGAACCCGCCTCACGACAATTACAGTAGACGCAACTATTAGCGGCCGAAGAAAAACCACAACAGAATAATTACCGGAATCGGCACGCCGATCAGCCAGAGCAGAAGTCCTCGTCCCATGTTCGCCTCCTTTAATTCCTCATGGACAGAGAAACGCGGCGGCGGGCGTTGGGTTCCAGAGCGAGGAACGGACATCGGATTTATTCCACGCCGCGACCCGCGAGAGTCGCAGACAATGCCTCACCAATGTCCGGTGTTGGGCATCGACGTCCACGGTTCCGCCGGCGGCTTCGCATCACCCTTCTGCAACAGCTCGATCGAATGCAGGTCGGGCGAGCGGACGAAGGCCATCTGGCCGTCGCGCGGCGGACGGTTGATGGTGATGCCGAGCTTCATCAGCCGATCGCAGGTCGCATAGATGTCATCGACCTCATAGGCGAGGTGGCCGAAATAGCGATCCTCACCGTATTTTTCCTCGTCCCAATTATAGGTGAGTTCGACCAGCGGCGCGCCGCGTCCCTTCGCCTGCTTCAGCAGGCCTTCATCCTCGGCCGCGCACAGGAACACCAGCGTGAATTTCGCCTTGTCGTTGTCGACGCGCCGGACCTCCTTCAATCCCAGCGCATCCTGATAGAATTTCAGCGCGGCATCGAGATTGCGAACGCGCAGCATGGTGTGGAGATAGCGCATGTTTTCTGGCTCCCTGACTGCATTTGCAGATTTGATTTGGGTTAGGCGGGTCAGGGCATTCAATAGCAGCAAAATACCCCAAAGGGCAGGGCCTGGCGCGCGTGGTCGTCGGGCCGCGCAACGCATCAGCCCTTGACGAGTATCTTCAGGGTGGCGCGAAAGCTCAAGCTTCGGTTGCCGGCGAGGGTGGTTCCGAACACTTCGGCCCGGTCGTCGGCGAATGTCCCGGAGAAACCGCTGGTGACTTCCTGCCCGCCCAACAGCGGTCGCACGAAGGGATCCGCAAAACGGGTGTGCTGGTTGGTGCGCAGATGGCCCTTCCAGGTGCCATTGCCGACGGTATAGGAGCCGGACGACCAGAAATACGGGCCGCCACCGATCATCGTACCGTCCCTGAGAATGAGCACGCCGTTGTCGCGGCCCTTGACGCCGTCGAGCATGTACACGTGAACCGAATAAAGCCCGTTCTTCATCGAAGATGCTGCCGCTCCCTCGGGGCACGAACGATTGAAGTCCATTGTGATGGGCGTCGGGAAACGCCACCGCCCGGCCGGTCTGGGCAAGCAATACCAGCATAATATTGCAAGCGGCAGTGTCTTGCTGGGTGGGGCATGCCCGGCGTTCGGGAAAGCGGTGTCTTTTCCGCGCGTTAACTTCGTATTTCCGTTTCGCAACGCCGGGTTCCCTGCAACCATTGGAAAACATTCGCGTTATCTTGCAGTTCTCATTGGAGGAGATGCGCATGAAGAAGACATTGGCAATTCTGGCAACGGTCGCCACGGTGGGGGCCACCGCCCTGACTGCGGCGGCGCCAGCGCAGGCGCGAGGAATCGGGCCGGGACTGGCTTTCGGTCTTGCCGCAGGTGCGCTGGCGGCTGGAGCGGCGGGAGCCTATGGGCCTTATGGCTATGGCTATGGCTATGGGTATGGCCCGGGCTACGGTTACTATCGTCCCCGCTACTATGCTCCGGCCTACGGGTCCTACGCTTATTATCCCCACTATCGGCACTATCGGCACTACCACCACTGGCGCCGCTGGTAACTCAAAAAAGCCCGGAATACGGTTCCGGGCTTTTTCTTGCGCGGCGCCGCGATGCGCGTGCACCGCCTCGAGCCGGGTCAGGACCAGCAGGATTTGCCGTCGGTTCCGTTGCGGGCATTTTCCAGCGTGGTTACAAAATATTCCTCGCGCTCACGTCTGAATTTTTCCTGGGTCGCCTTGAAGCTGGCGACCCGTGCGGCGATTTCCTTCCGCTCGCGCGCAAGATTGTCTTCCTGTTTGGTCATCGCCGTCCTTTTTGATTCTTGCCGAGCGTTCATTGGGGATCGCGAATGGGGCGTGAATGCGGTGACGCCGTCGAAGCGAGTGGTTCGCGGTGGATAAGCTTTGCAACATGCTTGTGGCTTGCGCGCCTTCCCGTTAGCCAAAAGCAAACGGGAGGTCCGCATGGCAAAGATCGATCTGGATTCGTTGAACATCGAACAGCTCGCCGCGTTGCGCGACGATGTAACCGAAAAATTGCTCGAAAAGGTCGCAGCGAGGCAGGTTGAACTCGAGGCTGAGCTGGAAAGGCTGTCGCAGTACGGCAAAGCGGTGCGAAAATCACCCGCTGGTGCGCCGGTGGCGAAGACCAGCAAAGCCTTCGAGAAGAAGAACGACACGAACATCGACGAGATCAAGCCAGCGGTCGCCGTGGCCGCGTGACCATGGCGCCGGAAGCGGCGCCATTCCAACGGGCAAAGCGAGGTGGCAATCCGCACGGCCGTGCTATAATCAGTGCGGCCCATCTTGCAGATCGTCTCCCCGTGATTGCATCGGATCTTGGCACCGGCGTGGAACAGCTTGGCGGCATGATTGCCGCTGCCGCCACTATCGTGCCCTTCACCGGCGCCGGCATTTCGACCGAATGCGGCATTCCGGATTTTCGATCTCCGGGCGGATTGTGGACCCGCAACCGCCCGATTCCGTTCGATGAATTCGTCGCGAGCACCGATGCGCGGAACGAGTCATGGCGCCGGCGCTTTGCGATGGAACCGACCTTCGCTACCGCGCGGCCGGGACGCGGTCACCTTGCGCTCGCCTCGCTGTACCGGGCCGGCAAAATTCCTGCGATCGTCACCCAGAACATCGACAACCTGCATCAGGCGTCGGGTTTTTCGGCGGAGCATGTCGTCGAGTTGCATGGCAACACCACCTATGCCCGCTGCATCGGTTGCGGACAGGCTTACGATCTTCCCTGGGTCAGGCGGCGCTTCGAAGCGACCGGCGGAGCCCCCGACTGCACCGTCTGCGACGAGCCGGTCAAGACCGCTACCATCTCGTTCGGGCAGGCGATGCCGGAAGACGCCATGCGCCGTGCCACCGAACTCGCCCAGCAGTGCGACCTTTTCCTTGCGATAGGTTCGTCGCTGGTGGTCTGGCCGGCCGCAGGCTTCCCCTTGATGGCCAAAAACCGCGGGGCAAGGCTGGTAATCATCAATAATGAGGCCACCGAACAGGACGATATCGCCGATTTGGTGATCCGAAACGACATTGGGGAGGCACTGGGGCCATTCGTCGGCAATTGATGTCCGGTTGATTCGCCGCCGCGCAAGGCTGTTCATAGCTTTCGAGGGATTCGTTTTTTTTCTATGCGCGGCAAGCGGGAGTGTTATCTTTTGATTCGTGAGATTCGCGTGGCGTCATCGTGAATTAGTTGTGGTCGGGCGGGTGTGCGCGGTTCGTCGCAACAATGACGGGCTGTCAATTAAGGTGTGGAGTCCGGGGTCATGGGGTCGGACGGATTTGAGTCCAAGAAGTTCGGTGTGCCGCCGTCAGGTGGAGCGGGGCCGAATCGTCTTGGCCAAGACAGGCTTGGAGCGAGCGAGTTTCCGGGTGGCGATGGGCGCGACCCGGCTATCGATGCGCTGACCGGCCTCGGCGAGGCCGCCGCGACCCTCGTCGAAATCACCGGCGTCATCAAATGGTTTGATGCATCAAAGGGCTACGGCTTTATCGTGCCCGACAATGGCTGGCCCGATGTGCTGCTGCATGTCACGGTGTTGCGGCGCGACGGCTATCAGACCGCCTACGAAGGCGCGCGTCTGGTCTGCGAATGTGTGCAGCGGGCGAAGGGCTATCAGGCATTCCGAATCCTTTCGATGGACGAGTCGACCGCGATCCATCCGGCGCAGATGCTGCCGCCGCGGACCCATGTCAGCGTCACCCCGACCAGCGGTCTGGAGCGGGCGCAGGTGAAGTGGTTCAACCGGCTGCGCGGGTTCGGCTTCCTGACCTGCGGGGAGGGGACGCCGGATATCTTCGTCCACATGGAGACCTTGCGCCGCTACGGGATGACCGAGTTGCGCCCCGGCCAGTTCGTGCTGGTACGCTATGGACCCGGTTCCAAGGGAATGATGGCCGCCGAGATCCAGCCGGAGTCCGGCGCGCCTGGCCTGTCGTCCCACTAGACGCGCCCTTCGATATCACCGAACTGTTAGCCTGACCGCCAAATTGGCATCGTGCCGGCGCGTCGGCGGTCTGGTATTTGACACGATCGTCGGGCTAGGGTCGGGCCGAAATCCTTCACATCTTGAGTGAGCGTTGGTCCATGAGTTTTGATCGAAATGTTGCACGGACGCGACGGTGGATCGCGGCGACGGTGATAGCCGTGTGTTGCGCTTGGATCGGCGTGGCCGCGCAGGCCGCGACCATTCAGCCGCTCGAGATCGTCACCAAATCCGGCGTGCATGTCTTCGCGGTGGAGATGGCAACGACCGAGGAGGAGAAGACCACCGGCCTGATGTACCGCAAGGAACTGGCGGACGGGAAAGGCATGCTGTTCGACTTCTCGCCGGAACAGGAGGTGTCGATGTGGATGAAGAACACCTACATTCCGCTCGACATGATCTTCATCCGCGCCGACGGCCGCATCCTGCGGATCGCCGAAAACACCGAGCCGCTGTCGACCAGGATCATCCCCTCGAACGGGCTTGCCAAGGGGGTGCTCGAGGTGATCGCCGGCACCGCGCAAAAATACGGCATCAAGCCCGGCGACCGCGTGGCGCATTCGCTCTTCAACGGCCACTGACCGCTCGGCCCGCGCCTTGCTGGCTGCGGCCCAAGCGTGTATCGACATGGTTTCCCAGATCATCGGGGTATAGCGCAGCCTGGTAGCGCGGCAGTTTTGGGTACTGCAGGTCGTTGGTTCGAATCCAGCTGCCCCGACCAATAAAATCAAAAGCTTACCGTGATTCCTGACTCTCAAATCTTCCCAGAAAATGGGTTTGGGAAGGCCATGGGAAGGTGTGAGAAAATATTTTGAGAGCGGCCGCGGGGGAGGGATATGGAGCTGAGATGAAGAAGTTTGCCCGCTTCCTGCTTGTTGGAACCCTGCTACTCGCCCGGTGCGCCTGGGCTACCGAACCCTCCGCGGTCGCATTTGCGAAGAGCGTGGTTTCCGAGCGGGGCTCTCAAACCTTTGCGACTGTGAGCTATCCGGACAAAAGCTTGATCGTCGAGTTCCGGCTCGAGCCTTACTCAGCCGGCAAAGCAACCGTAGTCCGGGCTTTTGGTGAGATAACGAAAAAAATCGCACCAGGCGCGTTCAGCAAATTCCCGAAGATCAAGAGCATCCAGCTTATTGGCAACCTCGCGCTGCGCGATAAGCACGGAAACGATACTGTTGACCGTGCCGTCATGGTAAAGTTTTCAAAAGTGAACGCGGCGACGATCAAGTGGGAAAACGTCGACCCCGCCAACGTCGTCGAGATCGCCGATAAGCACTGGATCCTGCCGGAGCTGGGCGCCGACAAGAAATAATTCACAGATTTCTGCGGTGCATCGGAGCTATTTAGAACCGCAGATGTCCGGGTCGCGGCCATCCGATCGCCTCTCCACGACTCCAGGAAGGCCGCTGGTGAGGGTTTGGCTTTCGGGCTGTCAGGTGTGCCGGCCGCTCGCGCTAACGAGTCCGCGGCCCGCGATGTGTGGCACGCCCGACATTGGGCGGAAAGTCCTGAACGGCCGCGATGGTGTGATCAGATTCCAACACCGGCGGAAAATTAGTTCTCTCCTTGTTCGGGACACAGTTGTGCCCATCGCCGTTCGCACGACTTCGGGAAGCTGTTTGGCGATTGAGGCGTCAAATCACCGAAAACCGGGAGTTGTTATGAGTATCATCCCCCTCGACGTTCAAAGACGGTGCGAACGGCGGTGGGCCGCTCGATTTTCCCGGCCGACCAAATCGGTCACACCTCGAAACCAGCGGGCGGAGAGGAACAGCCAGCAGATCGCCGGGCCTGACGAGACTAAAAGAAAAACCCACCGGGTTGAAGCGGCGGGCTCGAGACCTTTATCGGCGGTGTGTGAGCGCCGGACCTAAGCCCGCGCGATTTGGGTGTGGCTTGATTTGGCGGGGGCTTACGGCAGCGACTTTTTCAATTCCAGGACGGTCGCATCCGCGGCAAGATTGCCGTCCATCTTGGGCGCCCGAATAGTACAGACAAGTATCGCACCCAGCAAAAATAGAATCGAGAAGACTAGGGCGCTCACAGACACAGCCAGATATTGTTTTGATGCTTTGTACATTAAGCCGCCCCCCGCGATGCGCTGCTGATCCGACCAGACCTGCGCGAACAGGCGTCACCGAGGAGGAGGGCCATAGCGGATCTCTGGCAGCCGGCTTTAGCTGACCCTCAGATTTTCCGCGGATGATTTTCCACGGTTCTCCATCTCTTCGTAACTCACCTTGGCGCCCTCGTTGAGGCTGCTCAGGCCGGCTCTTTCAACGGCCGAGATGTGCACGAATACATCTTTGCCGCCCTTGTCCGGTTGAATAAATCCATATCCCTTGGCCGCGTTGAACCACTTCACAGTACCTGTCGCCACTTCAGTATCTCCTCCAATAGATTGATCAAACGAACGTGATTCGTCAGACAAACTGGTGGCGACTCGGTGGCAAAAAGCCGTCGCTATGTCGTAACAGCGACGGCTGTCTGCCTTGAAAGTTAACGGACGGCTACCGCTTGAGGCGCCTGGCGTGGCCGGCCAGTCGCTGCCGGTTGCGCTTCCTCACCGATCGGCCCGGGGCGCTTCATGACTGCGCCGCTTTTGAGCTGACCCGACCCTTCCGGGCTCGCTTTGTCGGCGGGAAGTCCTTTCCCATATGGCGAAGGCTCCTCGCCATGCTCCGCATGAACACCCGGGGCCAAGACCCAAAACAACGGGTACAGGCCAGCCTCAGGTTGTCCGGATTATGGAGGGCGTCCCGTGAGAACAACCCTTTCCATCATTTTAGCATCATCCATCATTTTTCTCTCACCTGCGGCGGCGGTTGCTGCCGATGCTACCGTCAAGCAGGAGGTAGAAAAGATCGCCTCTGCATACGCTGACAGCTTCAATAAGCACGATGCTTCAGGGGTCGCTGCGCTGTTCGCAAGCGGAGGCGTATTGGTCAATCCAACCGGACTACACACCGATATTGAACAACTTGTCCAAGGGGGGTTCAAGGCCGGATTCGATCACCAAGAAATAACCGTGAATCAGGTTTGGCCGTTGGGAACCGATGCGGCCCTCGCCACGGGCGAATTTCGTGAGACTGGAAAAAACCCGAGCGGGGCGCCGATTGAGTTTATCGGCGTTTGGACCGCAACAGACGTCCGCGAGGACGGTCATTGGAAAATTCGGATGCTCACGGGTATGGCTAAGGCACCCCCTCCAAAGTAACGACCCGGGTGAGCGAATTCTCTACGCTCTAAGCGCCCGGAATCACGATGTTCGCCGATCGCATTATTGGCAATCCGACGCGATCATCTGCAAGCCTGGGGAAACCGCTAGTCTCGCTGTTGCTCCGGTTCCTGCCTTGCGAAACACTGCGCGCAGCGGTTGCGGGGCGCGGCGGATGGATCAAGTGGCGGAATACGATTTCGATCGCTATCGGAAATTGCTGGTCGAAGCGGTGGACGAGCCGAGGCGGCTGGCGTTGATCGATCTCCTGATCAGGGAACGCGCCATGGATCGCCTGAAGCGGCATCTTGTCACCGGTCGGGAGGCGATGACGGCGCGGACGGTCGCTAACATCCTGGGTACGTCGCGGACCTGATCCGGCTCGATCCAGCCAACCTGGTGCTATCGCGCGGGCGCCGGCCGGGCTAGACTGCGGGGGATCCGCCGCGAGGTCTGGCCTCAAGCGGAATGTCAACGAGATGACCCGTTCGGGGATGAGGGGTGGAAACATGGGGACGGCAATGAAACTCAGGCTGCTGGCGACCGCGATCCTGGTGCTGTCGGTTTCGGCGCCGTCATTCGCGGCTGACATGTATGTCCGGCACCATCACCATCACGCCCGCGGCGATGACAACATCTACCTTCACAATTACGGGCCGCCTGACTTCTATCCCGGCACCAACGTTCCACCCGATCGCGTCGTCTATCCCGTGACGGGCCAGCCCTATGGCATCTATGACGGGTTCAATCGGTATTGCGGACAGTCGACGGCAAGTTATCGGGGCCAGGACGGTCAACGCCACCCCTGCAACTAGCGCAATTTCCACCTCAATGGCTTCATCCTTCGAGACGCATCGCTTCGCGATGCTCCTCAGGATGAGGACTCAGACCCTCATGGTGAGGAGCGCGTCTTTCGCGCGTCTCGAACCATGAGGCCTCGGGAGAAGCAACAATGATTCGAGCGAACCGGAAATCCCTTTAGACTATTTTCAAACTGATTTTTTCGTCGCAGCGGCGCGCCGAAGCTTGCTGAATTGCGACCCATCAAACACGAGACCTATCGGGCAGGTTCGATGACGTTGCAGTTGGTACGGCCCGACATCACGCAGTCCTGCATCTTGCTGGCCGCGGTGAGCTCATGAGCCAGCCATAGGCCCGCCACCAGCAGGACTGCCGCGACGGCGAGGCCTGCAATCGCGGGGACGCGGCTGCCGCCTTGTTCCTGATCGGGCTCATCCATGCGCAGTGCCCTTATATTACTCGTTGTCCGGCGCGCCGCGGCCCAGCGCAAATTGACCGACCGGACCTTCGACGTGGAATTCGATTCCCGTCATCTTGGCGAACAGCTCGATATTGTTGGTCCCGATCGCGCATCCCCCGAGCCCCATGCCGGTCGCGGCCAGATAGAGCGTCTGGATCAGGACCCCGACGTCCTTCAGAATAAGCGAATAGGCGATCGAGCTGTACTTCCAGGACACCCGGCCAAAGCGGGCCGCGATCGTCAGCAGGATCTGCGGCGGCCCGGACGCGTCCATGGCAAACCCGGCCGCAGTCAGCATCGCGTCAAGCTCGGGCGCGCGGACCTCGATTGGCACCAACGCATGCCGGTCGGCGTCATAATGATAAAAGCCGCGGGCCAGCCCTTCGCAATTGGCGATGGCAAGATAAAGCTCAAGCTCATAGCTGCTGCCGCCGGACGGATATGGCCGCGTCGTATAGGCGACCAGAGGGCCGCCGCCGAGGTCGAGCCGGCTCTTCCATTTGGACTGGATTCGCATGGTGCAGTCGAGAAACCGCGCGAGCTCGGCCAGTGTCATCGGTTGCCGGTCATCGAAGTCGCGCGTCGAATGCCGCTCGCGCAGCAGCCTTGCGATTGGGGGAAGGGCTGCCGGCGAGGCGGCCGAGGCCTTGCCCAGGTCGATTTTCTTCCCGGGCCAGCGTGAGCGTATCGCGGGTGGCGGCGGCATCACGCCCGCATAGGGATAGACCCCGCCCAGCGGGTTGGCCTGCCGCCCTTCGGTGCTGTGGGTATGGAACAGCAGGTCGTGAAAATCCCAGAGAACGAGGTTGTCGTCGCCTTCATTGGCGCGCAGGCCATCGCCACCGGCGGTGTCGATCCTGAAGAGAATCCGGCAATCCACCAGCAAAGCGAGAAGCTCGAGCCCGGGAAATCCGTCCTGCCGCCGCAGCTTGTTGATGCTGTGCGGCGTGACGAGCAGAGCGAGGAAGGAGACGAGCCTGGGATTGCCGATCCGGAACAGCGCGGCGGCGCGCGGCGATTCCAGGATCATCTCCTTGCCGCGCCGGCGCAGATAGGCAAACCGCGACAGCACGATCAAATCGGCGCCGCCAAGCGCCGGTATTTGCGGCCAGTAATCGGAAACCTGGGGTTCGATGACGACCTCGTTCCTGGCTTCATCCGAACGCGCGAGGCGGTATTCCAGAAGACCGCGCCGCGCCAGGCGCCGCACCAGGAGATCCATTTCCTGATCGCCAGCGTTGCCGCCACCGGAGGTGAACGCATCGAGCGGCAGGCCGGTGCGCAGCCTCTGCGCCCGATCGACGGCGGCGGCGCTGAACTTTCCCAGCCCGGTCGAATAGCCGTCGAAGCAGGCGGCGAGGCTGCCGTCGGCCTGCGCGTCGAGCGCGACGTGCTCGTTCAGCCGGGCAGCAATGCTGGCTGCGGTCTTTCGCCCTCGCTTCTTTCCAGGAGCGCGCAAGCCGAAGCACCCTTCAAGTGTGCGGAAGGAACGGTGTGAGTTCGTCTTCCGGCAACGGGCGATCGAGCAAGCCGAGTTTGACCGGAACGTCATAAAGCCGGCCCGGCCCGAGGCGGCGGTAGAAATGCCGCAAGCCCGGAACGATCACTCGCGCCACCGGGACCTCGACGTCGGGCCGGGTCTGATCGAGCACGAGGAAATCGCAGCCTGCGCGCCGGGCGATCTCGACGCAGGCTTCGACCTGGTCGCGCGCGCTGTCGAGCAGTACGTTGATACCGAGTTTCGGCGCCACCGTCGGACGGCCCGCTGGGATCAGGAACGGATAGTTCTCCAGGCGCAATGGCGTGACGCCGTCGAGGCTCGACTTGTCGCCACTTCCGCCGCCCATCAGTCCAATGGACAGGAACTGGCTGAGCTCGGTCAGCGAACGCAGCAGGGCAATGCGGCGATCGAAATGCGCGCCGGAACCAAACTCGATATTCTCCTGGCCATCCTTGATCCAGTGCAGGATCGTGACATAGGTGGGAACGCCGAGATCGTTGGTGACGTCGAGCACCCATAGCCTGCGTCCGGCACCGGTAAATTGGGTCTTGATATCGCGGATGTAGGAATCGTCGAACTCGTCGAGATCGACCGCCGATCGCTGTAAGCGATTGTACCACCAGATGGCGTAGGCATCACGCTCCACGAGTTCGAGAAACCCCTGGACGATGGCTTCCTGGAGCGTGTTGCCGGCGGCGCAGCCGTTGGAATCGGCGTGGAAGTCCCGATAGAAGAAGTAACACAGACCGGTTGGCAGATATCGGAAGCGCTGGTCGCGCAGCGACCAGGCCGGCGACCACTCGATTTTCGCCGAAGGATCGATAGGGTCCGGGATAGGATGCGAATCATCCTCTACGGGTTCGTGCCGCGCCTGGAGTTGCGCCTCGCTGAAGAGCTGGACATCGTTGGCAAGGATGGCATCGCCCGGCGCGAAATCGGTGAAGCGCCGCTTGATCCTGATCTCGTCGCCTTGGAAAATACCCGAATAGCGCTCGATCGCTTCCATCAGCGCGCTGGCTTCGGCTTGCTCGGAGGTCGAGCCTTTGCCAAAGCTGCCTCCGCTCAGTCCCGATCTGAGTTGATCGACGCTCATCGCCGGCGCCGAAAAATTATGCTGCGCAAAAAAATTAGTGTTCATCGGCAGGTCGGCTTCGATCGGCTCAAGCCGCTTGACTACGCCGGTGAGGGGGCTGACGTGCTTTCGGTAGCGTGAAATCGTGATGCGCGACGGCACTGAACGATATCCGCCGCTGGTCATCACGAGCTTGGCGCTGGGGCCGTTCTCGATCGGCTGTGGCGCGCGGCGCGGGTTCTGAAATTTCCTGCTGCCGCATGTCGGGCATTGCGGCCGACGCGCCACGTAGTGCTTGGTAATGGTCGCGCCCAATAGATCGAAGCTCGCAATATGATCGCGCAAATCGCTGCGAAAGCTGGAGGCGATCGCTTTGGCGATTTCGACCGCGGCAAACTGGATGGCAGTTTGTCCCAGCGTGTTATGGACAAGTGGCGAGACCGCAACGGGCCGCGCCGGGCCGCGCTCGAGAAACCCCTTGATCTCCCGATTCCGGATCATGCGGTCGAAAAGGCAGGTCCAGCAGGCGCTCTCACCCGGATTGAACACAGGTCCCACCAGCGGAAAAACGCCGGACGGCTGCACGAGCAACCAGAGCGTCTTGTCCGACACGCGCTGCTGGTTCAGGTCCGCGAGCCGCCGCTCGAGATAATCGTTCACCAGCGTAACCGTCAGATCAGGCGAACGCTTCACGATGTTGACGCCGAGCGCGCTCAGTGCCGAGGTTAGTTGCGCCGAGCCTTTCACATCGAACGATTCGACGAGGACACGGCAATTCCAGAGATTCTTTTCAGCGACGTTGGGCGGCAGGCCGAGGCTCGCCCAGTAGCCGGCGACCGTCCCCTCGGAGGATTGCGACGCCTGTACGACATAGCGACGCTCGATCAGCCGCTTGAGCGCCTCTTCAATTTGGTCGGACGGAAAATTCTTGCCTAGCTCGCGGATAAGATCCGCCGCAGTTTTGCCGTTTTTTCCGATCGCGGAGGCAAGCGCACAATAGAGTTCGCCATGAAGAAAAAATTTCCGGTCCTCGGAATAGAGGCTTACGACATCGGGAGGTAGTACATAGGCGGTAAAATTCGGTGCGAACCGCAGAGTATCCTTGTTGGGGCGCCGCCTCGCGGAGTTCCTCCTGCTCTTGGTGTGTTGGCGATTCATGATTTAAGCACGCGCATTTTACAAATCACTCCAAAGCGCCGGCGCGGGAAGAAGGACGCAGGAACATTCACGCCCAGTTCGCGCGCCAACATTTCTTGAAAGGATTGGGAAACCCGAAAAGCCATCATCGCCGCGTCGGCATGCGGCCGTCGAAAACAGACATGGAACGACCGGGCCGACCTTGTCGGACCCGGTCATCTCGATATTCGCGTTTTAATCTTGTCGGCAAGCAGGCTGCCAACTTAGCAGAAGCGGCAGACGCCCCAAGAAGCGCAGCAAGATCCGCAGGCAGCGCCGCAGCCGCAGGCGCCACCACAGCCTCTGCAGGCTCGGCAGCCGGCGCAGCGGCAGCCTCGGCAACCTCGGCAGCCGCCACAGCCACGCCATGCGACCTGTACGCCGCTGCCAACGTTCTCATTGTCGAAGACATGGAACGTGGCCAGGCTGACATCTGCGATTTCTTCTTCACCGAGCGTGAGCGCTAGATTCGGTGCAAGGTTAGTCGTCTGCTGCACGTCCGGTATCGGCACTGCCGATGCAGATGCGCCCCCCGTTAGCGAGAAAGTCAAACCGGCAGCGCCTAACGCCGGTAAGGCGGCCTTGGTCACACGCTTCTTTGTCGAAGCTTGCTTCACCCGTGACATAGTCGCATCCTCCATACGTGGTAATACGAGTTTTCGAGGTCCAGAGGAGCGTCACTGTACGCTCGGCAAATCTGCCGTGCAAGGCTGCTTGCATGAATGATGACGCGATGCAATGTTCAGTTTCCATTCATATTGATGAACATTTGTCGGCGGTTCCATGAGGCATAATGGTCTCGACAACCTCAGCGGGCGCCGCTCCATCTGGCGCTGCAAACATCTCTAGCTCGAACGGAGAAATTCGGCGTGATCGATCATCACGGACGTTTCGTCTGGTACGAGCTGTTGACGACGGACATCGCGGCCGCGAAGGCGTTTTACGGCAGTGTCGTCGGCTGGGACGGACAAGACGCATCCACGTCCGAGTTCGCCTACACCCTGTTTGCGGCCGGACGTGGTCCCGTTAGCGGGCTTATGGATCTGCCGCCAGAGGCGCGGAAAATGGGCGCGACGCCGCGTTGGGTGGGATATGTCGCCGTCGATGCCGTCGATGCGAGCGCCGAGCGGATCAAGCGTCTGGGCGGCGCGATATATGTGCCGCCGACAGACAGCAATATCGGCCGTATCGCCGTGGTGACCGATCCGCAAATTGCGACCTTTGCGCTGGTCGAAGGACTGCGGCACGGCCAGCCGGAAATAAGCGACATGAGCGCGGAGGGGTGCGTCGGCTGGCATGAGTTGATGACCGCTGACTGGCGCAAGGCATTTGCCTTTTACGGCGAGGTTTTTGACTGGCGGGAGACGGAGGCCAATCCTGCCATGTTTCCCGCGTATCATGTGTTCGCCGCGGGCGGCCGCACGATCGGCGGTATGTCCACCAAGCTCGCGAGGGTGCCGGTCCCGTTCTGGCTCTATTACTTCAATGTTGGCGACATCGACGTGGCGCTGCGGCGGGTAGAGGAAGGCGGTGGCCGCATTGCCATGGGCCCGCACGAATTGCCCGGCAACAGCGGTATTGCCCGATGTATCGACCCTCAGGGCGCTATGTTTGCGTTGCAGGGCCCGCGAACCCAGGACCGCACCAAGCGGCTGCCTGACCCCGATATCGAATGGTCCACTGACTGGGGCGGATTGTCCTCCAAGGGCAGGTTGGTGATCAAGCCCCGCACCTGAGGGCGCATTGGACCGGGCGCCTCAGCCTGTCCTGGCCAGCTTGCTCGCTCACGCTGCCTTGGCCGCCGCGGGTTTAGGCGCCTTGTCCTGCCTTTTCGACCACGAAATGTAATAGGCCACGATGGTCATGATGGCTATTCCGGTCACGCTGACGAAAATCTGCGCGAGCAGGGAGCCCGAACTCATCATCAGTTCGAAATGGCCGACGAACGAGAGAAACACGCCAACGCAGAACACGGCGAGAGACTGCTGACCGCAGACGATGAGCGGATCGAACATCTTCCATTCGAGGCCGGGCCAGTCCTTGGGCACGAAGCGGATGACCAGGATCACGATCACCGCGAAATGCAGGAAGCGATACGGCGCCAGGTTCGTCTTGTCGTTGGGGTTGAAGGTGGCATAGAGCCAGTGCGGGAACATGGCGCCGAAATCCGGAAACCGGCCGGCCATCGTCATCACCAATGCGAAGATCAGATAGGCGATGCCGAGGTAGAGGGTGATCGGCGACATGATGATCGCCATCGAACGCCGCGCACCGCCCAGCGCGCACCACGAGCCGAACACGAACAGCACCTGCCAGCAATACGGGTTGAAGTACCAGCTTCCGGCAGGATAGGACTTGAAATTCCAGCCGAACTGCCGGGCCGCGAGCCACAGCGCGATCGAGGCCAGCATCGTCAGATTGGGCCGGCGCAACATCATCCAGAGCACCGGCGGAAAAAATCCCATCAGCACGATGTAAAGCGGAAGCACGTCGAGGTTGACCGGCTTGAATTTCAGCAGCAGCCCCTGGCGCAATGTCTCGACCGCGCTGTCGACGAGGCCAGCCACGTTGAACTCGTTGATGATCTCCGTGCTGCTGAAGCGCTGCGCGACGTAGCCGATCGAAACGATGTAGATGACGAACAGGATGATGTGCGCGACATAGAGTTGCCAGACCCGCTTGGTCAGGCGGGTGGCGCCGACGATGAAGCCGCGTTCGATCATCATCCGCGCGTAAACGAAGGAGGCGGTATATCCCGAAATGAAGACGAACAGATCGGCGGCGTCGCTGAAACCGTAGTTCCGCGTGGTGATCCAGTTCACGACGTTGTCGGGAATGTGGTCCAGGAAAATCGCCCAGTTGGCGACCCCGCGAAACAGATCGAGCCGGAGATCGCGTCCTTTTTCGGGGAGGGTTGCATTGATTTTCATGGGCGCCGTTTCGAAGTGAGGCTTTCGGAAAGGAGGGCAGCGGTCGAACGGGGTCAGCCGCGCGGCCGGCCAAGATTGTCACCGCGTCGTAGAATGACTATACCGGAGCGGAAAATGGTACATCCAGGGTTGGGAATCACCGATCAAATTCCTGAAAGGTGTCTCTATACTATCCCGGCCGTTTGTACCACGCGCTTCCACACCGCATCTCTCACGGGACCCGACGATCCATGACCGCACGCATCTTTAAGCCGGCCAAAAACGCGATGCAATCGGGGACCGCCACGACCCGGGAATGGCAGCTGGATTATGAACCCGAGCAGCCGCGGTCGATCGAGCCGCTGATGGGCTGGACCAGTTCCGGCGACATGAAACAGCAGCTTACGCTTCGCTTCGACACCAAGGAGGACGCCGTGGCCTATTGCGAGCGCGAGGGCATCGCCTACCAGGTGATCGAGCCGAAGCCACCGGTGTGCCGGCAGGCCGCCTACGCCGACAATTTTGCATTCCGGCGCAGCGAACCCTGGACCCATTGAGGGCCCTGATTCCCCCAAAAACTTCCCCCACGCTGCCGCGGAGCAAAAGTTGAGGTTGCTTTAGCCGGCGCCGCAATGACACCATGACCCGTGCTCGAACGCGTCAATTGCGGCGCACTATGAACTGCCGAACAAACCGCCTGAGGCCATGCCGCTTCATTCCACGATCGACCCCACCTCATCCGATTTTGCGGCCAACAGCGAAGTCATGCGCGCGCTGGTAAGCGAACTCCGCGAGAAGCTCGATCAGGTCGCGGGTGGCGGCGGCAAAGCGGCTCGGGCGAGGCACCTGTCGCGTGGCAAGATGCTGGCGCGCCAGCGCGTCGATCTGCTGATCGATCCGGGAACGGCGTTTCTCGAGCTTTCGCCGCTGGCCGCCCACGGCCTCTATGGCGGCGATGTGCATTCGGCGAGCGTCGTCACCGGGGTGGGGCGGATCTCGGGGCGCGAATGCGTGATCGTCGCCAATGATGCGACCATCAAGGGCGGCACCTACTATCCGATGACGGTGAAAAAGCACCTGCGGGCGCAGGATATCGCGCGCCAGAACAACCTGCCTTGCGTCTACATGGTCGATTCCGGGGGCGCCTTCCTGCCGCAGCAGGACGAGATTTTCCCCGACGAACGGCACTTCGGCCGCATCTTCTATAATCAGGCGCAAATGTCGGCGCTGGGCATCCCGCAGATTGCCATCGTGATGGGTTCGTGCACGGCGGGAGGCGCCTATGTGCCGGCGATGTCGGACGAGAGCATCATCGTGCGCAATCAGGGTACGATCTTTCTCGGTGGGCCACCGCTGGTGAAGGCAGCGACCGGGGAGGTGGTCTCGGCCGAAGAACTCGGCGGCGCCGACGTGCATTCGCGGCAGTCCGGCGTCACCGATCACTATGCCCAGAACGACAGCCATGCGATCGGAATCGCCCGGCGCATCGTCGCCACGCTAAAGCCGCCGCAGCGCGCGGCGCTGAACATGCGCGAGCCGCGCGAGCCGCTGTTTTCGCCCCAGGAGATCTATGGCGTGGTCCCCGCCGACGGGCGCAAGCCGTTCGACGTGCACGACATCATTACCCGCCTGGTGGACGGTTCGGAGTTCGACGAGTTCAAGAAATTGTATGGCCAGACCCTGATCTGCGGCTTCGCCCATATCTGGGGCTATCCGGTCGGCATCATCGCCAATAACGGCATCCTGTTCAGCGAGAGCTCGCTCAAGGGGGCGCATTTCATCGAGCTGTGCTGTCAGCGCAATATCCCGCTGCTGTTCCTGCAGAACATCACCGGCTTCATGGTCGGCAAGAAATATGAAGCCGGCGGCATCGCGCGCGACGGCGCCAAGCTGGTGACGGCGGTGGCGACCGCCGGCGTGCCGAAATTCACCGTCGTGATCGGCGGCTCCTACGGGGCCGGCAATTACGGCATGTGCGGTCGCGCCTACAGCCCGCGCTTTCTCTGGATGTGGCCGAACGCGCGGATTTCGGTGATGGGCGGCGAGCAGGCGGCGATGGTGCTGAGCCAGTTGCGGCGCGACAACATTGAAGCCAAGGGCGGCAGCTGGTCGGTCGAGGAAGAGAATGCGTTTCGGGCGCCGACCCGGGCGCAGTTCGAAGCCCAGGGCAATCCGTATTATGCAACCGCCCGGCTCTGGGACGACGGTGTCATCGACCCTGCTGATACCAGGCTGGTGCTCGGCCTTGGTCTTTCGGCTGCGGCCAACGCGCCGGTCGAACCGACCCGGTTCGGCCTGTTCAGGATGTGACGATGGAACGCCCCAAACCGTACCGGCGATTTCGCGCCCTCCTAATCGCCAATCGCGGCGAGATCGCCTGCCGCGTCATCCGAACGGCGCGGGCGATGGGCCTGCGCACCATAGCGGTGTATTCCGAGGCCGATCGCGGTGCGATGCATGTCGCCGAAGCCGATGAGGCGGTGCTGCTCGGGCCGGCCCGGGCGCGCGACAGCTATCTCGATATCGGACGGGTAATCGACGCCGCGCGCCGCAGCGCTGCGGAAGCCGTTCATCCCGGCTACGGCTTCCTGTCGGAGAATGCCGGCTTTGCCCAGGCTTGCGTGGATGCGGGCCTGGTGTTCGTCGGCCCTACCGCCGAGATGATGGTCGCGATGGGGTCCAAATCGGGCTCCAAGGCCCTGATGGAAAAGGCCGGCGTGCCGCTGGTGCCGGGCTATCACGGCGAGGCCCAGGACGCGGCGACGCTGGCCCGGGCCGCCGACAGCATCGGCTTTCCGGTGCTGGTCAAGGCGTCGGCCGGTGGCGGCGGCCGCGGGATGCGGATCGTGCGTTCGGCAACCGAGCTTGAGGCCGCAATCGTCAGCGCCAAGCGCGAGGCCAAGGCCGCGTTCGACGACGACCGCATGCTGATCGAGAAATACGTCAATCATCCGCGCCATATCGAGGTGCAGGTGATCGGCGACAGCCACGGCAATCTGCTGTCGCTGTTCGAGCGTGAGTGCACGCTGCAACGGCGGCACCAGAAGGTGATCGAGGAAGCGCCGTCGCCGACCCTCGGTCCGGCCCAGCGGGACGCCGTGTGCGCCGCCGCGCGCAAGGCCGCCGCGGCGGTCAATTATGTCGGCGCCGGCACCATCGAGTTTGTCTCCAACGGCAAGGACGTGTTCTTCATCGAGATGAACACCCGCCTGCAGGTCGAGCATCCCGTGACCGAACTGATCACCGGGATCAATCTGGTCGAATGGCAATTGCGGGTGGCGTTCGGCGAAAAATTGCCGCTGACGCAGCAGGACGTCGGCTTCAACGGACACGCCATCGAAGCCCGGGTATATGCGGAAAACCCAGGGAAGAATTTCATGCCGTCGGTCGGCCGCATCAGGACCTGGCATACGCCCAAAGCCGTAGATGGCCTGCGCATCGATGCCGGCTACCGCGAGGGGGATACGGTCTCGCCCTATTACGACGCAATGCTCGCCAAGGTGATCGCCTGGGCGCCGACACGTCAGGCCGCGATCGACAAGCTCGATCACGGGCTGCAGGAGATCGACGTCCGCGGTGTCGTCACCAACATTCCGTTCCTGTCGGCGCTGGTGACCCATCCCGACGTGCGCGCCAATGCCATCGACACCGGTTTCATCGAGCGCGAGCTGAAGAACCTGACGGAAGGGGCAAACGAGGCCGGCGACCTCGAGCTCTGCGCGGCTGTGGCCGCCATCCTCGCCGACGAAAAAGCGGCCGCGCGCGGCGATGCACACTCGCCGTGGCGAACCTTCGGCTGGATGCCCGTCGGTCGGCGGCAGCGGGAATTTTCCTTCCGTCAAGGACAGGGCAGCGAGCACAGGGTGATGCTGCGCTATGGCGCCGGACCTTCGACCGTGACGGTCGGCCACCGCGAGGCAGCGTTTGCCTGCGCGGTCAACGACGAAGGCGAAATCGATTTGACCCTCGACGGTGTCATCTCGCGGGTGGTGTCCGTGATCGATGGCCACGAACTTTACCTGCGAACCCACAACGGCCGCTTCGAGCTGCACTGGGTCGATCCGTTCGGCGGCGACGACGAGGAGCAAGTCGGCGAGGACAAGATCGTGGCGCCGCTGCCGGGGACGGTCGTGGCGTTGCTGGCCGAGGCAGGCGCCCGCCTTGAGAAGGGAGCGCCGATCCTGACGCTTGAGGTGATGAAGATGGAGCAGACCTTGCGCGCGCCGTTTGCCGGCGTGCTGAGGGTGATCAAATGCAAGGTCGGTGACATCGTGCAGGAAGGCGTCGAACTCGCCGAGATCGAGCCGCTGCCCGGATGAGGTGAGCGGGCGTCGCAATCGCGCGCCACTCGCTACCTGCCGCCATCCGGTCCCATCACCAGATCGGGCAAGGACGTGGAAATGCCGGGCAGCAAGCACAGCAGGACCACGGCCAGCATCATCAGCAGCACGAACGGCAGTGTTCCCCAGATCACTTCGCTCAGCGAAATATCCGGCGCGACGTTGCGGATCACGAACAAATTGAGGCCTACCGGCGGGTGGATCAGTCCCATCTCCATCACGATGGTCATGACAACGCCGAACCAGACAATGTCGAAATTGGCAGCCCGCAGCGGCGGCAGGATGATCGGCGCGGTCATCAGGATGATCGAGACCGGCGGCAGAAAAAAACCGAGAACGACGACCAGCACAAGGATCGCGGCCAGCAATTCCCATCGCGGCAGGTGCATGGCGACGATCGACTCTGCGGCGGACTGCGAGATGTGCAGGTAGCTCATGACATAGGAATACAACAGCGACATGCCGATGATCATCATCAGCATGGTGGATTCGCGGATCGTCGATTTCAGGATCGGCGCCAGGTCGGTGGGCCGCCATACACCGTAGATCAGCGCAATCAGCGCCAGCGCAAGCAGGCCGCCGAGCCCGGCGGTCTCCGAGGGCGTGGCGTAGCCGCCGTAAAGCGCCACCATTACCCCGGTCAGCAGCAGCACGAACGGCAGCACCCGCGGCAGCACGCTGAAGCGCTCGGCCAGGGTGAAATCGTCGCGGATGAGGATGGCCGACGTCGCGCCGGTCTTGGCATGGACGGCGTGGGCTACGGCATATTCCTTGCGAAAGTGGATCACGGCATAGCCGCCGAACAGTAACACCAGCAGCAGGGCCGGACCGATGCCGGCGAGGAACAGCCTTCCCAGCGACTTCTCCGCCGCGACCGCGAACAGGATCATGGTGATCGAGGGCGGCAGCAGAATGCCGAGCGTGCCGCCGGCGGCGATGATGCCGGCCGCGAAACCGCCGGAATAACCGCGCTTGCGCATTTCCGGGATGCCAGCCGAGCCGATCGCCGAACAGGTCGCGGGCGAGGATCCGGCCATCGCCGCAAACAGCGCGCAGGCAAACACATTGGCGACACCGAGCCCGCCGGGAACGCGGTGCAGCCAGGCATGCAACGCCGAATACAGATCCTGGCCGGCGCGGGATCTGCCGATCGCAGCCCCCTTGAGAATGAACAGCGGAATCGACAGCAGGGTGATCGAAGCCATTTCCTCGTAGACATTCTGCGTCACCGTATCGAGCGAGGCCGCGGGCATGTAGATGCCCATGAACACGACGGCCACCGCCCCCAGCGCGAACGCGATCGGCATCCCCGAGAACATCGCAAACAGCGTCGCGAGCGCGTAGCTGATGCCGATTCCGAGCACCGTCATCGGCGCGTCGCAGCGCTGATCGGAATGACGATCTGAAGCAGGATCTGCACGCACAGCAGCGACATGCCAACCGCCATCAGTCCGTAAGGAATCGAGAGTGGCGGCGACCACATCGAATTCGAGACCTGGCCCTCGACCCAGGCCTCATGGGTGAGCGTCCAGGATTTCCAGGCGAAGAACGCGCAGAACAGCAGGCTCGCCACGTCGACCAGCCAGAGCCGGACCCGGTTGGCCATCGGCGACAGCAATTCGACGAATGCCTCGATGCCGATATGGCCGCGTTGGCCCTGCACATACGCCGATGTCATGAAGGCCACACCGACCAGCAGAAACACCGCCGCCTCGTCCTGCCAGTAATTCGGGCTATGGAACAGGGCGCGGCCAAGTACGCTGTAGCTCAGGATGGCGCTGGCGGCGATCAGCGCGATCGCCGCCAGGAAGACGATGATGCGGTTGCAGAGCGCGAGCGCGCGTTCCAACGCCGCCACGAGCGCATGGCCCGCGGCGGCGTTGGAACGGTCATTCTGATCCGGAAGCGGACCATGCATCATGCGGTGACGTCGGAGGCGAGTTTCAACAGCTTGGCGGCATTCGCTGTCTTCGCGGCGTAGTCCTTCCACGCGGTATCGCGGGCAATGTCGCGCCATTTGCCGACCGTGGCCGCATCGAGCGCGCTGATCTTGGCGCCGGCCTTTTCGTAGACCTTGGCCACCTCGATGTCGTCGGCCTGGGCGCCTTTCCTGCCGTAGGCTTCGAGCTCGGAGCCGACGGCGACAATGATGTCCTGATGTTTTTTCGGCATGGCGTCGAAAATCGATTTCGACATCAACAGCGGCTCCAGCATGAACCAGTAGGATGCGCCGGCTCCTGAAGTCAGGGACTTTGCGACCTCCTCGAGCCGGAACGAGATCAGGCTGGTGGAGGAGGTGATGCCGGCGTCGCAGGCGCCGGTCTGCATCGCCGCATAGATTTCGTTCGACGGGACCGACAGCACGGCCGCGCCCGCGGTCTGCAGCACCATGTCCATTTCGCGCGAGCCGCCGCGGACCTTGAGGCCCTTGGCGTCTTCGGGAGCCACGATGGGGTGCGAACGGCTGGCGACACCGCCGGCCTGCCAGATCCAGGTCAGCATGATGATGCCCTTGTCGGCCAGGAAATCCGTCAACATCTTACCGACCGGCTGGTTCTTCCAGCGCAGGCCCTGATCGTAGGTCGTGACGAGGCCGGGCATCAGGCCGATATTGGTTTCCGGCAATTCGCCGCCGGCATAGGGAAGCGGATACAGGCTGATATCGAGCGCGCCTTTGCGCATGGCCGAGAATTGCGCGTTGGTCTTGATCAGCGAGGAGTTCGGGTAGATTTCGGCGACGATGTCGCCGCCGCTGCGCTTGGCCACTTCGGCGGCGAACACCCGCGTCAGGCGGTCGCGGAAGTCGCCCTTGTCGATCGTGCCCCCGGGAAACTGATGCGATATTTTCAGAGTGGTCGCGGCATGCGCCGTTCCGGTCCCGAGGCGCAGGACGGCGGGGGCGGCAAGCGCGGTGGCGATGACGTGGCGACGTGTAAGCATGGAAATCTCCCTGTATGCTTTTGATTGAACTGTTCGGCGCGACGATGACGCTATCTAGCGCGCCTTGGCCCGAACTTCCTCTAGTTCGATAGTTCGATGGTTCGATAGTCGAGATTGAGAGTCTGTTAATTCGGATTGAGCCTGGCGCGCGCCCCAGGATTGCTGCAGCGCACACTTACCGCAAGATTCGGCGGAATGAAGACCAACCCGCATGTTTTTGATCCTCCGAGGATGTTTCAAAACCCCCGGCGTCGGAAAATATTTCGGGCGGGGCGTAACAATCCGGCCGGCGCGGCCGTTTTGAAGACAGCGGCATTCGTCGCTTTCAAAACCGGCTTCGAAGGGATCAATTTGCAATGACCATCACCACCCGCCTCGCATGCGGCATTTCGGCCGCTTCCATCGCGCTCAGCCTCGTGCTCGCCCCCGCGGCCTTCGCCGAGGACAAGATGGGCAAGGACAGCATGATGAAGAAGGATACCATGTCCAAGGACACGATGAAGAAGGACACGATGTCGAAGGATGGCATGAAGAAGGACGATGCCATGAAGAAGGACAGCATGAAGAAGGACGACATAAAGAAGTAGGCGTCGCCGCTTCGCTTGCCCTGCAGGCTCGTCCCGATGGGAGGCGGGCCTGCGGTAGGCCAGGCGAGCACAAGTGGTTCGGCTATTTCTTCTTGCCCTTGCCCTTGCGGGCCGCGTAGCGCGCGTCGCGCTTCGCCTTCTGCTCGGCTTCAGTCGCCGCCTGCCTGGCGGTTTCATCGGCCTTTTCGCGGGCAAGCAGCGCTGCGGCCTGCTCAGCCGCTTCGGCCGCCCGGCGTTTTTGTTCGGCCTTTTCTGCGTCGCGGGCCTCCCTGGCCTTGGCGCGCCCCGCCGCAAGCGCCTCGCGTTCGGCGCGCTTTTGCGCCACCTCGGGATCATCGGGTCCCGGCTTGGCGCGAAATTTGTTTAAAATGTTCTGTTTCGCCTGCCGCGCCGCCTTTTGCCGGTCTGCGAAGCTGGGTTCCTTGAATCCACTCATGGCCGGGTTTTTGTCGCTTTCATCGTTGGTGTAGACGATCGGTTTCGCGTCGCATCCGCGGATGCCGACGCCCGCACGATAGGAGCGGCTTTTACAGCCGCGCGCGCCGGCAAGCCACCATTTAATCTGATGGCAGGCCCGCATCTTGACGATCCGGTCGGACCAACGTCTGGTCTCCGTCCCGGTTTTCCCGGAAGATGAACTGCCAGGCTTCAACACCCGTTCGACGGCCGAGTTGCACGGCGCAGAGCGTGATCCGATGAAACTGCTCTCCACCAAGCGGCGCGGACTGTCCGTTCTGGCGACCGCAGCAACGCTCTATGTCGGGCTGGCCTATGTCGTGCTCCCGGCGCTGTGGACCCATCACGAGCACGAACCGGGGCTCGCTTCGCTGCCGATGGTGACGCGAACCGGCACCGGGATTCCCGGCGATGCGCTCAATGTCGGGCTGGTCGGCAGCCGGGACGACGTTCTCCTGGCGATGCAGGCGGCGGGCTGGTTTCCAGCCGACCCCGTCACATGGCGGACCAGCGTCGAAATCGTCGGCAGCGTTGTGCTCGACCGGCCCTATCACGATGCACCGGTCAGTCCGCTTTACTATCAGGGGAAAAAGGAGCAGCTCGCGTTCGAAAAGCCGGACGGCAACAGCGCGGACCGGCGGCACCATGTTCGCCTGTGGCTGGTGCTCGAGAAGGGCACGGACGGCCGTCCGGTCTGGCTCGGCGCGGTGACGTATGACCGCGGGGTCGGCCTCAGTCGTTATACCGTGCAGGTGACACATCATATCGGTCCCGACATCGATGCCGAACGGGATTTGCTGATGCGGGATTTGCGTGCAGCGGGAATGGTCGATGCGCTGTTCCAGATATCCGGCATAGGCCCGACGCTGTTCGGGCGGAACGGCGGCGGGGACCCCTACTACACGGACGGCGAGATCGATGTCGCCAGTCTGGTCGCCGACGGCATCAAGCGGACCGAACCGCCGGCGACGTTGCCGCCGTCGCCGCTGATCGCCCTGAAGGATCAGATTTGGCATGACGCCAGCAAGGCGATCACGCCATGATAAGGCCGGCACGCGGGCCCGCAGACGAGCCGGACCTGCTACTTCCTTGAACAGAGCAGGACCTGCCGTCGGACAGGCGCGGCTTTGAACCTTGGCGCCGTCTGCGCACACCAACCTGACGCCGGGGGATTTAATGGGCCCGGTGACCAGCCAACGTCGCCAAGCGAACATATTCCGCTTTCGGCGGCGTTGTGCGTTGGGGGAGGGGTTAGAGGCTCCATGATCGGTCGCCGCCAGCGGCAGCGCGCCGGGCGGCCGCTCGGCCTCCCCCGCCGACCGCCGATTAAAAATCGGAGAATTTAGCATTTAAATCTGCCCTGCGAAATAGCATCGCAGGCGGTCCAAAATCGCATATTCGTGCCTTATTCTGGCCATCTGCGGCATCTTAAACGGCAGGGCTGGTATTCAATTACGGTGGGTGGGATCCGTAATTAAATCAGGTTTAAATCGCGCCGCTGGGTACTTCCCATTTAATTTACCCGGGCCAGCGGCTTTGGCGATCGCGTGAAGCGATCTTCCCCCTGCTCAAGGAAACCCCATGATCCGTCACATCGCAGCTGCAACGGTGGTGTTCTGCGCGTTGGCATCGAATGCAGAAGCCCGGTCACGGCACCCCCATCATCATCACGCTTCCCGTCACCACCATCATTATGCCACCCGGCATCATGACCACTATGCCACCCGATACGGTTACCATGGCGGTGGGGGCAGGCCCCGGGCCTGGTGCGGATGGTATATGCGCGGGCAGGTCGGCGCCGATCCCGGTCCTTCCTACAATCTGGCGCGATCCTGGGCGCACTACGGATATAACGCTGGCGGTCCGTCGGTCGGCGCCATCGTGGTTTGGCGTCACCATGTCGGCAAGATTGTCGGTCACGAAAACGGTCAGTGGATCGTGCAAAGCGGCAATGACGGCCATGCCGTCCGAACCCGCGCGAGGTCGGTCGCAGGCGCCATCGCGTTCAGGCGGGCCTGAGGCGGTGCCGGCACCATTGAGATGATGAAGAAACACAACAGGTGAGATCGATGGCCCCGGATCGGAGCCATTTTTCCTGGAACGGAATTTCGCCGCTTTGTTTAGCCCGTCGAGCCGTCCGATTGGGCTCGGATAGCCGGGTAGCCGGGATCTCTCCTCGGGTGAATCTACCCGGCTATTTCAGCTGGAATTGGTTGTGGATCGGGGAACGCGGCCTCATGGGATCTGGCCCGGTTCACTCGACGAGCTGCCGCAGCGCCGGATGCTCGCGCAACAAATTTTCCCTCAGCGAGGGGTCCTGCACGGCCCGAAACAGGATGGCTGCGGGTTTCAGATCGTTCGCTTTCATGCACAACACCACGATCTGGCAGACGGCGGCATCCCGTAGCAGGTCGTCGGAGATCTTGATGGCTATTTCCATCGCCACCTTGGCGGCGCGCTTGTACCGTTCCGCCTCGTGCCGGGCGGCATCGCCGGCTCCGGTTTGACTGCCGGCTTTTTCCGCGCTGCTGGCGGCCGAATTGCAGATTTCGCGTAGCTTGCGGGCAGCTTCGAAGTCATCCGACATCGGTAATTTGATGTCTTCCCAGACTTCCTTGTGCTCACGCTTGTTGAACCAGCGCACGGGCTGCCATCGCAAAAAATGCAAGTGTGCCGCGTTGCATGGCAGCTGTCGATGCCGGACTTCGCCGGCCGGCGCGGAGCGAGGCGAAGTCGAGTGCCGATGCTTCGACGCGCAGGGCTGCCGGCGGGTGACCGTTGGCAGGCTATGCCCGTCAATTGGGCGCTGCCGCGCCTGGGCTCAAGGTTGAGCCAACGGGGTTGGTCGTGAAGGCGCGGCGCCGTCGTGCCTTTCGGATCAGTGGGCCGTCGAGAGATGAGACTTGCGCATCTCCATCAAGCGGGCCCAGCAATATTGGCGATAGATCAGGCTGAGAACCGTCCACATGATCGAACTCCTTTGTTTGATCGGTACCGGTCAGGCTGGCAGGCATCCGTTTCGGGGTCATTGCGCCGCCCGCCGAAATGGTTTCTTGGCAGTCCAAAAATGGTTTCGTCGGGAACGCGGCGGGATCAAGCCGAGGTCGGCGGAGGCAAACGCCCAGGACATGGCAATAACGGCCGGGCAGGTGACCAGCCGAACTCGAATCGCCGCCTGGAGGCGCCAATCGGGCAACCCGGAGACGGCTTACGCTTCCGTGAGAGGAGGCCGGCCCTTGCCGCGGGTATTCCAACTGCCCCAGCTTACGCTGGCCAGACTTTGAAGATCGGTTGCCACAGGCCGCTTGGTTCGGCGCTCATACGCCGCAATGCATCGTTCGGATTCCGCAATCTTTCGCTTCAGCTCGGCGATGGCTTTTTGGGTTTCGCCGGCTCTCTTCGAACTGGCGATCTCGCCAATCGTAAACCGGGCGGTCTCCAGGGCCTTCAAGGCGTCCCGGTTCCTCTTGAGCTGAACCCTGTGCCAGGCGATGTTGCTATTGCTGTCAGCAATCATGTGAACCTCCTGATTCGCGCCGGAGCATAGCATCCCTTGGAATCCGCGGCAGCGCCTCCTTCATTCGAAGCGGCAGGCCACGACATCGACGCCCGGTCCGCGGGCCCGGAACGGACTGCAGCGAAGATAGCGGCGAATTTCTGTCAGAAGACTCCGGCCAAATCAAACCCGGCGATCACGAACAGCAGCGACGCCAACAGCCCAACTCCGCAAAATATGAAAACGGTCTTGAGTCCGTCGACGTCGCCATCGGTTCTTGATGCACGTGTGAGAGCTCTTAGGATTGTCTCCATTTTACCGCCTCCATTGCGCTCTTGGGTTCAGACAGGCTGGAGGCAACGTTAACTCGGTTGCGGCGGGAGACTTGTGAGCCAGATCACAGTTCAGGGTGCCAAAGCGCGGCGAGGCGCAGGCAGTCACATCCAACTTTGTTGGTGCCTCACCGTCTCGGCGAGATATTTCTGGCATGACGGGTCGTAAACCAGACTGACGATGTCAGTGCCCTAGCGCGGCGGCCACCTGACCGACGAGCTGTTCGGCCAACATGTGATAGCCTTCGGGGGTCAAGTGTTGGCTGTCCGGTTGATGGGGCAATCCGTGGAGCATACCGTTCGGCATGAGAACAACCTTGACGCCCATGGCGGCAAGCCGCGCCTGAATCTCGGCCGTCCTGTCAGGCGCCAGCTTGCGTCTGCCATTGCCGCGGGTTTTGAACAGCAACTCGAGCGGCCGATGCCCATGCCGGCTACAGCAACAAAATGAAAGAGGCCGCCAACTGATGCGGCCTCCGATCATTTATGATTTTTGCGCCCCTTCAGATCATCGAGGGCTTTTTCCGCGTGTTGGTCGAGATGGCCGCTGATGTGAAGCCGCATCTCTGCCATCTTTTGATCGCGCGACCGGGTTGGGTCTCTCAAGTATGCCTTAGCTGCGTCAATAACATCGGGCGTTACCTCTCGTAGCTCGGCCAGAACGGCCTCAATTGCCCGAATTCGGCCTTCTAGTTCGTCGTTGGTCATCATCAGCCTCACCCCCGTTTTTGAACTGCCGATCAGCCTAAATCAGCACCGGAAATTGGGACAGTGCAAAATTCTAAAGGGACCACCGGCATTTTCAAAAGGGACAAGCCGGAGAAGGGAACATTTGCGACAAGGCGCGCCAGGAAACAAGATCGGAAAATTCTCGGAAACCATTGATTTAATTGGCGATCCCAGCAGGATTCGAACCTGCAACCCACGGAGTAGAAATCCGTTCGGTAACATTGAAATCGTTGGATAAACCGTATCCATGTTGCGCTCTTGTTGCGCCTATCGTGGATTCCTGTATTCTCCCTCGCATTCCAC
>Ga0208849_1000587_pt1 | contig 32503 bp, 32 predicted proteins | sample NGESurdeep072012_10_FD_184470 | JGI IMG/M metagenome (GOLD analysis project Ga0208849, IMG submission 184470) | Arctic peat soil microbial communities from Barrow, Alaska - NGEE Surface sample 53-3 deep-072012 (SPAdes) | ecosystem: Environmental > Terrestrial > Soil > Wetlands > Peat ... | reverse complement strand
CAAAGCGCCTGGCGCTTCCTGATCAACGATCCAGATCGCATCCGATCAATCGGAACCCGCGAGTGGGCGTGTGTCAGTCTTTAGAAGGACTGGTATTACTTTAGGCGTTCAGGTGAGAGGTTCCCGCAGTTCCCGGCGGTTCCCGGCATTTTTCGCGCATTTTCTAGGTCGAGGTCTGCGGCTGGCTGGCCAGGACCTCGACCATCGTCGCGAGCAATTGTCGCTGGTCGGCGGCAGCCGGCCGCTTGTCAGCGTTCGATTGTGGTGCGGCGCGCGCGTGTGGCTCTCACGCCCTCCCGCCGCCGGCCGGCCGAACGAAGTCCAATAAATTTGAGACTGCTGCTTCCCTATTGCTTCCCCGGACCGTTTCTGCGATCCGGGGAAGTCTTAACCTACTGAAATGGTGGAGCTAAGCGGAGTCGAACCGCTGACCTCTTGAATGCCATTCAAGCGCTCTACCAGCTGAGCTATAGCCCCAAGTCGATGTTCGGGAGGCGGCGGAAACTAGGGCCGGGGCGCCCCGCGATCAAGGGCGCCGTTTTCAGCGATCCTCGCCGTCGCCCTTCGCCGGCAGGCCGTCGATCTCGTCTTCGGGGAAGTCGTCATCCTCGTCCTCGATGAACGGCACCTCGTCGTCCTCGGCTTCCTCGAGATCGTCCTCCTCGGCGAAGTCCACGCCGAGGGATTCGGCCGGCGGCGCGACCGCTGCGTCCGGCTCCTCGGTGTCGTCGTCGGCGATCAGCGGCGGATCATCGACCACGGCGTCCAGTTCGGGGGCCTCGTCCGGCTCGGCCTCGAAGCCGTCCTCGACCTCGGCCGGGGCGACGACTTTCTCTTCTTCGGCCTCTTCTTCCGGAACGATGGCGCGGGCGCGGACGCGGCGGTTGCGCATCGCCTCCTCGGGATCGAACTCGGCCCCGCACTTGGGGCAATGAGCCGGCCGTTTGTTCAGATCATAGAACTTGGTCGAGCAGGTGGGGCAAATCTGCTTGGCGCCCAGTTCGGGATTGGCCAATGGGGCGACCTTCGGAAAAAGTTGTGAAACGGGCGGCTCGGGCCTTCGAGGGATGCACTCGCATCCACCCCTTGGCAGGACCCACCGGCGTGAAGCGGCGGCTCCCTTGCCACGGCGCGGCGCCGCTGTCAAAAGCAAACGCGGCCCCCCTCTCCGGCCCAAGAGGCCCGACAATTCCCACACCGTCGGCGGCCATGACAGCGCGTCCCGGGCGGCCCCTGCGCGGGACGGTGCGGATTCCCGGCGACAAGTCGATCTCCCACCGCGCCTTGATCCTGGGCGCGTTGGCCGTCGGCGAGACCCGGATCGACGGACTGCTGGAGGGCGAAGACGTGTTGCGCACGGCCGCCGCCATGGCCGCCTTCGGCGCCGGGGTCGAGCGGGTCGGGGCGGGCGCCTGGCGCATCCTGGGACGCGGCGGCTTCTCCGAGCCGGCCGAGGTCATCGACTGCGGCAACGCCGGCACCGGGGCGCGCCTGATCATCGGCGCCGCCGCCGGCTTCCCGCTGACCGCGACGTTCACCGGCGATGCTTCCCTGCGCGGCCGGCCCATGGACCGCGTGCTCGCCCCGCTCGGCGAAATGGGCGCCACCTGGCTCTGCCGCCAGGGCGGCCGTCTGCCACTCACGCTCCGCGGCGGCGGACTCCGGGGCATCGACTACCGGCTGCCCCGGCCTTCCGCCCAGGTGAAGTCGGCCGTCCTGCTGGCCGGGCTGAACGCGACTGGGCGGATCCGCGTCATCGAGCCGGAACCGACGCGCGACCATACCGAGCGCATGCTGTGTGGCTTCGGGGCGACGGTGGACGTGCGGGACTCGGGCGATGGCCGGGTGATCAGCCTCGCGGGAGGACAGGGACTGACCGGCGCGGCGATTCGCGTGCCGGGCGATCCTTCGTCCGCCGCCTTCGTCCTGGTGGCCGCGCTGATCACGCCCGGATCGAGGGTCACGGTCGAGGGGATGCTGCTCAATCCCCTGCGCATCGGCCTCATCGACACGCTTCTGGAGATGGGCGCCGACCTTTCGATCGAAAACCGGCGTGAAGAAGGGGGCGAATGGGTGGGCGACGTGACCGCCGGTCATTCCGTGTTGCGCGGCGTCGAAGTGCCACCGGCGCGGGCGCCCTCGATGATCGATGAATATCCGATCCTGGCGGTGGCGGCGGCCTACGCGGTGGGACCGACGATCATGCGGGGCGTGGGTGAAATGCGCGTCAAGGAGAGCGACCGGCTCTCGGCCATGGCCGCCGCCCTGGCCGCCTGCGGCGTCGGCGTGGAGGAGGAGCCCGAGGGCCTGGTCGTGCTGGGATCGGCCCGGGCCGACCGCGGCGTGCGCGCCGCCGTCGCCGTGGCTACCCGGGGCGACCACCGCATCGCCATGAGCGCCCTCATCCTCGGCCTTGCCGCCGAGTCGCCGGTGACGATCGACGAGCCGGGCATGATCGCCACCAGCTTCCCCGGCTTCGGCGCTCTGATGGCCGGTCTCGGCGCCGAGCTACAGGGCGGCTGAGATGGGGTTCGTGGTCGCCGTCGATGGCCCAGCCGCTTCGGGCAAAGGGGTGATCGCCCGCCGGCTCGGCGAAGTCTTCGGGCTGGCGGTGCTGGACACCGGACTTCTCTATCGCGCCGTCGGCGCCGCCCTGGCGCGAAAGAGGAGCGGAGACATCGCCGCCATCGTCGCCGGGCTCGATCCCGCCCGGCTCGAGGCGCCGTCGCTGCGGACCCGCGAAGCGGGCGAACTGGCCAGCCGGGCGGCGGCGGATCCGCGGGTGCGGCGAGCGCTGCTCGACTTCCAGCGCGCCTTCGCCGCGCGCGAGCCGGGCGCGGTGCTGGATGGACGGGACATCGGCACGGTGATCGCCCCGGCGGCGCCGGCGAAGCTCTACGTCACCGCGACCCCGGAGGCGCGGGCGCATCGCCGCTGGCTGCAGCTTTCCGCGCGGGGCGAGAGTGGCGATCTCGCGGGCGTCCTCGCCGATATCCGCGCCCGCGACGCCCGCGACGGGGGCCGCTCGGCGGCGCCGATGAAGGCCGCCGCCGACGCCGTCTTGCTCGACACCACCGATCTCGATATAGACAGCGCCTTCGATGCGGCCCGCCGCATCGTCGAGGCGGCGCGCGCCGGTTGGGAAAAATCCTGACGGCAATCCCAACGCGCCACGCCTCGCACGGCCGCGGGCGCAGTCATCCGATCATTCCATCTTCAACCGACGCCCGGATCGCGCCTCGCGGCGCCGGAGACGATCAGCCGAGAAAGACGACGAGCACACATGGCCGACGACATGAGCATGAACCCTTCGCGCGATGATTTCGCCGCCCTCCTCGACGAGAGCATGGCGGGAGGTGACTTTTCCGAAGGCACCGTGGTCAAGGGGCGGGTTTCGGCGATCGAGAAGGACTTCGCGATCATCGACGTCGGCCTCAAGACCGAGGGCCGCATCGCGGTCAAGGAATTCGGCATCGACGACGCCGGCAAGCCGACGCTGAAGGTCGGCGACACCGTCGAGGTGTTCCTTGAGCGCATCGAGAACGCGCTGGGCGAAGCGGTGATCAGCCGCGACAAGGCTCGCCGCGAGGAGGCCTGGACGCGCCTGGAGGGCGTGTTCGCCAAGAACGAGCCGGTGATGGGCTCGATCGTCGGGCGGGTGAAGGGCGGTTTCACCGTCGATCTCGGGGGGGCCTCCGCGTTCCTGCCCGGATCGCAGGTCGATATCCGTCCGGTCCGCGACGTCGGTCCGCTGATGGGCAAGGAGCAGCCCTTCGCCATCCTCAAGATGGACCGGCCGCGCGGCAACATCGTGGTCAGCCGCCGCGCCATCCTCGAGGAGGCGCGGGCCGAACAGCGCACAGAGCTGGTCAGCCAGCTGCTGGAGGGCGAAGTCCGCGACGGCGTGGTCAAGAACATCACCGACTACGGCGCCTTCGTCGATCTCGGCGGCATCGACGGACTGCTGCACGTCACCGACATGAGCTGGAAACGCGTCTCCCATCCCAGCCAGGTCCTCGCCGTCGGCGACACAGTCAAGGTGCAGATCGTCAAGATCAACCCCGAAACCCAACGCATCAGCCTGGGCATGAAGCAGCTCCAGTCCGACCCCTGGGACGGCGTCGAGGCCAAATATCCGCCCGGCGCCCGGTTCACCGGCCGGATCACCAACATCACCGACTACGGCGCCTTCGTGGAGCTGGAGGCGGGGGTCGAGGGTCTGGTGCACGTCTCGGAGATGAGCTGGACCAAGAAGAACGTCCATCCCGGCAAGATCGTCTCCACCTCCCAGGAGGTCGATGTGGTCGTGCTCGACGTCGATGCCTCCAAGCGTCGGGTCAGCCTGGGTCTGAAGCAGGCGATGCCCAATCCGTGGGAGCATTTCGTCGAACGCCACCCGGTCGGCTCGACGGTGGATGGCGAGGTCAAGAACGCCACCGAATTCGGTCTGTTCATTGGCCTCGACGGCGACATCGACGGCATGGTCCACCTCTCCGACATCGATTGGAACGCGTCCGGCGAAGAAGCCATGGGCCGCTACAAGAAGGGCGACGCGGTCCAGGCGCGGGTTCTCGACGTCGATGTCGAGAAGGAGCGCGTCAGCCTGGGGATCAAACAGCTGGCGTCCGACCCGATGGTCGGCGATGTGTTCAGGAAGGGTCAGACCGTTACCACGACGGTCACCGAAGTCACCTCCGGGGGCATCGAGGTCAAGTTCGGGGACGAATCCGCGCCGATGACGGCGTTCATCCGCAAGTCCGATCTCTCCCGCGACCGTTCTGAACAGCGGCCCGACCGCTACGCCGTCGGCGATCGGCTGGACGCCCAGGTGACCAACGTCGATCGCGGCGCGCGCCGCGTCTCCCTGTCGGTCAAGGCCCTGGAGATGGCCGAGGACAAGGAGGCGGTCGAAAAATTTGGTTCTTCCGACAGCGGCGCCTCTCTCGGTGACATTCTGGGCGCGGCGCTGCGGGAGAAGGCGGCGACCAAGGACTAGAAACTTCGGTTGCCCCGGCCCTGCTCAACCCCTTGAAATAGAAGCTCGGTTGGGTAATGTCGGGATTGGGGGCGGAGCTGCGATGATCAGGTCGGAACTAGTGGCGACGATGGCGGCGGAAAATCCGCACCTGACCCAGCGGGACATCGAGCGCGTGGTCGGCGTCATCTTCGATCGCATGGTCGCCGCGCTTGAGGAGGGCGGCCGGGTGGAGCTTCGCGGGTTCGGCGCGTTCTCCGTCCGCTCGCGGTCCGCCCGGGCCGGCCGTAATCCGCGGACCGGCGAGGCGGTGCAGGTGCGGGCCAAGCACGTGCCGTTCTTCAAGACCGGCAAGGAATTGCGGGCGCGCCTCAACGGTCATTGACATCTTCCAACCGCGGCCCGCCGCCAGCTTCGAGGAAACATGAGTATCCTGAAGGAATTCCGCGACTTCATCGCGCGCGGCAACGTCGTTGATCTGGCCGTCGGGGTGATCATCGGCGCGGCGTTCGGCAAGATCGTCACCAGCCTGGTGGGAGAGGTGATCATGCCGCCGATCGGCCTGGCGCTCGGCCACGTGGACTTCACCCAGCTCAAACTCGTGCTTCAGCACCCCGATCCGTCGCGCAAGCTGGCCGAGGTGGCGATCGGCTACGGAAGCTTCCTCAACACCATCGTCCAATTTGTGATCGTAGCGGCGGTGGTCTTCATGATGGTCAAGGCGATCAGCGCCATGCGGCGGCAGGAAGCTCGGGAGCCGGCCCCGCCGCCAGCCCCGACCCCCACCGAAACCCTGCTCGGCGAAATCCGCGATCTTCTGGCCGGGAACGCCGTCTCCGGTCCGGCGTGAGGTCAGGCGCGGGTCGATGGCCATCGCCAAGATCTGCGGCCTGTCGACCGCGTCCACGGTAGCCGCCGCCTTGGCGGGGGGCGCGGCTTTCGTCGGCTTCAACTTTTTCGACGCCAGCCCCCGCCGCGTCACCGTGGAAGCCGCCGCCGCCCTCGCGGCGCCGGCGCGGGGCAAGACCAAGATCGTCGCCGTGACCGTCGATCCCGATGACGCCCTGATCGACCGGCTGGCGCACATCTTGCGGCCTGACCTCATCCAGCTCCATGGACGCGAATCTCCGTCGCGATCGCGCGAGATCGCGCGGCGGGCGGGAGCCGGGGTGATCAAGGCCATCGCCGTCTCGCACGCCGCCGATTTCGATGCCGGCGCGGACTACGACAGCGTCGTCGATCATCTGATGTTCGACACGAAACCTCCGCCGGGCGCCGACCGGCCAGGCGGCGCCGGAACCAGCTTCGACTGGGATCTGCTCACCGGGCGTCGATTCGAGCGCCCATGGTTCCTGGCCGGCGGCCTCGATCCATGGAACGTGGCGGAAGCGATCGGCCAGTCGGAAGCGCCGATGGTCGATGTTTCCTCTGGCGTGGAGCGGGGTCCTGGCCTAAAGGACCCGGCTCTCATCCGGGCCTTCCTCGAAGCGGTCCGCCGCGTCTAAAGTTCGCCGCCCCTTCGCCCTGACCCACGCCTTGCTCCACAACGATTTCACCGCCTACCCGGATGGTCGCGGATTCTTCGGCGACCATGGCGGTCGCTTCGTCGCCGAAACCTTGATGCCCTTGGTCCTGGCGCTGGACGACGCCTACGCCGCCGCCAAGGGAGATCCGGCCTTCCAGGCCGAACTCGCCGGCTATCTGACCCACTATGTCGGCCGGCCCAGTCCGCTGTATCTGGCCCGCCGCCTGACCGGCCATTTCGGCGGCGCGCGAATCTACCTCAAGCGCGAGGACCTCAACCACACCGGTTCGCACAAGATCAACAACTGCCTGGGACAGATTCTCCTGGCCCGTCGGATGGGCAGGACGCGGATCATCGCCGAAACCGGCGCCGGTCAGCACGGCGTCGCGGCGGCGACGGTATGCGCCCTCTTCGGTCTTCCCTGCGTCGTCTACATGGGGGCGGTGGACGTCGAGCGGCAGGCGCCGAACGTCCTTCGGATGAATCTGCTCGGCGCCGAAGTGCGTCCGGTGACCAGTGGCGCGGCGACGCTGAAGGACGCCACCAACGAGGCGCTGCGCGACTGGGTGAGCCATGTTCACGACACCTATTATCTGATCGGGTCGGCCGTCGGCCCCCACCCCTACCCGATGATGGTCCGCGATTTCCAGGCCGTGATCGGCGCGGAGACCCGCGTGCAGGCGCTCAAGGGCGAAGGACGATTGCCGGACGCCCTTGTCGCCTGCGTCGGCGGCGGGTCGAACGCCATCGGCCTCTTCCATCCCTTTCTGAACGACGAAGCGGTTCGCCTGTTCGGCGTCGAGGCGTCGGGCGAAGGCGTCGAGACCGGCCGCCACGCCGCCGCCCTCGGCGCGGGCCGCCCGGGCGTGCTCCACGGCGCCAGGAGCTATCTGCTGCAGGACGCCGACGGCCAGATTCTCGAGGCTCATTCGATTTCCGCCGGTCTCGACTATCCAGGTGTCGGTCCGGAACATTCCTGGCTGCGCGATGTCGGTCGCGCCCACTATCTCACCGCGACGGACCATGAAGCGATGGCCGCCTTCCGGCTCTGCGCCCGACTGGAAGGCATCGTTCCGGCCTTGGAGTCCTCCCACGCCCTGGCCAGGCTTCCCGAGGTGATCGCGCAGGCGCCTGGCGACGGGTTCGTCGTCGTCGGCCTCTCCGGGCGCGGCGACAAGGATCTGGCGACGGCGGCGGCCCGGCTCGGAGCCCGGGCTTGAGCGTCGAGCGGATCGAAGCGCGGTTGGCCGAACTCGCCGATGAAGGCCGCGCCGGCTTCGTGGCCTATGTCATGGCCGGCGACCCGGATCTCGCCGTCTCCCGCGCCATCCTCGCCGGGCTCCCCGGGGCCGGCGCCGATGTGATCGAGCTGGGCTTTCCCTTCTCCGATCCCATGGCCGAGGGTCCGCCGATCCAGCGGGCCGCCGCGCGGTCGCTGAAGGCCGGCATGACGCTCGAGGGCGTCCTGGATCTCGCCCGCGGGTTCCGCCAAGCCGACGTCACGACGCCGGTGATCCTGATGGGCTACCTCAATCCCTTGCTCACCCATGGCCTCGCCGCCTTCGCGCGGGACGCGGCCGCCTGCGGCATCGATGGGGTGATCGTGGTCGATTGCCCGCCGGAGGAGGCCGGATCGCTCACCGACGCCCTGGACGGCGAGGGCCTCGCGCTCATCCGCCTGGTCGCGCCGACCACCGATGATCGGCGACTCCCCCTTGTCCTCGCCGGCGCCCGCGGGTTCGTCTACTTCGTGTCGGTCGCCGGCGTGACCGGAGAAAAGGAGGCCGACGCCGCCGCGGTGGGACCGGCGGTCGAAAGGATTCGCGCCGCCTCGCCGCTGCCGGTCGCCGTCGGCTTCGGTATTCGCACCCCGGAGCGGGCGGCTGAAGTGGCGCGTGTCGCCGACGCGGTGGTGGTCGGATCGGCGCTGGTCGACGAGATTGTCGTGGCCATCGCACGGAACCGTGATCCTGCCGCGAAAGTTCTGGAAACCGCTGCCCGCCTCGCTAAGGCTGTGCGGTCGGCGCGAACCGCCGGATAGAGACTGTCGATCCTCGAAATGGCCCTGACCGACGACAAGAAGAGCAAGCCCGCGCGACCGCCGCCGTCGGCCAATCGCGAGCGCGGCGGCTGGCTGGCCAAGATCGCTCCCGGCGTGCGCAAGCTCGTCACCCGGCGCGAGACACCGGACAACCTGTGGGTCAAATGCCCTGACACCGGGGAGATGATCTACCGCGCCGATCTGGAGGCGGCTCTGTGGGTGACTCCCGCCAGCCGGCACATGCGTATCCGCCCGTCCCTGCGCTTCGCCTACACCTTCGATGGCGGCAGGTGCAAAGGCGTCGCCCTTCCCAAGACCCCCGACGATCCGCTTGGCTTCACCTACGGCAAATCTTACCGCGAAAGCCTGGCGGCGGCCCGCAAGGCCACCGGCGAGACCGACGCCATGGCGTTGGCCGAGGGCGAGATCGGGGGCGTCCCGACCGTCGTGCTGGTCCAGGATTTCGCCTTCATGGGCGGCTCTCTCGGCGCCGCCGCCGGCGAGGCGTTCCTGGCCGCCGTGGACGAAGCGGTGAAGCGTAAATCGCCACTGGTGGTGTTCACCGCCTCCGGTGGCGCGCGAATGCAGGAGGGCGCCCTGTCGTTGATGCAGCTGGCCCGGACCACCGCCGCCATCCAGCGCCTGCGCCGGGCGCATCTGCCATATGTTGTCGTCTTGACTGATCCCACCGCCGGCGGCGTCACCGCCTCCTACGCCATGCTCGGCGATGTCCACCTGGCCGAGCCGGCGGCGCTGATCGGGTTCGCGGGGCGCCGGGTGATCGAGGAGACGATCCGCGAAACCCTGCCGGCTGGCTTCCAGACCGCGGAATTCCAGGTCGAGCACGGCATGGTCGATCGGGTGGTCGCCCGCAAGGAACTCCCCTCTGTTCTCGGCTCGATCCTCCGTACGCTGATGATGGGACGCGCCCGCCTCGCCGCCGCCTGATCGCGCTCCGGGGCATGACCACGACGCCATCCGCGCCTCGGACGGCGTGATTGCGCGCCTGCGCGCTCTGCACCCGACCTTGATCGATCTTTCCACCGGCCGGATCGAGCGCCTGCTGAACGCCCTCGGCCGGCCGCAGGACCGCATGGCGCCGGTGATCCATGTCGCCGGCACCAACGGCAAGGGCTCGACCACCGCCTATCTGCGCGCCATCGCCGAAGCCGCCGGCCTCGAAGTCCATGTCCTCACCTCACCGCACCTGGTGCGCTTTTCCGAGCGTATCCGGCTGGCCGGCCGGTTGATCTCCGACGAGGCGCTTTCCGACCGCATCGACGAGGTCGAGGCCGCCAACCGCGGCGCCCCGATCAGCTTCTTCGAGATCACCACCGCCCTGGCCTTTCACGCCTTCGCCGAAACCCCGGCGGATCTCTGCGTCGTCGAGGTCGGCCTGGGCGGTCGGTTCGACGCCACCAATGTTTTCACCGCTCCGGCGGTCAGCGTGATCACGCCGGTGGATTACGACCACTTGGAGATGCTGGGACCCGAGCTGAGCCGGATCGCCTGGGAGAAGGCCGGGATCATCAAGGCCGGCAGGCCGGCCGTCGTGGCGCGGCAGCGCGAGGAAGCGTGGGAGGTGATCGAAGCCGAGGCGGCGGCGCTCGCCGCGCCCCTGACCCTGATGGGCCGCGACATCGACACCGGCGAGGCGAACGGGCGATTGTGGGTCCAGCTCGCCGACCGGCTGTTCGATCTTCCCGCGCCGAGCCTGTTCGGAGCCCACCAGTTCGACAATGCCGGACTGGCGGTCGCGGCGCTGGCGATCTGGAACGACCCCCGGATCGGCGAGGCGGCGATGGCGCAGGGCGTTTCGAGCGCCGCGTGGCCGGGGCGGTTTCAGCGCCTCGCCCGAGGACCGTTCGCGGCGCTGGCGACCGCACGCGGGGCCGACCTGTGGCTCGACGGCGGCCACAATCCCCACGCCGGCCGGGCGCTGGCCGACGCCTGCGCGCGCCTGGTCCGGGACGGTCGGCCCCTGGTCCTGATCGTCGGGATGCTGGGGCGAAAGGACGCCATGGGCTTCTTCAGGCCGTTCGCGGACCTCTCGCCCCGGGTGCTGACCACGGCGTTCGAATCTTCATCGGCGACGCCGGCCGAAACGCTGGCCGAGGCGGCGCGGTCGGCGGGTTTTCGCGCCGAGCCCGTGGATGGCGCGCGCGCCGCCCTGGCGCGGGCTCTCGAGGCCGAGGGTCCGGCGCCGCACGTGCTGATCTGCGGATCGCTGCATTTCGCCGGCGACATCCTGGCCGCCAGCCCGGAGACCTGGCCGACCTGACCCCTCGGCTCAGGCGACCGCCTTGATTCCGGCTTCCGCCAGCCAATCGAGGATTCTCTGCTTGGGCATGGCGCCGACCTTCATCGAGGTCATCTGGCCGTCTCGGAACAGCATCATGGTCGGAATTCCCCGCACCCCATAGCGCGACGGCGTCATCGGGCTGTCCTCGATGTTGAGCTTGGCGATGGTGAGGTCGGCGCCGAGTTCGCCGGCGATCTGCTCCAGGGCCGGCCCGATCTGCTTGCACGGGCCGCACCACTCGGCCCAGAAATCGACCAGGACCGGCTTGCCGGACTTCAGGACATCCTGCTCGAAACTCGCGTCGGTGACGGCGACGGTGGTCATGGAAAGATGGTCTCCTCTGGCGCCAGCCGCGCCGCTGCATGATGGTCATTTAGGCAAGACCCGATTTGCTTCAACTGGCCAGGGCCAAGTTGGCGAGCGCCTCGGCCATGAGTTTTTCCGGAACGGCCATGAGCTTAGGCCCGTCGGTCCACACCAGGGCGGCCTCGACGGGCCGGTCGGGGAAGACCTCGGCGAGGACGGCGGCGTAGGCCGCCATCTGCGGCACATAGGCCGGGTCGGCGTCCTCGATCCGGTCGGGAGCGGGACGGTTGGTCTTGAAGTCGATGACCAGGACGCGATCCTCCGACACCAGGAGGCGATCAACCCGGCCCGATACGGCCAGGCCCGAAGGCAGCCGCCCGGCCGTGCCGGCGAGGGCGACCTCGGCTCTGGAGCACGGCCCAAAGACGGCGGCGAAGCGCTCATCGGTGAGCACGGCCAACGCGGCGGCGGCCATCTCGGCGCGCTGGTCCCCCGTCAGATCGCGTTCCCGGGCGAGGACGCGCGCCGCCGCGGCGGGCCTCTCGGCGGGCGGCAGGTCCGGAAGAAGCTGCAGAAGTCGATGGATGATGTCGCCCCGGCGGTAGCGGCCGAGACCGTTGGTGGCGGCCAGGGGGGAGGGAGCACTGTCCGCCGGCTCCCCTCCAGGACTGGACGGTGACGAATAGCACGCCATCGCCGGCTCGGCGGGCGCCAGGCCCCGGGTCCATTCCGGGAGTTGCGTCACTTGATCGCCGCCAGTGGCGGATCGAGGCGGGACACGCGGCTCTCGGCCATGACGCCACCCTTCGCCGCCGCCCGCCAGCTCGAAAGGGTGGATCGCGAGGTCGTCGAAGGCGCGGCGAACATAGTCATACCAGCTGCGCTCGAACCGGGAGGCCTGGGACTCGACGCCGCAGACGATCAGTCGATCCCGCGCGCGGGTCAGCGCCACATAGAGCAGGCGGGCGGATTCATGCTCGGTGGCCAGGTCGCGGGCCGCCCGGGCGTCGGCCGAGGCGGCGCAATCGTCGGCCTTGCGCGGCGCCCACAGGATGCCCCCGTCCTCGGCGGTGAGCAGCGGACCCGCCTGGGACGTGGCTCTGGTGGTGGTGTCCGGCAGGATGACGATCGGGGCTTCCAGCCCCTTGGCGCCGTGGACCGTCATCACCCGCACTTCGCCGCCACCGCGCCCCCGCGCCTCATCCTGTTCCCGCTTGATGTCGAGTTCGGTCGCGGACATGGCGGAGAGGAAGGATTCCAGATCGCGGAGCCCGCGGCTTTCGGCGGCGAGCGCCTGAGCGAGGAAGGCGTCCAGGGCCTCCTCGCCCTCCGCGCCGAGCCGGGTGAGAATTCTCTGACGCATGGAGCGGCCTTCGCCATCCAGGCGGGTGAGAGCGCGGCTGAAGAAGTCGAACGGCGCCCCGCGCTGGGATTCGTCTCGGACCCAGGAAAGCAGGGCGGCGGCGGCCCGCCATTGCGGCCTCTCGCTCGCGCGACGATCGAGGGCGCTCCACAGAGACCCCGCGCGGGCGTGGGCGATGTCGAACAGGCCCTGCTCATCGACGTCGCAGAACGGGCCGCGCAGAAGACAGGCCAGGGTGAGATCGTCGGACGGGAACCGGGCGAAGCGGCCGAGGGCCATGAGGTCTTCGAACACGCCGTGCCGTGAAAGTTTCAGGCGGTCGGCGCCGGAGACGGGTATGCCCTGCCGCTTCAGGGCGCGAATGATTTCATGGAAGAGGGCGCCGCGACGCCGCACGAGAATCAGGACGTCGCCCGCCGTGCTGGGGCGGAGCGTGTGGGTTTCGCGATCCATGACGCCCTCACGGCGATCGATCATGGCGGCGACGGCTCGGGAGATGCGTCGCGCCAGCAGGGCGTTGGCGCCGGTCGGCTGCCGGTGGTCCACCGGCAGCCAGGGATCGATCTCGGGTGATGGCTCGCCGACCTCGGTCGGCCAGACTTCGACGCACCCGCCATCGGTCCTGCGCGCGAGGTGGCTGATCGGAAACGGGCGCACGCGGTCGCCATCCACGCGGCTGAGACCGGCGAGAACTTCCGGAAGCGCGACCACCGCATCGACGAAGGCGAGGATCTCCGGCGCCGACCGCCAGCTCTCTTTCAGATTCACCGGATCGAACCGTCCGCCCGCGTCCGTCACCATGGCGCCGAAGGACCGGGCCTCGATGGCCAGGCGTTTCGGCTCGGCGCCCTGGAACGAGAAGATCGACTGCTTCTCGTCGCCCACCGCGAACACCGTGCGGCCTTCGGGTCCGGCCCCGACACCGGTGAAGAATTCGGCGGTCAGCGCTCGCAGAATGTCCCATTGTTCCGGCGCCGTGTCCTGAGCCTCGTCGAGCAGCACATGTTCCAGTCCGCCGTCCAGCTTGAACAGCACCCAGGCCGCATCGACCCGGATGGTCAGGAGCTCGTGGCTGCGGGATATCAGATCGCCGAAATCGAGGTCCCCGCGCGCGCTCTTGGCGCCCTGGTAAAGGCCGGCGTAGGCGAGGGCCAGGGTGACCGCGTGGTGAGTGTCCTGGGCGACCTGCGCGGCGACCAGCCGCCGCCGGGTTTCGACGTGACGGGCCTGCTCCTCGACGAGCCATTCGCGAGCGGCGGCATCGACCGAATTGGTCCCGAGCCTCGCCTTTGCGGCGCCGGCCTTGGTCGCGAAGATCGACCAGACACTCGCGAACGGCGCGTCCGCTTGAACCGCGCGCATCTCGGCTCCGAGCGTCTGGTCGGTCTTCCCAGCCCCGCGCGCCAAGGCCTCGGCCGCGCGCCTCCAGGCCCCCCAGCGTATTCTTCCCATGGCCTCGGCTTCGATGTCGGCGGCCGTCACGGCCGCCGCGAAACCGCAGCGCCGCCAAATGTCGGACCCATATCCTCCCGCATCTTCGCAGGCGCCGACGTAGGCGCCGATGGCCGCGCGGCGGGTTTCGAAGGTGGCGAACATCGCGTTGAAGGCGTTCCAGTCGAGCTCGACGGAAAAGTGGGCGTAGGCCTCGCCGACCGGGCCTTGCGGCTGGTCCATGGCGAGGGCCGCCACCTCGTCGCGCGCTCGCGCCGATATCTCGGCCGCGGCGACATCCTCGAGTACGCGGAATCCGGGCGAAACCCCCGCCTCGATGGGAAACCGCCGGAGCAGCTTTTCGCAGAAGGCGTGGATGGTCTGGATCTTGAGCCCGCCGGGCGTCTCAAGCGCGCGGGCGAAAAGCGCGCGCGCCTTGGAGAGTTCGCGACCGGCCTCGTCGAGTTCGGCGAGGGCCGCGGTCAGCGGCTGATCGGTCATCACCGCCCAGGCGCCCAGGTCCGCGAACAGACGCCGCTGCATCTCCGCCGCGCCGGCCTTGGTGTAGGTGACGCAGAGGATCGCTTCCGGCCGGGCGCCGGCCAGCAGGAGGCGCGCGACGCGCTTGACCAGGGTGGACGTCTTGCCCGCCCCCGCGTTGGCGGCCACGAACACCGAGGCCTTCGGGTTGGAGGCGAGAATCTGGGGTTCGAGTCGGAGGGTCATTCTTCGCCACCCGATTCACCGACCACGTACCATTCCCAGAGCCTCGCCAAGTGATCATAGTCTCCGCCCTGGAGGCCGATGAACTGGGGCGCCGCCCAGGAAAGATAGCCGGCTACCGGATCGTCGAACTCATCGACCTGGTCGAATTCGGCAACCTTCTCCCGCAGCCGCCGCAGAGCCTCCCTGGCCAGGCCGGCTGCGTCGCCGTCGTCCCGTGCTTCCTCGCGCCCGGGTGTCCGGCCGCCGTTCACCCGCACATAGAGCAGGCCGCCGGGCGTCAAGGGTCCGAGGTCGGCGAACCCGCCTCCGGCGAGGATGGCGCCTGTCAGGGTGAGCTGAGGCGAGAGGCCGACGCGGACCATCTTCGGACTGGGCGCGACGCCGGTCTTGAAGTCGAGCACATCGGCGAGCGCGCCGCGAACCTCGATACGGTCGGCGCGCGCGGTGACCGTGAATGGCCCGGCCCGTCCGTCGAAGGAGAACGCGCCTTGCCGTTCGACGATCAGCGTGGCCCCAGGTCTGCGGCGCTGCTCGAAGTCGATGACCCAGGGCGCGACGTTGATCGCCAGCGCCTGTTCGCGGGCCATCCGCGCCTCGGGCATTCCGGCGCGGCGCAATTCCTCGAGCAGGAAGGCGGTGAACACGCCATGCGCGCCTTGCGGCAACTCATCCGGGTGATCCCGGGCGAAGCGCTCGAAGGCCGCGTGGATGGCTGTCCCGCGAGCCAGGGCTTCCACCGGCTCGTCCGGACGGTCGAGCGACCGCAACTTCAGGATCTCGCGGGCGTAGAGGCCGTAGGGATCGCGCACCCAGCGTTCGATCGCCGTGACCGCCAGCTTTCGCGGCCGCGCCGAGACCGGCGGCTTGGGATTGGGCCTGGGCGCTGTGCGCAGTTCGAGGGGTGGTTCCGGCAAGGGGGCGTCGAGGGCCTTGGCCCAGGCGACGATGTCCAGCCGGCCAGGGAGTTCGAGACCGGCGCCCTTGACCAGGGTGGACAGTCGCCAAAGCCATCGCGACGCGACGGCGGGCGAGCCGCCTCGCCGTTCCGAATTGAGCAGCACGACTTGCGGCGCGCACGCCGCCTGGGCGAAGTCGTGCGCGGAAAGGCCGATACGCCGCTCCGGCGGCGGCAGGCCCAGGCGTTCCCGCATCGGGCGCGAGAGGAAGGGATCGATGGGCGCCCCGGCGGGCCACCTTCCTTCCTCGAGGCCGGCGAGGATCAATAGGTCGGCGCGCACCAGGCGCGCTTCCAGGACACCGAGAATGCGCAGGCGCGGGTGACTGGCGCCGCCGGGACGCATGAGCGCCCGCGCCAGCAGCCCTTCGATCAACTCCGCGAACGCGCGCCGCGTCACCTCGGGAAGCGACGAACTCTCCGCGATCAGCGACGAAAGCAGGCTTCCGAGAGCCTCTCCGCCCTGGCCGGCCCAGAGATCGCCAACGCCGCCGCGCTGGCCCGTGGCCAGCGCTTCCAGGGCCTCGCAAAGCGCCCGGGCGGCTTGGGCCGGCGTGGCGGCCGTTTCGCCGGTGTAGGGTTGTTCGGCGACGCCGAGCGCTTCGCGCAGCCGCGCGGTCAGGTCGATGGCCCGATCCAGGCCCGCGATGCGGCCTTCGGAAGGCTCGTCCGCGGCCCGGGCGCGAACCAGGGCTTCCCGCAGCCGATCATTCACGCCCTCCCAACCATCGGGTCGCGGCCCTCGAAGGGCGTGGCGCTCCAGGACGACGCGCGCGCGCGTCAGGGCGTCGACTTCCCATCCCAGCCTGGTCAACGGGTGTTTGACGATCGCCAGCAAGGTCACCGGATCGCTCGGATCGGCCACCAGCCGCGCGACCAGGCCCGCGAGCACCGCCGCCGGCGCCCCGGCCAGGGGTTGTCCGGCCGACGAGTCGGCCCCGACGTTCCATCGCGTGAGCCGGGCGCTGACACGCCGCGCCAGCGCGGCGTCGGGGGAGATGAGGATCGCGGTCTTGCCCGGCGTTTCCAGCGCCTCGCGCAGCATCAGCGCCGCCATCGTGGCGGCTTCTTCCTCGGTGCGGGCGGTGACGACGGACAGACCCTCCAGACCGGCGGCGATCGGATCGACGCCGGCGGCCGCGCCCTCGGCCCGCAAGGCGTCGATCTGGGCCAACCAATCGGATGTCGCCTCGGGCGGCCGCAGCGCTTCGTTGACGAGACGCCGGCGCCAGCGTCCCGCCGGCTCCGCCTCGGCGACCGGGTCCCAGTCGGCGACTTGGTCGCGACCCAGGCCAACCCGGCCCAGAAGCCGCCTCATCGCACCCTGGGGGTGCTGTTCGCCGACCTCATTCCAGGCGCCGTCGGCCAGGGATTTGTCCAGGCCCGGCAGCACGGCGCAACCCCGAGGGGCGGCGGCGATGGCGGCCAGGAGATCAGCGGCGGCGGGTGTGGAACCGGTCGAGCCGGCCGCGATCAGCACATTGGAGGGCGGCCGGTCGCTCCAACGGTCGGCGAGCCGGCGGATGAGCAGAACGCGGCGGGCGGCCACGTCCATCAACCCAAGATCCTCCAGCCGCCGTGGCCAGGCGTCGAGCGCGACCTTCAGGAACCGCGCCGACACCAGCCAATGGCGGGCGAGTTCGCCTTCGACCAGGGACTCGACCCCGGCCGGATCGGCCTCTTCGATCTGGCAGCTATCCAGAAAGGCGGCCAGGGCGTCGGCCATGTCCAGGGCGGCGACGGCGTCCAGCCGTCGCTCCAGCAGACCCTGGTGTTCCACCACCAGGCCCGCCAGTTCGAACCGTCGATGCGGCGGCTGGATCGCCGGCGGCAGGTCGAGCGCGAGATCGCCCACCTCGAAAGGCGGCTCGCCCTCATCCAGGTCCCCCAGGGCGCGGATTTGCGGGAGAATGACCGCTTTCCCGCCACAGACACTCAGAAAGGCGTCGGCGAGCGCGCGCGCCGCGCGCCTCGTCGGGACGAGGATCACCGCATCGGCCAGCGCCTCCGCGCCGAACGGCGAGAGCGCGCGCCACACGCCGTCCGCCAGATCCTCGAGAAACGGCCGGTGGGCGGGAATAGTGAACCAGCGCGGTGGCGGATTGTCGAGAAATCCGGTCACCTCGCCGCCGCCAGCCGCGCCTCGGCGGCCCCTCGGGCGGCGGGATCTCCGACGTGCATCCAGACGCCGTCCATCACCACGCCCGACAGGCGGCCGGCGGCGGCCAGGTCCATCCAACGGGGGAAGACGCCATAGGCGCCGCCGGGCCAGCGATCGATGAGGGTCGGGGACAGCATGTGCACGCCCATGAACGCGAACGGCGCTGTCGCCGCCTCGCCGCGGTGTTCGATCCGGCCATCGGCGTGGCGGACGAAGTCGCCGGCGCCATCGAAGCCCAGGGTGTTCTCCAGCGGCGCCAGCAACAGCAGATCGTCCATTCGTCCAGGATCCCAGGCCTCGAACAGGGCGCGCAAGGCCGGCGTGGCGCCTTCCGTCCAGATCGAATCGATGTTGGCGACGACGATCGGCTCCTCGCCGAGCAGGGTCCGCGCCTTCTTCAGCGCGCCGCCGGTTTCGAGCAGGCGATCGCGTTCGTCGGAGATGATGATCTCCAGGTCCGCGCGGCGCCGCAGATGGCTTTCGAGCCGCTCGGCGAAGGCGTGGACATTGACCACCGCCTTCTGAACGCCGGCTTCGACCAGGCGGTCGAGCATATGGTCGATGAGCGCCTTTCCCGCGACCTCGACCAGCGCCTTGGGCCGGTCGTCGGTGAGCGGACGAAGGCGGGTGCCAAGGCCCGCGGCGAGCACCATGGCGGTGGTGGGCGGGTTCATCGACGCGCGTCGGCCGGCACATGGCGGTCGAGCCAGGCGTCCAGTCCGACTGGCGCCGGATCGCGCAGGCAGCGCTCCATGTAGCCCCACAGCCGGGGCATGAGGGCGCGATAACGCGGCTTGCCGTCGCGGACGACCAGGCGCGAAAATATCCCCAGGATCCGGGCCACGTTCAGCGCTCCCAAGGCATGATAGTCGGCGCGAAACATCTCGCCGTCGATGTCTGGCCGGGCGGCCAGGTAGCGTCCGAGGGCGGTCGCCTCGCGTCCGGGGGAGATGTCACGCCTGGCGTCATGCAGGAGCATGGAGACGTCCCACGCCGGGTGGGCGCGCAGCGCGTCCTGGAAGTCGAGCAGGCCGACCCTGGCCGCGCCTTCCCGCCCGGGAAGCCAGATGAGATTTTCGGCGTGAAAGTCCCGGTGGCAGAACACGCTCGCCCCGGCTTCGCCCCGCGCGCGGATGGGCGCCCAGATCGCCTCCCACTCGACCATGGCCCGGTCATCGAAGTGGAGGGTGGGATGGAGCCGGGGAAGCCATTCGACGAGGAGATCGCCGCCCGCCTTCAAGGCCACGCCGTCATAGACCAGCAGGGGCCACGCGCAGCCGTCCGCTTCGAGGATCGGCGGCGGCGCCTCGGCGTGGAGGACGATGAGCGCGTCCACGGCGGCGTCGTAAAGGGCGCCTTCGTCGGCGCCGCCCTCGATCACGCGGGCATAGAGATCCTCGCCGAGGTCCTCCAGCACGGCGAGGCCGGCGCCGGGGTCGGCGGCGATCATCGCCGGCGCCGAAAGACCCCTTCCGCGCAGATAGCCGGCGCAGGCGACGAAGGCGTCCACCCGGCCGGCGGCGAGGCGGTAGAGGGCGTTGAAGCCGAGCGCGGCGCGCTCGGCGGGGGTCGCCTCGGGCGGGCAGGGGCGGGTCTCCAACGCCGGGGCCTGGTCCATCAGGATCAGGCTCGGTCCGGAGACGGGCCGCAGCCGCTCGTAGCGCCGGGTCGAGGCGTCCCCGGGCAGCACCTGGCGCGCGGCCCCGCCCAGGCCGCTGGCCGCCAGAAAGGCGTCGATCAGCGCCGCGCGGTCAGAGGACAAGCGATCGACCCTCCCAGACCCCATGAGGGTTCAGCCGCGCATAGCGCTGATCCTCGTCGATGAGAATCTCCACATCCAGGCGATCGGCGGGGAGATGATGGCCCAGGCGTTCAGCCCACTCGATCACCGCCGCGCCGTCTTCGAGCGCCTCATCCAGTCCGATCTCGAAGGCTTCGGACGCCGAGGCGAGGCGATAGAGGTCGAAATGGCCAATACGGAACGCCGGACCATCATAGAACTGGACCAGGGTGAACGTCGGGCTGGGAACATCCCGCTCCCCGGGACACAGGGCGCGGATCAGGGCCCGCGCCAGGACGGACTTTCCCGCTCCGAGAGGGCCGGTGAGGCACACCGCTTCGGCCTTTTCGAGCGTCCCCGCTATCGCCGCGCCGAGCCGCTCGGTGTCGGCCTGCCTGCCCAGTCGGAAGTCGCCTTCGGCCGGCACGATCATGCGAAAGCTCTATCGGGATCGTCGCGAAGTTCCTCTTCAACATAGGCCCGCGTCGCCGCCGCCGCCTCGATCGGATCGAGCGGCAGGTCCTGGGTGGCGAGCGGGCGACCCACGGTCAGCCGGAAGGATTTGCCGCGCTTGTTGAGGAGTTCGTGGAAGAGCGTGATGTCACGCAGTTCGTCGGAGACGCCGTGGAACAAATGAAACAAGCTCGACCACGGCCCCGAGAGATGCATGGGGAGCATCGGCGCGGCGTACTTGCGCGCCACCGAGAACGCGCCGGGCGCCCACGGGAGGTCCCTCAGGCGCCGACCGGACCCCGACCGCGCCATCCGGCCGGCCGGGAAAATCATCAGGGCGCGCTCGGCCTCCATGGCCTGGCGGGTCATGGCGAGAGTCAGCCGGGTGCGTTCGCGGGTTCGCTTGTCCTCACGCCATTCCACCGGAATCAACACCTCGATGAGTCCCGGCGCAATCCGATGAGCGTCCGAGTTGGCGTAGAACATCAAGTCCGGGCGCAGGGGTTTCAACGCGTCATGAACGGCGATCCCGTCGGCGATGCCGGTGGGATGATTGCAGACGGCGATCAACCGTCCGCCCCTTGGAACCCGCTCCGCGCCCCGAACCTCGACCCGGACATCGAGGAGCGCAGAGACGAACTCCAGCGCCCGCGCGCCGTCCATCGGGGCGATGGCGTCGGCCATCCGCCGGGCGCGGCGATAGTCCAGCAGGGCGTAGAGCGGCGGCCGAGCCAGCGGCCAGAGGGGACTGCCCGCCAAGCGCGGCGCCCGCTCGGCGATCAGCCGATCGACGATGTGGCCGCCCGGGCGCTCCCAGGAGGCCAACGCGGACATTGACGATTCGACGGCCATGCGCCGGCAACATGCTCGCCGCTTGGCCGAAGGTGCAAGGGGCGCGATCGCCGACGAAGGTTGACCCTCGGGACGATGGGAGCGCACCATCGCGGTGAACCAGAGGGATCGCCGATGAAGACCGTTCGCGCCTGGCTCATCGGCATCCTGGTGGTGCTGGTGGTCGCCGGCGGATTCTGGGCGTGGTGGAATCTCGATCTCCGCTGGCGCCCGCACACCGTCAAGACCAGGCAGGCGGAGATCGCCAGGATTCTCGAGGGATCGGGCTGGGTTTCGCCGCGTCTGCCGGGGCCGAAGCTCTACGTCGTCGTCTATCGGGCCTGCCCCGATTGCATCCCGTTCGAACAGACCGAACTCGTCAAGCTGCAGGCCGCCGGCGTTGATACGCGCGTCATCGTCATCGCCCGCGCCGACAAGAACGGCCAAGCGCTGTCGACCCCCGCGGAGCGCACCACGGTCGCCGAACTGTGGGTCAACCGCGACTGGAAGCTGCTCGGCCGGTGGCTGGCGATGACGCCGCCCGGCGCCTGGACGGCGCCGGGACTGCCGCCGGCCGATGGCGATGTGGCGCGCACCGCCGTGATCGAGGCCGGCCGCAAGGCGGTGGCCGATCTGACTCCCCTGCTGAAGGCCAGCGGCGTCAGGTTCGCCTATCCGGTCCTGATCTGGTGGACCAAGGCCGGCGTGATGCGCGGCTGCATCTGTGGACAGCCCCAGACCTGGCGCTCCGTGGAGCGCGACCTCGGCGCCTGAGAGGGACGGCGCGGTTGTGATCAGGCCGGCGAGGCGATAGGCGGCCCCGATGGCCTCTCTCCTGCGCGCCGCATACGCCCGGCGCCTCGCAAGCAACCAGATCGCGTCCGACGAGGCCCAGGTCGCCGCCGTCGAGGCGCTCGCGCGAGTGGAAGCCGACCTCGCCGGAGCGCGGCGCGGGCGCATTTTCCGCCGGCCGACGGCGATCCGCGGCGCCTACCTCTGGGGTCCCGTGGGCCGGGGCAAGTCGATGCTCATGGATCTGTTCTTCGAGGCGGCGCCGACGAGACGAAAGCGGCGCGTGCACTTCCACATGTTCATGGCCGAGATCCACGGTCTGGTGAATGCCTGGCGCACCGGCGGCGCGGCGGCGCGGCGGGCGCGATTCCGCCGATCGAGAGGCGACGATCCCATCACGCCGGTCGCCGAGGTGGTGGCCGATGCGGCCTCGCTGCTCTGTTTCGACGAACTCGAAGTCACCGACATCGCCGACGCCATGATCCTCGGCCGGCTGTTGGAGGCTCTGTTCGCGCGCGGAATCACCCTGGTCGCCACGTCCAATCGGCCGCCGGAAGAACTCTACCGCGATGGGCTCAACCGACAACTGTTCCTGCCGTTCATCGACCTGCTCGTGGCGCGGACCGAGGTCGTCCCGGTCCTGGGGCCTCACGATCATCGCCTGGAAAAGCTCCGCGCCGCCGGCGCCTGGTTTTCGCCCATCGACCCGGCCAACGAGGGCCGTTTCGACGCGCTCTGGCTCGACATGCTCGGGGCGGAGCCGGAAACCGGCGCGACCCTGGAGGTCCTGGGCCGCCGGCAGCATTGGCCGCGCGCCGCCGGCGGTATGCTGCGGGCGCATTTCGCCAGCCTCTGCGTCCAGGCTCTGGGTCCAGCCGACTACATCGCCATCGCCGGCCGCTTCCACACCATCTTCCTCGAAGCCCTGCCCCGTCTCGCGCCCGAGCAGCGAAACGAGGCGCGGCGCCTGGCGATCCTGGTGGACACCCTCTACGAGGCCCGCGCCCGCCTGGTCGTCCTGGCGGCCGGGGAGCCGGACAGCCTCTATCCCGCCGGCGATCAGGCGTTCGAGTTCCAGCGCACGACCTCGCGCCTGCGCGAGATGAGGACGCGGGAATGGCTGGAGTCGCTTCGTTGACAGCCCTGGATCGGAGCTTACAAGTCCGCCCGCGATCGGCGCGTCGAAGGGACACTAAACTAGATGGCTGAAGCCTCGCCGGGCGGCCGGGCGCGTCCGCTCTCGCCGCACATCTGGATCTGGCGCTGGCATGTGACCATGACCGCCTCGATCCTCCACCGCGCGACGGGGGCGGCGCTCTATGGCGGAACCCTGATCCTGGCCGGCTGGGCCGTCGCCTTGGCCTCGGGCGCCGAGGCCTATGGCCGATACGTCGCCCTGCTTTCGTCGATTCCCGGGCGCGTGGTCCTCTTCGTCCTGATGGTGTCGGTATTCTTCCATCTGGCCAATGGCGTCAGGCACCTGGCCTGGGACATGGGCTGGGGCCTGGCGCCGCCCACCGCCGACCGAACCGCCTGGGCGGCGTTCGTGTTCGCCATCGTCGCGGCGGCCGGCGCGTGGTTCCTCGTCGCCATGCCGGGGCCGCTGCCATGACCGGCTACCGCACCGCCCTCGGCCGCGCCCGGGGCCTCGGTTCGGCCAAGACCGGCGTTGGTCATTTCATCGGCCAGCGCGTCTCGGCCGTGGCGCTGCTCATCCTGATCGTCTGGGGCGTTCGGGCGGCGATGACGCTGGCCCGCGGCGACTATGAACTGACCGGCGCCTGGCTGCGCGCGCCTCTTAACATCACGCTGATGTGCCTTCTGGCGCTGGCCGCCTTCTATCACATGCACGTGGGCATGCGGGTGATCATCGAGGACTACATCCACAAGACGCCGTCCAAGTTGGCGCTGCTGATCGGCAACTTCCTGCTCTGTTTCGCCGGCGCGGCGGTGACCATCGTCTCGCTGCTGAAGGTCGCCCTGGCCACCGGAGCCACCTGACCATGGCCGTCTATCCTTTCACCGATCACCAGTTCGACGTGGTGGTGGTCGGGGCCGGCGGCTCCGGCCTGCGCGCGGCGCTCGGCTGCGCGGAGGCCGGGCTCAAGACCGCCTGTGTCACCAAGGTCTTTCCCACCCGCTCCCACACCGTGGCGGCGCAGGGCGGCATCTCCGCCAGTCTCGGCAACATGGGGCCGGACGACTGGCGCTGGCACATGTACGACACCGTCAAGGGCTCCGACTGGCTGGGTGACCAGGACGCCATCGAGTACATGGTCCGCCAGGCCCCCGACGCGGTCTACGAACTGGAGCATTGGGGGGTTCCCTTCTCCCGGACGCCCGAGGGCAAGATCTACCAGCGCGCCTTCGGCGGCATGACCCGCAACTTCGGCGAGGCGCCGATCCAGCGCACCTGCGCCGCCGCCGACCGCACCGGCCACGCCATGCTGCACGCCATGTACGGCCAGGCGCTGAGCAAGAGCGTGGAATTCTTCATCGAGTACTTCGCCCTCGATCTGATCATGGACGGCGAGGTCTGCCGGGGCGTCACGGCCTGGAAGCTCGACGACGGGACCCTGCACCGCTTCCGTGCCCAGAGCGTGATCCTGGCCACCGGCGGCTACGGCCGGGCCTATTTCTGGTGCACCTCGGCCCACACCTGCACCGGCGACGGCGGCGGCATGGCCCTGCGCGCCGGCCTTCCCTTGCAGGACATGGAGTTCGTCCAGTTCCACCCCACCGGCATCTACGGCGCCGGGTGCCTGGTCACCGAAGGCGCGCGCGGCGAGGGCGGCTACCTGACCAACGGCATGGGCGAGCGGTTCATGGAGCGCTATGCGCCGTCGGCCAAGGACCTCGCCTCTCGCGACGTGGTCTCCCGGGCGATGACCATCGAGATGCGCGAAGGCCGAGGCTGCGGGCCGAACAAGGATTACATCGACCTGCACCTCGATCACCTCGATCCCAAGGTGCTGCACGAACGCCTGCCGGGCATCTCGGAGAGCGCCCGCATCTTCGCGGGTGTCGATGTCACCAAGCAGCCAATCCCGATCGTGCCGACCGCGCACTACAATATGGGCGGCATCGCCACCAACGCCCACGGCGAGGTGGTGGTCCGAAAGGGCGACGACCCGGACGTGGTGGTTCCCGGCCTGATGGCGGTGGGCGAGGCGGCCTGCGTCAGCGTCCACGGAGCCAATCGCCTTGGCTCCAATTCCCTGGTCGATCTGGTGGTGTTCGGCCGCGCCGCCGGCCTGCGGGCGGCGGAAATCCTCACCCCCGGCGCCGGCCAGCCCGAGCCGAAGCCGGTATGGACCGACGGCCACCTCGCCCGCTTCGATCGCCTGCGCCACGCCGCTGGCGGGACGCCGACCGCCAGGCTGCGGCTGGAGATGCAGACCGCCATGCAGGACGACGCCGCCGTCTTCCGCACCGCCGCTTCGCTCGGCTCGGGCGCGCAGCGGCTGGCCAAGGTGCATGAAGCGCGCGCCGACATCGCCGTCTCCGATCGGGGCCTGATCTGGAACACCGATCTGATGGAAACCCTGGAGTTCGAAAATCTGTTCGGCCAGGCGATCGTCACCGTGGCCGGTGCGCTCAATCGCACGGAAAGCCGCGGCGCCCACGCCCGGGAGGACTATCCCGACCGCGACGACACGAACTGGATGAAACACACCAACGCCTGGTTCGACGACGCCACCGGCGCGGTGAAGATCGACTACCGCCCGGTGCACGCCTACACCCTGACCAGCGACATGGAATACATCGCCCCCAAGGCGCGGGTTTATTGAGCGTGGCCCCTGAGGGTTCATGAGGATAGTTCATGGTTGAACTTCTGCTTCCGAAAGGGTCCAGGGTCGGCAAGGGCCGCCGGCATGCCGCCCCGCCAAGCGCCGGGCGGACCAAGGCCTTCCGCGTCTATCGCTACGATCCGGAGGGCGTCGAAAATCCTCGCTGGGACATCTATGACGTCGATGTCGATGCCTGTGGCCCGATGGTCCTCGACGTCCTCATCCATATCAAGAACACCGTCGATTCCACCCTCGCCTTCCGCCGGTCCTGCCGGGAGGGCGTCTGCGGCTCCTGCGCGATGAACATCGGCGGGCGCAACACGCTCGCCTGCACCCACGGCTGGGCAGACGTGCCGGGCAAACAGGTCCAGGTTTCGCCCCTGCCCTCGCAGCCGGTGGTCAAGGACCTCGTCGTCGATCTGACCCTGTTTTACGCCCAGTACGCCTCGATCGAGCCGTGGCTGCACACCACCACCCCCGCCCCCCGCGGCGAATGGCGCCAGTCGGAGGAAGACCGGGCCAAGCTCGACGGTCTCTACGAATGCATCCTCTGCGCCTGCTGCACGACGTCGTGCCCCAGCTACTGGTGGAACCCGGAAAGATATCTCGGCCCGGCGACCCTTCTGCAGGCCCGCCGCTGGCTAGTCGACAGCCGCGACGAGGCCACCGGCGAGCGCCTCGACGCTCTGGAGGATCCGTTCAAGCTCTACCGCTGCCACACGATCATGAACTGCGCCCAGGTCTGCCCCAAGGGCCTCAATCCCGCCAAGGCCATCGCCGAGGTCAAGGGCATGCTGGTCGAGCGGGTGGTTTAGCGACGGGATCAGTCCGCGAGTTTCAGCCCGCACCATCGTTCAAAGTGGCGATAGTCCCCGTCACGGGCGATGAGGGCCACGCCGGCATCGATGCAGCATTGGGCTATGAGCGTGTCGGCCAACCTGGCCTTCAGGCTCTTGAAGATCAACAGACGCCGGTTCTCGCCGGCGCGCTCCCAGAACCCCGGCGAGATCGGCAGCAGCCGGGCGCCCAGAATCAGATCGGCGAAGGTCACACCGGCGACCGGATCGGAAAGAATCTCGGTCTTGACCGGGGGCGGCAGCCACAGGACGTTGGAACGCAACGCGTCACGAATGAGCGACCGGTCGGCCGAATCACGGCCTTGAAGGAAGTTGATCAGACTGCTGGAATCGGCGGCGATCAACGGGTGACGTTGCCAAATTCGCCGAATTCACGATCTTCGCGGAGAGCCTCGAGGTCGATGTCGAACGTCACCTTGCCCTCGAGTTCGAGCATCCGTCGGCACCACGCGGCGTGAGCCAACTGCTCAAGCGCCAACCGAAGTGTTTCGGTCACCCCCTCGCCAGTGTAGGCTTGAGCTGACGCCAGGAGTTCGCTGGGGAGGAAGGCCGTGATTTTTCGCATATCTCCCATACGACATGCCATACCGTATGTTGCTTGCGTAGTCAACATGCGGTGGCGTAGATCTGGAGCACGGGCTTCCAGCCCGCTCTTGCCGAGAATTGAAGGGGCAGATGAAGCGGAAGATTGCGGGCTGGAAGCCCGCGCTCCGGTCCCGCGCCTCCGCCGCCGACAGAGCTGGCTGTCCAGGTCCCATGTCTGAAAAAGGCGCCGGAGTGGTGATCGTCGGCGCGGGCCATGCCGGCGGGACGGCGGCGGCGCTGTTGCGGCAGTATGGCTATGCGGGCGCGATCACCCTGATCGGCGACGAGCCCATCCCGCCCTATCAGCGACCGCCGCTCTCCAAGGCGTGGCTGAAGGGCGAGGCCGACGCCGCCAGCCTGGCGCTCAAGCCGGAGAGCTTCTACGCCGGGGCCGACATCGATCTGATCCTCGGCGTCAAGGTCACGAAAATCCGGCGCTCGGCCCGGACCGTCTCGCTCCGCGATGGACGGGAGATGGCCTACGGGCATCTGATCCTGGCCACCGGCGCCCACGCCCGCCCGCTGCCGATCCCCGGCGCCGACCTCATCGGCGTGATGTCCCTGCGTTCGGCCGCCGACGCCGAAGAGCTCAAGGCGGCGCTGGGACCCGGAAAGCGGCTGGCGGTGATCGGCGGCGGCTATATCGGGCTCGAGGCGGCGGCCTCGGCCCGGTCCCTGGGCGCCGAAGCGGTGATCATCGAGCGCGAGGCGCACATCCTGGCCCGGGTCGCCAAGCCACCCCTCAGCACCTTCTTCGCCGACTATCATCGGGCGAGGGGCGTGGCGATCGAGGTGGGCGCGGTGGTCGAAGCCTTCGAAGGCGACGCTGGCCGCGTCTCCGGCGTGCGGCTGGCGGGGGATCGCGTCATCCCCTGCGACGCCGTCCTCATCGGCATCGGCCTGATCCGCAACGACCAGTTGGCGAGGGAGGCGGGCCTCGAATGCGTCAACGGCGTGGTTGTCGATGAGACGGCGCGCACTACCGATCCGCACGTCTTCGCCATCGGCGACGTCACCCACCGGCCGATCACCCACTATGACCGCATGTTCTGGCTGGAGAGCGTCGCCAACGCTCTCGAACAGGCGCGGCACGCCGCCTCGATCATCGCCGGACGGACGCCGCCGCCGCACGAGGTCACCTGGAACTGGTCGGATCAGTATGATCTGAAGCTGCAGATCGCCGGCCTGCCGTTCGATGTCGATGACATCCTGGTGCGCGGCGACCCGGCTTCGGGAAAGTTCGCCGTCTTTCACCTCAAGGGCGATGTCATCCAGGCGGTGGAAGCGGTGAACGCCGCCGCCGAGTTCATGGCCGGCCGCCAGCTGATCGCCCAAAGAAAGCCCATCTCGCGCGCGAGGCTTGCGGATACGACGATTTCCATGAAAGAGGTCGCGGCCTGAAGGGGCTTGAGCCGCCTAGGGGAGTGCATGGCCAGGATCACGTACATCGAGCATGACGGTTCCGAGCACGTCATCGAGGTGAAGAATGGCCTCTCGGTGATGGAAGGGGCGGTGAAGAACAACATCCCCGGCATCGACGCCGACTGCGGCGGGGCCTGCGCCTGCGCCACCTGCCACGTCTATGTCGATGAGGCGTGGCGCGACAGGACCGGCACGCCCTCGGCCATGGAGGAATCGATGCTGGACTTCGCCGAGAACGTCGAACCCAACTCCCGCCTCTCCTGCCAGATCAAGGTCGGCGACGAGGTCGATGGCCTGATCGTGCGGATGCCCGAGAGCCAGCACTGAGGCGTCAGAACAGCTCCGGCCGCCCCGCGGGGATCTGAGCGGCTTCGGGCAGATGGCAGGTGAAGGCGGCGCCCGCGCCGGGCTCGCTTTCCAGCGCCACCCAGCCGCCGTGCAGCTCGACCAGGCCCTTGACCAGCGCCAGGCCCAGTCCCGGGCCGCCGCGATCCTGGCCGCCGAAGCGGTCGAAGATGTGCGCCTGGACGTGGAACGGGATGCCCCGTCCGGTGTCGGAAACCTGCAGGCGCACCTCGCCCAGCGCGCGCTTGGCGCCCAATGTCACGACCCCGCCCTGGGGCGTGTGGCGGATCGCGTTCTGGGCCAGGTGGTCGAGGACCTGGGCGAGACGACGGGCGTCGCCGCGGATCAGGCCCGGCTCGCCGGCGACGGCGATGGTGATCTGGCCGGCCCGGGCCTCGCGGTCCCATCGCTCGGAGGCTTCGGCGAGCAGATGGCCGACATCGACGTCCTCGATGTCCAGGGCCATTTCCCCGGCGTCGAGTTCGGCCATGTCCAGCACATTGTTGATTGAGCGCGCGAGGTGGGTGGCGGCGGTGCGCACGGCGGCGACATGGCCCTGGCCCCGCTCCGATAGTCCGTCCGCGCCACGCTCCAGCAGTTCCGAATAGCCGATGATCGTGGTCAGGGGGGTGCGCAGCTCATAGGAGACACTGCCCACGAACTCCCGCTTCAGGCGTTCGGCCTCGGCCAGCGCTCCCTCCCGGTCGCGAAGCGCGCCCTCGAGCCGGCGGGTATCGGTGACATCGGCGAAGCTGATCAGGGTGGCGCCGTCCGGCAGCGGCCGGGACTGGTAGGAGACGATGCGCCTGTCGGCGGTGACCAGCTCCCCGGAGACCGGCGCGCGCGCGCCCGGGTCGGGGTCGGTGATCCGTCCCTTGAGGTCACGCCAGAACTGCAGGTCGTGAAGCCGGCGCACGCACAGTTCGACCACCGCGTCGAAATCGGGGGCGGCGGCGAGCCCGCCGGGAGCGATGTCCCAGAAGTTGGCGAACGCCTCGTTGTGCAGCTTCAGCCGGCCGTCCGAGCCGAACACCGCCACCGCGTCGGTGAGCTTGTCCAGCGTGGCCTGCTGGACCTGAATCTGGTGATTGAACTGGGTCTTGAGCCGCAGTTCCGGGGTGATATCGGAAAACAGCATCAACAGGCCGCCCCCCGGCTGGGGCTGGTCGAGCACTCTCAGCGTTCGCTCGCCCGGCAGTCGCCAGATCACCTCGGCCGCCGGCGCGACCTGCTGGTAGCGGGCCAGCTCATCGGCCTTGAACCGGCCGTAGTCGATGGTCTCCGGCAGTCGCCGGCGCTGCCGCAGGCGGTCGAGCAGCTCCGAATGGCTCGGATGGTCGGCGAGCCAGGCCGGTTCGAGCCCCCAGAGTTCGGCGAAGGCCGGATTGTGAAAGGTGAGCCGCTTTTCCGGGTCGAACACGGCCACCGCGTCGCCGACCAGATTGAGGGTGAGGTCATAGGCGGTCAGGCCGCGCCGCAACGCGTCCTCGGCGGTCACCGTGGCGGTGACATCGTCGGTCCACACCCCGACGCCGCCGCCTTCGAGGGGTTGGGCGCGGATGCGCAGGGCGCGCCGGCCGGGCGGCAGGCCGATCCACCGCACGCTCTCGCGCGGCTCGCCGGCCTCCGCCGCCTCTCGAAGCAGGGGCGTGATCCCGCCGTCGAGGGACAATCCCCGGTCGACCGCGTCTTCCAGGGTTTCGGCGCCGACGGCCGAAAGCCACGGCCGGTTGGCCCACATCGGGGTCCCTTCCGCGGCGGCGATCCACGCCGGTTCGCCGCGGGCGTCGGCGAACGCCGCCAGCCGCGCCGCCGTCGGCAGTCCCGCCTGGACACCGGCGATCGCCGACAGCCGAAGCCACGCCAGCGCGCCGGCCGATCGGCCCTCGACCGAAACCCCGCCCCTCACCCCCCGGACTTCGAACGCGCAGGCTTCCCCGCGCGTGAACAGCCCCTCAAGGCGTCGGGCGTGGCCCGGGTCGATCCTGGCCAGGGCCTCGACGACCGCTCCCGGCGTGGCGTCGGGAATGCCGAGCACTCCCGCGCAGGCGGCGAGACTGTCCTCGCCGGCGACCAGATTGACGGCGTGGTCCTCGATCGAAACCAGCGCGGTGTCGAACGCCTCGGCCGAGGCGTGCATCGCCGCCGCCGCCCGGTGCGCCGCCGCCAGGCGCTCGTTCATCACCGCCAATCGCGCCTCACCCGCCCGGCGGCCGACCAGGGCCCACAGCGTGGCGCAGATCGCCAGGCAGACCGCGCCGGCCGCCGCGGCGAGCATCAGGTCCAGCGCGCTCATCGGTCCCCGATCGAATCAACCTGCGGGCGATCGTAACAGACCGCCGCCGCGCCGCCTGCGGTCGCCCGGACGACGCGAGAATGTCGGGATCGGCCGTCCGAAAACGTCATGGCGCGGGTTATCTTAAAGCCAGCCGCGCCGCCGTCGAGGGACCACGATGACTGATTTCGAAAACGCCGTCGCCCCCAGCCTCGACGACTTCGCGGGGATGGCCGCGACTGCTTTCGCCGCCCTGCCGCCGGCGATCCGCCAGGCGGCGGGAGACGTCGTCTTCCGCATCGACGACTTCGCCGACGAGGAAACCCTGGCCGAACTCGGCATTGACGACCCGTTTGACCTGAGCGGCCTCTATCAGGGCGTTGACCGCATCCACCGCTCGGTCCTCGACCCGGCGCCCGAGGTTTCCCGGGTATTTCTCTACCGCCGCCCGATCCTCGACGAATGGGCCGAACGCGGCGACGTCACCCTGGCCGATCTGGTCACCCACGTCCTCGTCCATGAGATCGGCCACCACGTCGGTCTCTCCGACGCCGACATCGAGGCCATTGAAGCGCGCGCCGAATAGCGGGCCACTTCCCGCTAGGCGCCAAATCATGCAACGCTGCGCGAAGAGGGGAATCCTTCGCCTCCGGGGGAAACAACGACCGTGACTCGCGACGCCGAACTCAATCTGCTGACCCAAAATCACGCTCTGGTGGCGATCGTCACGCTCTGCGCGCTGATTCTCTATTTCGTTATGGGCCTTCGCGTCGGCCGGGCGCGGAGCAAATACGGGGTGGTGGCCCCCGCCGTCACCGGCAACGCCGATTTCGAGCGGGTCTTCCGCGTCCAGGCCAACACCCTGGAATGGCTGCCGCTGTTCCTGGTCTCCCTGTGGCTGTTCGCCATCTATTGGAATGATCTGGTGGCGGCGGGCATCGGCGTCGTCTGGATCCTCGGACGGCTCCTCTACATGACCAGCTACTCCAGGGACGCCTCGACGCGGGGGGCCGGATTTGCCGTCCAGGCGTTGGCCACCGGCATCCTGCTCTTCGGCGCGCTCGGCAGGATCATCTACGTCGTCCTCGACACCGGCGGCGTCTGATCGATTTGGGCGGGTAGGGCGGCGAACGCCGCATTAACCCTATTTTTCCTGCTGTGGACGGAAGAATCGATTTCTTCGGCTCCATTCATCGGCGCGCGCGCCGGCAGGAGGGCTAGGATGAGCGACACCGATTTCGCGGCCCAGCTTCGCGGCGGTCGCCTGACCACCGCCGAGGTTCTCTACTACATGCCCGACCACCCGGCGCTTCTTCAGAGGTTCCTGTGGCAGACCATCGACCTGTCGCCGGAATATCCCCGCGTCCGCCGTTTCCTGGATTTCTGGCGGCGCGAGATCGATGCGGTGATCCACTCGGTCAACGTCTCGGCCTGCGGAATCGTCTCACCGGCCCGCCTGGATATCGGCTCGGCCGTCGGAACCCTGCACTAAGGCTGCTATCAACAATTACCGCGTCGATCAAGTGGTCTTGGCGAGATGGTGTAATTCCATTCGGGATGCCAGTCATCGACGCTGAGGTTAAGGGT
>Ga0208849_1000586_pt1 | contig 32551 bp, 36 predicted proteins | sample NGESurdeep072012_10_FD_184470 | JGI IMG/M metagenome (GOLD analysis project Ga0208849, IMG submission 184470) | Arctic peat soil microbial communities from Barrow, Alaska - NGEE Surface sample 53-3 deep-072012 (SPAdes) | ecosystem: Environmental > Terrestrial > Soil > Wetlands > Peat ... | reverse complement strand
CGCCGTGACGAAACAGCAGCCCCGTCAGCGCGACGCGTTGCCTGGTGGGACGCAGGCCCGCGCGCTTGAGCCGGGCGACGGCGTCGTCATCGTATCGCGGCGTTTTCGCGGTCATCGGCTCCGTCCGGCGCACCGGCCCTTGCGTCGCTGCCGCGCGGGCCTCATCTTTGCTGGTATGATCCGAGCATTTACGGTTAGAACGTTTTCAAGGTCAAACACGTTGGCATCCTGTCGCGTTTGTCAAGCCAAACCGTGGCGGAGCCGAATCGGGTGATTTCCATGCCGGGACGCAAATCGAGTTTCGACTTCCAGAGCCTTCTGGCCTGCGCCCGCGGCGAGCTTTTCGGAGAAGGCAATGCACGGTTGCCGCTGCCCCCGATGCTGATGTTCGACCGTATCACGCACATCGCCGAACAGGCCGGCGGCCACGACAAAGGTGTCGTGGAAGCCGAATTGGACGTGCATCCCGATCTCTGGTTTTTCAAATGCCATTTCCAGAACGATCCCGTCATGCCGGGCTGCCTTGGCCTTGATGCGATGTGGCAGATGGGTGGGTTTTTTCTTGGCTGGCTCGGCGGACTGGGGAAGGGACGCGCGCTCGGCGTGGGCGAAGTCAAATTTTCGGGCATGGTGCTGCCGACGGCCAAACTTGTCAGTTATTACATCGAGTTCAAACGCGTGATCATGCGCCGGTTGGTTGTCGGGGTCGCGGACGGGATCATGAAGGTCGACGGCAAGGTCATCTATGAAGCGAAGGATCTGCGTGTGGGCCTGTTCAGCGACGCAGGCCAATCGGCCGAACAGATTGCCGCCGCGCCGGCGTGAATTGTCTGCGGGTGAAGTAAGGAAGGAACGCCAGTCATGAGACGTGTCGTCGTCACCGGCATGGGCATCGTCTCGTCCATTGGCAACAATGTCGAGGAGGTTGTTTCCTCCCTGCGCGACGCCAAATCTGGCATCGCTGCGGCTGAGGATTACAAGAGGCTCGGGTTTCGCTGCCAGGTGCATGGCAGCCCGCAGATCGATCTGGAAGCGTCCATCGACCGGCGCGCGCGGCGGTTCATGGGCGATGGCGCGGCTTACAACTTTCTCGCGATGGAGCAGGCGTTGCGCGACTCCGGGCTGGAGGAAAAGGACATCGTCAACGAACGCACCGGTCTCATTATGGGCTCCGGCGGCCCGTCGACCCGGGCGATCGTGGCGGCCGCCGATACGGCCCGCGATGCTGGCCGAGGACCCAAGCGGGTGGGACCTTTCGTCGTGCCGAAGGCCATGTCGTCAACCTGCTCCGCGGTGCTGTCGACCTGGTTCAAAATCAAGGGCGTCAATTATTCGATCAGCTCCGCCTGCGCCACCAGCGCCCATTGCATCGGCAATGCCGCCGAGCTGATCCAATGGGGAAAGCAGGACATCATGTTCGCCGGCGGCGGCGAGGAGCTCGACTGGACGCTTTCCGTCCTTTTCGACGCCATGGGCGCCATGTCCTCGCATTTCAACGACACGCCGCAAAAGGCCTCCCGCGCGTTCGACAAGAATCGGGACGGGTTCGTGATCGCCGGCGGCGGCGGCACCCTCGTGCTCGAAGAGCTCGAACATGCGAAGGCGCGGGGAGCCAGAATAGTGGCGGAGCTGGTAGGTTACGGCGCCACTTCCGATGGCCACGATATGGTGGCGCCGTCCGGCGAAGGCGCGGCGCGCTGCATGCGCCAGGCGATTTCGACCGTGAAAGGTCCGATCGACTACATCAACGCGCACGGCACCTCGACGCCGGTCGGCGATTTGACCGAAGTCAAAGCCCTGCGCGAGGTTTTCGGTGCGCGCATGCCGCCGATCAATTCGACCAAGTCGCTGACGGGGCATTCGCTGGGCGCGGCCGGCGCCCAGGAGGCGATCTATTCGCTCCTGCAGATGCGCGACGGATTCATCGCCGAAAGCGCAAATATTGAGGAAATCGACCCCGAAGTTTGCGATGCGCCGATCGTGCGCGCCCGAATCGACGGGGCCAAGCTCGAGCGCGTGCTGTCCAACAGCTTTGGGTTCGGCGGCACGAATGCCACGCTCGTCTTCGAACGTTACGCCGCCTGAAGCGTAGCGCGGATGCCGATTGCACAGAAAGATTTGACGCCTCGTCGCCGACCGGTTCCGGAACCAACCACGAAGGGCGATGACGCATGACGGATACCGAAAGCCTGATGCATGGCCGGCGCGGACTGGTGATGGGTGTTGCCAACGACCATTCCATCGCCTGGGGCATCGCGCGCACGCTGGCCGCGCATGGCGCCGAGATTGCATTCACCTATCAGGGCGAGGCGCAGGCCCGGCGCCTGAAACCGCTCGCCGCCTCCATCGGCGCGCCGCTGGTTCTTCCTTGCGATGTCGAAGAGGACGCGCAGCTCGACGAAGCGTTTGCCGCGATCGAAGCGAAATGGGGCACCCTCGATTTTCTCGTCCATGCCATCGCCCATTCCGACAGAAACGAACTCAAGGGCCGCTATGTCGACACCTCGCGGGCCAATTTCATCCGTAGCCTGAGCATCTCCTGCTATTCGTTCACGGCTGCAGCCCAGCGCGCGGCGCGGCTGATGACGCCGTCGTCCAAAGGCGGACGGGGGGGATCGATGCTGACGCTTACCTATATGGGTTCGACACGGGTGACGCCGAACTACAACGTCATGGGCGTGGCGAAAGCAGGACTGGAAGCCAGCGTGCGCTATCTCGCGGCCGATCTCGGTCGCCAGGATATCCGGGTCAATGCCATCTCCGCCGGCCCGATGCGCACGCTGGCGGGCTCGGTGATCGGCGAATCGCGCGGCATCTTTCGCTGGAACAAGGCGCATAGTCCGCTGAGGAAAAGCGTCGCGCTCGAGCAGGTAGGAAATTCCGCGCTCTATCTGCTGAGCGAAATGTCCGGCGGAGTCACCGGCGAGATTCATTTCGTTGATGCCGGATTTCACATCGTTGGCGTGCCGCCAAGCAGCGATCTCACAGGCTGGATCGCGCCAGACGCCGATCGCGGCGAAGAAGGGGGCGACGGCGAGGCTTCTTAGCGCATCGTCGATCGCGTTGTGTGGACGAAGGTCCGCTTTGACGCGCCGACTCCGGACTTCCATCAAATCGTGCTATAATCGACCGAATCATTAGGCGGACCTTCGAGCATGGCGCGCTCCGCAAGACAATCGACGAAGGCGGCGGCGCGACATCCGCACCGGGACGCGGCACGGCTTGCCGGCGAGCTGTATGGGAAAATCCTGAACCGCGACGCCGATCCCGGCGGCTACCGGTACGTGCTTTACTGCCTCGAGAGCGGCAGCAAATCGGTTCAGCAACTTGTCCTCGACTTCATCGCGTCCGACGAGTTCATTGATAGTTTTGCGTCGCGCGAGCCGGCGCACACGGCCAGCCTCGTCAACAAACTGCTGCTTGGCGAGTCGCGACAATCCGACACGGAAATGCAAATGGCGTGTCGCCGGTTTGTGCGATTGGGCTTGCAGCAATACGCGGAGGAAATCGTCCTGTCGCAAGAATATCAGCAGACTACCGGTCCGGATGGCGTGCCGGGCATGGGACACTAATCGGTCACGCTGCGACCCTCATTCCGTAGGATTGCCCGTGAACAACCGGCAACGAGCCGGTTGACGAAAAGTCCCGACAGCCAGCGAATCAGCGGCGACGGCTCTGCAGCTTGTCTGGATAACCCGAGTCCGTAGCACTTCAATCCTGGCAAGAGGAAGTATGGTTGGTTATTCGCAAACGCCGCTTGCGAAAAAGCTCGGCATCAAACCGGGGATGATCGTCCTCACAATCGCGGAGCCACCGGGCTATCGCGATTGGCTGGCCCCGTTCCCTGCCGATGTCGCTTTCGCGTCTACGCCGCGGACGGTCTGCTTCGATATCGTCCACCTCTTTGTAGCCTCGCTGGCCGCGCTCGATCGTGATCTGCCAAAGGCGCGGGCCGCGATGAAGACCAGCGGGGCCATCTGGGTTTCGTGGCACAAGCTGTCCGCGAAAATTCCTACCGATGTCAGTGAAAACGAAGTGCGAAGGCGCGCGCTAGCGAGCGACCTTGTCGATGTCAAGGTTTGCGCGGTGACGGATATCTGGTCCGGGCTGAAACTTGTCGTGCGCAAGCATTTGCGCTGAGATTATCGCCCGGCCTGGACTTTCGCGGCGCGCGCGAAGCGGTCGAACAGATAGTGGCTGTCCATCGGGCCCGGCGAGGCCTCCGGATGGTATTGCACCGAGAACACCGGTTTTCCGTCCATGGCGATGCCGCAATTCGTGCCGTCGAACAGCGACACATGCGTCTGACGCACGCCAGGAGGCAGCGTGGCTCCGTCCACGGTGAAGCCGTGGTTCATCGACACGATCTCGACCTTGCCGGTCTCGAGGTCTTTCACCGGGTGATTGGCGCCATGGTGGCCCTGCGCCATCTTGCGCGTGCGGGCGCCAAGCGCGAGCCCCAGCATCTGATGGCCAAGACAGATGCCGAACAGGGGAAGCTTGCTCGCCACGAGAGCCTGGATTGTTGGAACGGCGTATTCGCCTGTTGCCGCGGGATCGCCGGGACCGTTGGACAGCAGCACGCCGTCTGGTTCGTGGCGCATCACATCTTCGAAGGTCGCCTGCGCCGGCAGCACCATGATCTGCGCGCCATGCCCCGCGAGCTGGCGCAGGATGTTGCGCTTGACGCCATAATCCAGAACCACCGCGCGCCAACTCGGCGGTGCGCTGCTGCCATAGCCTTCATTCCACGCCCAGGGTGTCTGCTCCCAGGCATAGCTCTGTCGGCAGCTCACCTCCTTCGCAAGATCGAGCCCTTCGACCCCGGGAAACGCGCGCGCGGCCGCGACAAGCGCGTCGATGTCGAGTTGGCCGCCGGGCGCATGCACCACCACGCCGTGTGGCATTCCTTTTTCGCGGATGCGCGCGGTCAGGGCGCGCGTGTCGATGCCGGCGAGGCCGGGAATATCATGGACCTTGAGCCAGCGATCCAGCGTCGACAGCGCGCGGTAGTTCGACGGCCGTCCTGCCTCCGCGCGAACCACCACCGCGCGGACAGCAGGATTTGTTGCTTCGATATCTTCGCTGTTGGCGCCGACAATGCCGATGTGGGGGAAGGTGAAGACCACGATCTGTCCCGCGTATGACGGATCGGTCAAAATCTCTTCATAGCCGGTCATCGCGGTGTTGAAGCAGACTTCGCCCACCGCGTGGCCCGCGGCGCCGAACCCGGTGCCCTCGAACACCGTGCCATCCGCCAGCACAAGCGCGCCACGCCCGCGCGAAAGCGCCGCCGCGGTGCTCGCGGCGGTTGCGGGGATGATGTCGGTCATCGGGAGACGCCTCGGATTCGCGGGAAAATAGGAATCCGCGCCGGGCGGGTCAAGCGGTGTCCAAATGGGCAATGAGACTTGAGGCAAAGCCGGGTCCGCATTGAAAAGGAACAATGCGGATTATCCTCGCCGGCTGATTCCGCGGTGGTGCAATCTTGATTTAACGCGAATCAGATACGCTGCATCTACAAAAGACCGCAGACGGGCGGTATCGGTTCACCATGAAGCTGAGCGTATTGGGGTCTGCCGGCACGATTTCGAGCGCATGTCCGGCGGCTTGCGGGGCATAAGGTGGCTGGCGCGGAGGCTAACCTGAACAAACGCGATGGCATGAGCCGGTGATGTCCGGCGGGAACGGTGTGCTGATCATCGTGGAGAATCTTCCGGTGCCCTTCGACCGGAGGGTGTGGTCGGAAGCGCGCACGTTGCGCGACGCGGGCTATGATGTTTCGGTGATCTGCCCGAAAGGCAAGAACGCTACGGCAAAGTTTGAAATCCTCGACGGCATACACATCTTTCGCCATCCGTTGCCGTTCGAAGCGCGCGGCGCCCTCGGCTATCTGCTGGAATACGGCTCGGCACTTTTCTGGGAGCTCTATCTTGCGTTCAAGGTCTACCGCCGGCGTGGCTTCGCCGTCATTCAAGCCTGCAACCCCCCCGATCTGATCTTTCTCGTCGCCGCCATCTTCAAGCTCGCTTTCGGCACTCGCTTCATCTTCGATCACCACGACATTTGCCCCGAGCTGTACGAAGCGAAATTCGGCAGGAAGGGGTTTCTCTGGAAACTCTCCCGCTTTCTGGAACGGAGGAGCTTCCGGCTCGCGGATGTCTCGATCGCGACCAACCAGTCCTATCGCGCAATCGCGATCGAACGCGGCGGCATGGCGCCGGAAAATGTCTTTGTCGTCCGCTCGGGTCCAGATCTGGGGCGCGTCCGCAATCTACCACCCGATCCGGCGTGGAAATGCGGGCGGGCGTATCTGGTGGCTTACGTCGGCGTCATCGGCTATCAGGAAGGCTTGGATTTGCTGCTGGAAGCGGCGGCGCACATCCGCGACGAGCTGAGCCGAAACGATATTCAATATGTGGTTGTCGGCGACGGGCCGGAAGCCGCAAAAGTCCGGCTCATGGCCCGCATCATGCAGCTCGAAGAGATCGTGACGTTTACCGGCCGCGTGGATGACGCCACGCTGTTCTCCGTCCTGTCCACCGCGGATGTCTGCGTGAATCCCGACCGGCCCAACGCGATGAACGACAAGTCGACGATGAACAAAATCATGGAATACATGGCGCTGGGAAAACCGATCGTGCAATTCGATCTGACGGAAGGACGGTTTTCCGCGCAGGACGCGTCACTCTATGCAAGCAGCGCCGTCGATTTTGGCGACAAGATCCTGAATCTGCTCGACGATCCCCAAGCGCGCGCGGCGATGGGACAATTCGGCCGCGCCCGGGTTACGGAAGAACTTGCGTGGCCGCACGAGGTTTCCAAACTGCTGGCAGCTTATGAAGCGGCTTTAGGAACGCGACCGCCGGCTTCGGTGCGTTTGGCGAACACCGCTTCGAACTCCCAGTGAGCGTCAGCCATGTTTCGTCGCGCGAGCGGACGGAAACCCAGATTACACCTCTTCGGGCCGCCGGCCGAAGAGAAACGCCAGGACCACTCCCAATACGCCTGTGGGGGCCCAGGCCGGCAGTGCCAGCACGGCACCGATCCAGCCGGAAACCGACGACGGCAGCGACCGCTCTGCCCACGCATGGAACGCGGCGGCGCTGGATTGGCTCGTCAGGGTCCACACCTGCTCGAGCGAACGCACCGAGATCGCACCGTGCCTTTCCAGCGACGTGACGAGGTCGGCACCCAGCAGCATCAGGCCGATGCCGACCAGAACCAGGCTGATGAATCGCAATACGACAACCATTCGCCCCAGCTCCGGCGTTGTGCTGTCGTCCCCGGCAGCGCCCGAAATTACTCTCTCATTGCCGCGCCTACAACAATCGAAAGCTGGATTTAACCTTGACCGCGCCCGGCCACCGCAAAGGTCATCGCTCGCGCACCGGGTATGGCGTGCCGTCCATGTGCTTGAACCGGCCCTCGCGGCTGTCGATGCGCATGTCGATGTCGGGATAGGTGCAGACGTCGTCCGGCAGGCGTGTGCCGACTTCGAGGCAAAGCGCCATCTGTGTGCCTTTGTTGACGAGGTGGTGCCCGTTCGGGACGTTCTTTGGGAAAGCGGCGCAATCACCGGCGCGAAGAATTTCTTCGCCGGCATCGGCGATCAGCACAACCTCGCCGTCCAGCACCCAGACGAATTCGTCTTCGCGGGAATGCCAGTGCCGCTGACTTGACCACGCGCCCGGCGGCAGATGCAGCAGATTGACGCCGAAATCCGCGAGGCCGCCCGCATCGCCCAGCCGCTGCCGCAACCGTTCGCCCGCTTTCAGATGAAACGGCGATGGATAGGACGAGCCTTTGCGCCCGGGAACGGATTTGACGTCGATCTTCGGCATGGCGTTTTTCCTTTTAGACACAAAGAATCCTGGAGCCATATTGTTCGAGCTTCTTGTCCCGGGTCAGAAGCCTGAAATTTTCATATGTCGCTTGCGCTACGAGCATATGGTCGAACGGATCGCCATGAAGTTTTTCAAGTGTTGCGGCGTGTTCGGCGTGTTGCATCGTGACGGGAATTGATGACACGCCCCGCGCTTCGATGGCGAGCCTGGTCGCGCCCAGATCGATGCGTAGCCGACCCAACGTTTGCTTGATACCAAGTTCCCACCAGCTCGCCGCGCTCATAAAAAGCTCCGACCCGGAATCCGTGATGATCTCCCGAGCTCGTGCGCCAAGACGCCGCGATCCGGCGGGCCACCACACCAGAATGTGGGAGTCGAGCAGGAGCTTCAATCGCATTCGCCGCGAAAGGCCACCAGTATCTCCTCGGGTAACGGGTCGTCGAAATCCGGCCCGATCCAGATTTTACCCTTCAGAAAGCCCGGTTGCCGGTTGGGTTGCCTATTTTTCCCCGGCTTGACGGGCACCAGCCTGGCCACCGGTTTGCCGGCGCGTGCGATCACGATCTCCCCGCCGCTTTCGACTTCGGCCAGCAGGCTCGAAAGATTGGTCTTCGCATCGTGAACGTTGACGGTCTTTTCCAAAGCAAAGTACCCTTAGCCAACTTAGCTAAGGGTACCTTTCGTTCCTGGAAATGTCGAGTGGCGTTCAGCTCGCCTGCTGCTGGCCTTCCGGCGACGGTTCCTGTTTCTTGCTCAGGTCTTCGCCGGTCTGCTGGTCGACGGACTTCATCGACAGCCGCACCTTGCCCCGGTCGTCGAGGCCCAGCAGCTTGACCTTTACGGCATCGCCTTCCTTCACTACATCGGTGACCTTGCCGACACGCTTGGGCGCCAGTTCGGAAATGTGAACGAGGCCGTCCTTGGGACCGAAGAAATTCACGAAGGCGCCGAAATCCATCACCTTGACGACCTTGCCGTCATAGATCGTTCCCACCTCGGGCTCCGACACGATGGTCTTGATCCATTTCAGCGCGGCGCGAATGGACTCGCCGTCCGCCGAGGCGACCTTCACCGTGCCATCGTCCTGGATGTCGATTTTGGCGCCGGTCTTCTCCACGATTTCGCGGATTACCTTGCCGCCGGTGCCGATCACTTCACGGATCTTGTCGGTGGGAATGTGAATCACTTCGATGCGCGGGGCATGTTCGCCCAACTGGTCGCGCGCGTGACCGAGTGCCTTGTTCATCTCGCCCAGAATATGGAGACGGCCGTCTTTCGCCTGATCGAGCGCGACGCGCATGATCTCTTCGGTGATGCCGGCGATCTTGATGTCCATCTGCAGCGAGGTGACGCCCGTGTCGGTGCCCGCCACCTTGAAGTCCATGTCGCCCAGATGATCTTCGTCGCCCAGGATGTCCGACAGCACGGCGAAGCGCGAACCTTCCAGAATGAGGCCCATGGCGATGCCCGCAACGGGACGTTTCAACGGTACGCCCGCATCCATCAGCGCCAGCGAACTGCCGCAGACGGTGGCCATCGACGAAGAGCCGTTGGATTCGGTAACCTCCGAAACGACGCGCACGGTGTAGGGGAATACGTCCTTACCAGGAAGCATGGGACGAATGGCGCGCCAGGCGAGCTTGCCGTGACCGATTTCCCGGCGCCCGGGTGCTCCCATGCGGCCGGTTTCCCCCACCGAATAGGGAGGGAAATTGTAATGCAGCATGAAGTGCTGTTTGTAGGTCCCCTCCAGCGAATCCACATATTGTTCGTCTTCGCCGGTTCCAAGCGTGGTGACGACGATCGCCTGCGTTTCGCCGCGCGTGAACAGCGCCGAGCCGTGCGTACGCGGCAGAATGCCCACTTCGGCAACGATCGGGCGCACGGTCTTCAGGTCGCGCCCGTCGATGCGCCGGCCCGTGTCCAACACGGCGGAGCGCATCACATGCGCTTCGAGGTCCTTGAACAGCGAACCGAAAACATTGTCCGCAACCCGGCCTTCGCCTTCGCCGGTAAACTGCGTTTTCGCGGACTGCTTGACCGCATCGATGCGGTCGTGACGCTCGCCCTTATGCGCGATCTGGTAGGCAGAAGCCAGCTCGGCCTGCGATAGGTCCTTCAGCTTCTCCGCGAGTGCGCCGTGCATGTTCACGGGGATGTCGCGCGGTTCCTTCGCGGCACGCTCCGCCAGCTTGATGATGAGCTCGATCACCGGCTGCATCGATTTGTGGCCGAACATGACGGCGCCGAGCATCACCTGTTCGGACAATTCCCTGGCTTCGGATTCCACCATCAGGACGGCATCGGCCGTGCCTGCGACAACGAGATCCAGGCTGGTGTCGGGCATCTCGTCAACCGGCGGATTGAGTTTGTATTCGCCGTTGAAATAACCCACCCGTGCAGCGCCGATCGGACCCATGAAGGGAACCCCGGAAATTGTCAGGGCGGCGGAAGCTGCTACCAGACCCAGGATGTCGGTATCGTTCTCCATGTCGTGGCTCAACACAGTGACGATGACCTGGGTCTCGTTGCGGTAGCCTTGGGCAAAAAGCGGACGAATCGGACGGTCGATCAGGCGGGAGGTGAGGGTCTCGCGCTCGGTGGGTCGTCCTTCCCGTTTGAAATAACCGCCGGGAATCTTGCCGGCAGCGAAATATTTCTCCTGGTAGTTGACGGTTAAAGGGAAGAAATCGATTCCGACCCTGGGTTCGTGCGCGCTCACCACGGTTGCAAGCACGACGCTTTCGCCATAGGTCGCAAGCACCGCACCATCGGCCTGACGCGCGACTTTGCCGGTCTCCAGAACGAGCTTGCGCCCACCCCAGTCGATTTCCTCACGAATGATATTGAACATACGGATAGTCCTTCCCTATCTGTCGCCGGATTGCGGCAGATCTTTCGCATTGGCCCCGCGCAATTATTGCGCCGGCCTCATTTCTCCGGGACATCCCAAAGAAATTGCATACGCGCGGGCACATGCGAAAAGCACCCGCGCGAAATGATATGGGTCTGGACGCGACGGTGCTTCGGCGCCGATGAGGCCGGTTGGGCCTTTGCGCCATGCCGCCCTCAGCGTCTGAGACCGAGCCTGGCGATCAATGCGTCGTAACGCTTGGGATCCGAGGCTTTGACGTAATCCAGCAGACGCCGCCGCTGGGAGACCATCTTGATCAGACCGCGCCGGGAGTGGTTGTCCTTGGCGTGCGTCTTGAAGTGGTCGGTAAGATTGGTGATGCGCTCGGAGAGCACAGCCACCTGAACTTCGGGCGAGCCGGTATCGCCGGGCGAGCCTGCGTATTCTGCCATCACGGCTTGTTTGCGTTCGGGCGTTATCGTCATCGGTCATCCAGTTCCAAAGTTGAAAACACGAAACGGTCTCAATTCCCCTTCCGCGAGTTCGGCAAGCGCGACAGGCTCGCCTCCCGCGGTCGAGAGAAAGACCGTGAGCCCTTGAAGATTTTCGCTGACACCGGCGATCTCCCGGATGCGGGCGAAAAGATTCGCCCGCAAAAGAACCGGATTGCCGCTGCGCAGACGAACTGCATCGGGACCCGTCATGGCCAGAGCCGGGATGCCGTCCAGCGCGGTCGAGAGGGGTCTCAAGTGCTCAAAAGCGGCGGGACTATGCATAAGTCCTTTCAGTTTTTCCAGCGGAATTGCGTCCTCCACCGAAAAGCCGCCCACCGCGAGCCTCCTGAGTTCCGAGACATGCCCGACCGTGCCCAGCGCTGCGGCCAGGTCTCGCACCCAGGCGCGCACGTAAGTCCCTTTGCCGCATAGCATTTCGAACTCGGCGTGGTCGGCGTCGGGCCGACCGACGAGGCGGCCTTCGCGAACGAGGATGTTCCTCGGCTCGAGCCGCGCCGGTGTCCCTTCCCTCGCCAGATCGTAGGCGCGCTCTCCCTGCACCCTGATCGCGGAGTAGGCGGGCGGGACCTGGGCGATCTCGCCGACAAAGCGCGACAGCACCCCCTCAATCTCTTCTGCCGTGGGACGAACATCGGAGGTGGAGACAATTTTGCCTTCCGCGTCGTCGCTGTCGCGGGCTTCTCCCCAGGTGGCCATGAACCGGTAGGTTTTTTGCGCGTCCATGGCGAAGGCAACGGTCTTCGTCGCTTCGCCGAGCGCAACCGCGAGCACCCCGGTCGCCATCGGATCGAGTGTTCCCGCGTGGCCCGCCTTGCGCGCCTCGAAGACCCGTTTGACGATACCGACCACATCCGTGGACGTAATTCCGCGCGGCTTGTCGATGACGACCCAGCCGTGGACGGGGTTGCCCTTGTGCTTACCCATCGCCGCCTTCGTCCGGCTCCCGGGCGTTGAGGTCGCGCTGAACGCGCGCTGATTTCAGCAGCGTCTCGATTTTTTCCGCCTCGGCAAAGGAGGTGTCTTCCTCGAAGCGAAGCTCCGGAGTGAATTTAAGCGCGATAAGACGGCCCAGCAGGCCCCGCACGAACCCCCGATGGCGATTGAGGGCATCGATCACCTTGCCCGCATTCTTGCCGCCCAGCGGCTCGCAGAAGACCACCGCATGACGCATGTCGGGCGATGGCTTCACCTGCGAGACCGTGATCGAAACTCCCTCGAGAAAGGGATCGCGCACGTCGCCCCGCGAAAGGATCTGGGAAAGCGCATGACGCAGCGTTTCTCCCACCCGCAACTGGCGGTGCGAAGGGGTGCGGTCGTGCGTCGGGCGTCGTCGGGGCATGGGCATGCTCGTCAATCGACGGGATAATCGAACCGCGCGACCCAGGGCGCAAGCTTTGGCAGAACGGGCGCCATCTGATCGCGAAAACGGCGCCATTGGCCCATGCCCCCGGTGGATAATCCCCGTGCGACCTGGGGCGCACTCGGCGTATTGATCATGCCGGCACGGGCTCGTTCGGCGAAGCCGCGCAGGGATGCATTCCACTCCAGTCCGAGGAAGCCGCAGAGTCTGCGGCTCTCCGCATCGAAGTCGTTCAGCAGATCCTCATGGCGCGCGTAGCACATATCGAGATCGAGCGTCGTACGGCAGGTTTCGCCGAGCTGCATGACCGATGCGTAATAGTTCGCGGAACTCTCGATGGTGGTGAGTTCGAACATCTGCGCTGTCATGACGAAACGGCGGCGAAAGCAGCTGAGCACGACATCGCGCGGATCGCGCAGCGCGAAAATGATTCTGGCGCGCGGGAAGAGCTTCGCGATCAGACAAAGCAGCACACTGTTCAGCGGCATCTTGTCGAGAAAGACCGGCTTTGCGTAGGAAGCGCCCTCCGCGGCGGCACGCTGCCAGTAACGATCCCGATAGGGCGCCAGTTCGCGGTCCGCAAGCGATGCGAGTCGGTCGAGCCCGTCCGGCGGCAACACAAAATCGTTTGCCGCGTCGATCAGGCAATCGCGCTCCTCCATCGTTTCAACATCGGGATGGCCGGCCAGAACCTGTTCCAGCAACGTTGTCCCGGAGCGGGGAAATCCGACGAGAAAAACGTGCCCGTGCACCGGGCTTTCATAGGTGGTCACTGAATTGCGCCAGGGTCGGGGCCCCGACGACCGGAAGAATTCGGTGAGACGCAGGACGCGTCTGCGTGCGGGCTCGATGTTCTCGGCTTCGAAAATCGGCCCATACGCAGCGCGCAGAGTCGCGTTCGAGGCCGAATAAGCGGCGAAGGCCTCCACTGTTTTTCCAAGACCATCAAGCGCATCGCCTATCAGGCCCTGGGCGATGGAGCGATTGATGGCACTCGCGTTGCGCGTCAGCGGTTCCAGACGGGACAACGCCTCCGCGAAACGTTTTTCCTCGATATCAATCCGGGACAGGGCAAGCTGCGAGGCCGGCTGATGCACGTCGTGGCGCAATGCGCGGTCGGCATAGTCGCGCGCGGCTTTCAGATCTCCGCGCTGTATGGCGAGATCCGCGAGGTGGGCCATGGCTTCGGCATGCGAAGGCTCGCGCTCCAGCACCCGTTCGAATTCGCCACGCGCCTGTTTCAGTTCGCGCAGATCCTCGAGGACACACGCCTTGTTGAATCGCGCCACGACCGCATGGGGCGATTGTCTCAGCGCTGCTTCGTAGATCGCGACGGCTTCCCGTCTGCGACCGAGCCGCGCCAGCGAAAGCCCGAGAATGTTCAGGACGTCCGCGTCGCGGGGCGCCGCTTCCCGGGCCATCGCGGCCAGTTCGAGCGCGCGACCGGCCGCGCCCGCGCCAAGCTGGTGGTGGGCTGCGAGAACGAGCAGATTGGGATGGATGTGGCCCTTCGCGACGGCCTCATCGGAAAGTTGCATCGCCAGCGTCATGTTCCCGCGCCGCAAAGCGCTTTCTACGTCGCGAAGACAGCTTTGCAACGGCATGTTCGAAGACGCCGGCGAACCTGTTGTCATGGCGGCTGCGTCGGCGCGCCTATAGAGCGCGCTTGATCGTCTCGACGTCGTAGCACTCGATCACGTCGGCCTTCTGGATGTCGTGGTAATTCGCAAAGGACATGCCGCACTCCTGGCCGGTCTGCACCTCGCGCACTTCATCCTTGAAGCGTTTGAGCGTGGAAAGCTCGCCTTCGTGGACGACGACATGATCGCGAACCAGGCGCACCCGGGAACCGCGTCGCACGACGCCTTCGGTAACGCGGCAACCTGCAACCTTGCCGACTTTGGAAATGGTGAACACTTCCAGGATCTCCGCGTTTCCGAGGAAGCGCTCGCGCGTCTCCGGCGCAAGAAGACCGGACAACGTCGCTTTCACGTCGTCCACGACGTTGTAGATGATGTTGTAGTAGCGAATTTCGACTCCGTCGCGACGGGCACGCTCGCGCGCCTGATTGTTGGCGCGCACGTTGAAGCCGATGATCGCCGCGCCGCTCGCCTGCGCGAGAATGACGTCGGATTCCGTGATGCCGCCTACGCCTGCTTGCAGCATCTGCGCGCCGACTTCGTCGTTGCCGAGTTTTCCGAGCGCGCCCTGAATGGCTTCGACCGAGCCCTGCACATCGGCCTTGAGGACGAGCGGCAGCAGCCGCTTTTCGCCGTCCTTTCGGTTTTTGAGCAGCTGATCGAGCGTCTGGCGCGAACTGTTCGTCTGACGCGTCTCGCGGCGTTTGCGAGCACGGTACTCCGTTACTTCGCGCGCGCGCGTGTCCGATTCCACGACAACGAATTCGTCGCCCGCTTCCGGCACTGCCGACAGGCCAAGCACCTCTACCGGCACCGAAGGGCCGGCGGATTCGATGGTCTCGCCGCGATTGTTGACGAGAAGACGAACCCGGCCCCATTCCGAGCCGGCAACGATGATGTCGCCTACTTTGAGCGACCCGCGTTCGACCAGGACGGTGGCGACAGGTCCCCGGCCCTTGTCGAGCTTGGCCTCGATCACCGCGCCTTCGGCATGGCGATTCGGATTGGCCTTGAGGTCGAGAAGCTCTGCCTGCAGCAATATGGCTTCTTCGAGCTTGTCGAGATTGGTGCCTTTTGTGGCGGACACCTCAACGGCCAGGGTCTGACCGCCCAAGTCCTCGACCTGGATTTCGTACTGGAGCAGTTCCGTCTTCACGCGGGTGGGATTCGCGTCCGACTTGTCGATCTTGTTGATCGCAACGATCATCGGCACGCTAGCGGCTTTCGCGTGACTGATCGCTTCCACGGTTTGCGGCATGACACCGTCGTCGGCGGCAACGACAAGCACGACGATGTCGGTAACTTTGGCGCCGCGCGCGCGCATCGCGGTGAACGCGGCATGGCCGGGCGTGTCCAGGAAGGTGATCTTCTGGCCGGACTTGAGCTGGACCTGGTAGGCGCCAATATGCTGCGTGATCCCCCCGGCCTCGCCGCTGACGACGTCGGTCTTGCGCAAGGCATCGAGAAGCGACGTCTTGCCGTGGTCGACATGGCCCATCACCGTGACGACGGGCGGCCGCGATTGGAGATTGGTCTGCTCGTCGAGGGAGCCCTTCAATCCTTCCAGCACGTCGGATTCGGCGACCCGCTTGACGGAATGACCATATTCAACCGCGACCAGTTCGGCAGTGTCGGCGTCGATGACATCGGTCACCTCCGCCATTATGCCGTTTTTCATCAGCACCTTGATGACGTCCACGGCGCGGCGCGCCATGCGGTTGGCGAGTTCCGACACGGCAATCGTTTCCGGGAGCGTCACTTCGCGTGGACCCGCCGGAGCTGCCGGCGGCTGCTGACCGGCGCGATTGACGCGTTGCAGATGACGACGGTATGCGGCGACCGAGCGGGTCCGTTCATCGTCGCCCGACAGCGCTTTTGTAATGGTCAGTTTTCCACGGCGACGGGCATCGGGCGCCTTGCGCGCCACCGGTGCCTTGACCGCCGCTTTGCCGGGTTTTTTCGGCCCGGTTTCTTCCTCTTCTTCAACGACCGGACGAGCCCGGCGGGCACTTTCGGGGGCAGCGGCATCCACAACTGTGGGCACGCCTGCTTCCTTGTCCTTTTTCTCGATGCGGCGGGCTGCTTCTTCTTCGGCACGACGGCGCGCCAATTCCTCGGTCGACTTGCGGGAGTCCTCTTCTACCTTGCGCTTCTCGGCGGCGGCGCGTTCATGCGCCAGCTTTTCGTCCTCGACGGCGCGTGCGCGTGCTTCCACATCGGCCCGCTTGCGCGCTTCGGCTTCCTGCACGCGCGCATCGGAAAGCGCCCGCGAACGCGCGTCTTTTTCTTCCTCGGTCAGTTGCCGCAGGACAACGCCGGCACGCGGCTGCATCTGCCGTGCGGGAGTGGAGGCGGGGGCCGGAACGGCAGGTGCGACCTTCACTGCCGGGGGCGCCGCGCGCGGCTTTTCCGCAACCTCCGGCGCACCTCCCGGTGCGACGCGCACGCGCTTCTTCTCGACCAGCACTGCTTTGGTGCGGCCGTGGCTGAAACTTTGCTTGACGGTCGAGGTCTCCGTCTTCTTCAGCGACAGGGTCTTGCCCGGGCGCGCCGATCGCGCGGCGATGTCGTTCGTCTCGTTCATTCTCGTCCCTTGTTGGGGGCAGGGTTCGAGCCCGCCCACACGATTCTCTGGCCTTTGGGGCCTTTTCAGCCCTTATGGCCCATTGCGCCGTGGCGCGGGCCGAAATCCCCTCAGCCGGCCCGCGTCAAGCCTCACCCGTTCCGAAAGTCGCCCAGGATTGAGGGCTGCATGTACCACATTCTCCCTCCCCAGAGCCAAGCTCAATTCCGCCGAAGTCAGGCAATCCATGACGACTGGGGAACGTCCCCGCGCGCTCGCCAGTCCCACCAGTTTGCGCCGGCCGTCTTCGCTGCCATCGGACGCCTCCACCAGCAAATCCGGAGCGATTCTGGCGTCCATGGCCCGCGCGACTCCGTCAAATCCCAGAACGAGCGACCCGCTGCGGCGCGCCAGGCCCAGATCGTCCGACAATCGACGAACAAGCTGGGATTCCACCCTTTCGGAAAGATCGGCCGGCACCAATACCGACGCCTTTGCCGCACGGGGGAAATGGTTCTTCGCAATCGCCACTTCAAGAACACCGCGCTGGGCCGAGACCCAGTATCCCCGGCCCGGAAGGCGCGCGGCGATATCCGGCACCATCCTGCCGTCCGGATCCGCGACAAACCGGATCAGCAAATCCTCGCTCAGCACCTGACCCGTGACGATGCAACGCCGTTCGCGCATCGACTTTTGGTCATCGGGTTCGAGACGACATGCCGTATCCGTCACGCATCACCTTGCGCCTCCTCTTCAACCGCTTCTTCGGTTGGTTCGTCCGGCATGTCCTCGATCCAGCCGATTTTAATGCGCGCCTTCATGACAATCGCGTTCGCATCGTCGGCTGTAAGATTGAAACTCTCGAGGGCGCCGGGCACCCGGACACGTTCCTTGTCGTTGCCTTCCTCGTAGTATCCCAACAAGTCGTCGGTGGCGCAGCCGGCGAGGTCTTCCAGCGTCTTTACTTCAGCCTCGCCCAACGCGACCAGCATGGCAGGCGTCAAACCTTCGACGGAAGCCGTTTCATCTTCAACGCCCAATGCCCGCCGCCTGTCGTCCATCTCCCGGTTGCGGGCTTCGAGGAACTCGAGCGCGCGCTGCTGGAGTTCCTGCGCGGTATCCTCGTCGAATCCTTCAATGGCCGCGAGGTCGTCCAGCGCGACATACGCCACATCTTCGACGCTCGCGAATCCTTCCGACGCCAAGAGCTGCGCCACCGTCTCGTCGACGTCGAGCGAACCCATGAACAGCTGGGTGCGCTCGGCGAATTCCTTTTGGCGCCGCTCCGACTCTTCCTGTTCGGTGAGAATGTCTATTTGCCAGGCCGTAAGCTGGGAGGCGAGCCGCACATTCTGCCCGCGCCGGCCGATGGCGAGCGAAAGCTGTTCGTCGGGCACCACGACTTCCACGCGATGCGTATCCTCGTCGAGCACAACCTTCGAGACTTCCGCCGGCGCCAGCGCATTGACGATGAATGTCGCCGCTTCGGGGGACCACGGAATGATGTCGATGCGCTCGCCCTGCAGTTCCTGCACCACGGCCTGCACACGCACGCCGCGCATGCCGACGCAGGCGCCCACCGGATCGATCGACGAATCATTGGAGATCACGGCGATCTTGGCGCGCGAGCCCGGATCGCGGGCGACAGCCCTGATCTCGATAATTCCGTCGTAAATCTCCGGCACTTCCTGCGCGAAGAGCCGCACCATGAACTGCGGATGGCTGCGCGAAAGGAAAATCTGGGGGCCACGCGCTTCGCGCCGAACGTCATAGATATAAGCCCGGATGCGATCGCCGGTGCGGAAGCTTTCCCGCGGGATCATCTCGTCGCGGCGCACCACGCCTTCGGCGCGGCCCAGATCGACAACGACCGAGCCGAATTCCACGCGCTTGACAATGCCGTGAATGATTTCGCCGATGCGATCCTTGTATTCTTCATACTGGCGCTCGCGTTCGGCATCGCGCACCTTCTGCACAATCACCTGCTTGGCGGCCTGCGCGGCGATGCGCGAGAAATCCACCGGCGGCAGGGTTTCCGCGATGATGTCGCCCACCTGGGCGGCGGGGTTGCGGACGCGGGCATCGTCCAGCGAAATCTCTATCTTGTCGTTTTCGACCAGTTCGACGACGTTGAGATAGCGCGAGACATGCGTCTCCCCGGTCTTCGGATCGATATCGACCCGAATCTCGTTTTCGCTTCCATAACGGGCCTTCGCGGCGCGCTGCATCGCTTCTTCCATCGCATGCAGCACGACCGATTTGTCGATCGATTTGTCGCGTGCGACGGCATCGGCAATCTGCAGAAGTTCGGTTCGGTTGGCGGCAATGGCGGCCATGACGGTGGTTTCCTTCTCAAGCCTGCGCTTTGCGGGCTTTCAAATCTTCTTGAATCAATGCATCGGTCAAAACGAGCTTGGCCTCCGCGATGGCGCGATGCGGAAAGCGTTGACGCGCACCGTCGACTTCCATCACAACATCGTTGCCCTCGAGCCCGAGCAGTTTTCCCCTGAACCGCTTGCGGCCGGCCGCGTCGGGCGCCACCAGCTCGAGGCGCGCGTCATGTCCCGACCAGCGGGAAAAATCGGTTATCCGCGTCAGCGGCCGATCGATCCCCGGCGAAGACACTTCCAGCAGGTAACCGCCATCGATCACGTCCTGAGTGTCGAGGAATTCCGAGAGCGCCCGCGACAGCTTCGTGCAATCGTCCACATCCATCAGCCCGTCTGCGCGCTCGGCCATGATCTGCAATGTCTTTCTTTTGTCGCCCATCAGCCTCAAACGCACGAGCCTGTATCCCGCGGCCTCCACGGCCGGGGCAATGATCGGCTCCAATTGCGACATCGCCGTGAGAATGGCGGCAGATTCCTTGCGTTTGCAGCCTTGCAAAGGACAAGACCTTTCCCCGCGGCGATCTTGCGACCGCCACACAACAGGAAGTTTCTGTTGTCCAGGATGCGGACTATGTACGCTTGGATCGCGAGGATCGCAAGAGCGGCGTGTCCGATTTCAGGCGCTGCGGACAAATCGCAGGAACATGGGCGCTCCATGCAGCGATTTTTCCTCGTACCGCGTGGCGGGCCAATCGGCCGGACGGACTTGCCAGTCGCCAGCGCCCGTCGCCGTCCATTCGAAAGCACGATGCGCGAGCGCCCGTTCGAGCGTCCAGGCGGCGTAGTGCGAATCGTCGCTGGCGAAGCGCAATTCCGCCCCCGGTTTCATTACCCGCGCCAGGGCATCGAGCATATCCATCTGGATAAAGCGGCGCTTGTGATGTCTCGTTTTGGGCCAGGGATCCGGGAAGAGAATAAATACGCGGCCGAGGCAGGCATCCGGCAGCGCCTCGACGATATCGCGCGCGTCGCCCTGGTAGATGCGAATGGTTGCTTCCCGGGAGCGCGGACTACCAGCCCGCTTTTCCTTTTCCTGGGCGGCCAGGATGGCCGCGGTCCCAGGGAGAACATCATTGCTCGCGACCTTGCTCAGCAGCTTCGCGACACCCGTCTCATAAGGCTCGGCGCCGATGAGACCGATGTTCGGATGATGGTGTGCCTGCCAGAAAAGATGCTCGCCGCCGCCGAATCCGATCTCGAGCCAGACGTCTTCGATCGTATTCGGGAAATATGTTCGCGGATCGCGACCGGGCTCGAGCTTGAGCACGAGTTGCGGCAGCAATGTCAGCAACAAACACGATTGATGCCGCGAAAGCTTCGGCCCCTTGCGGCGACCGTAGAGCTTTCGTCGATGGAGGCCGGAGATTTCCATTCATTCGACAAAGCTGTCATTCCCGCCAAAGCGGAACGACAGCGCGGATTTAGAATGCGCGGCGTAGTTCGGCGGCGAGATGGTCCGTGCGCTCCCACGAAAAGCCGCCGTCGGCGTCCGGTTCCCGCCCGAAATGGCCATAGGCAGCGGTGCGCGCATAAATCGGCTTGTTAAGTCCCAGATGCTCGCGAATGCCGCGCGGTTTCAGGCTCACGAGTTCCGGCAGAATCATGCACAGTTTTTCCTCGTCCACCTGCCCCGTGCCGTGCAGATCGACATAGAGCGACAAGGGATCGGAGACGCCAATGGCGTAGGAAATCTGAATGGTGCAGCGGTCGGCCAGACCCGCGGCTACGACATTCTTCGCGAGATAGCGCGCGGCGTAAGCAGCCGAGCGGTCGACCTTGGTCGGATCCTTGCCGGAGAATGCGCCGCCGCCGTGCGGCGCGGCCCCGCCATAGGTATCGACAATGATCTTGCGACCCGTGAGTCCACAGTCGCCGTCCGGGCCGCCCACGACGAAAGCGCCGGTCGGATTGACGTGCCAGACCGTGCGGTCGTTGATCCATTCCGCCGGAAGCGCCTCGCGCACATAGGGCTCGATAATCTCGCGCACGTCATGCGAGGTCATCTCTGCGTCGAGATGCTGCGTGGAGACGACGATCTGCATCACTTCGACGGGTTTGCCGTTTTCATAACGCAACGTAATCTGGCTCTTGGCATCCGGTCCGAGCTTCGGCTCCCTGCCCGATTTTCGTGCAGCCGCCAGCAGATGCAGAATTTTGTGACTGTAAAGTATTGGCGCCGGCATCAGCTCCGGCGTTTCACGGCAGGCAAAACCGAACATAATGCCCTGATCGCCAGCGCCTTCGTCCTTGTTGCCGGCCGCATCGACGCCTTGCGCAATGTGCGGTGACTGCGCGTGCAACAGCACTTCGACATTGGCCGTGCGCCAGTGAAAACCCTCCTGCTCGTAGCCGATGTCGCGAATGGCGGCGCGCGCGCGCTCGATCACCCGGTCGGGCGTGATTTCCTTCGGACCGCGCGTTTCGCCGGCGATGACGACACGGTTTGTCGTCGCCAGGGTCTCGCAGGCGACGCGCAAATCCCTGGGCGCGTAGCCGTGAACCGGTCCTTCGCGAAAGAACAGATCGACGATCTCGTCGGAGATGCGGTCGCAAACCTTGTCCGGATGTCCTTCGGAAACGCTTTCGCTGGTGAAGAGGTAGTTGGACAAATGCATCAGAACATCCTTGACGGGACCGGGGGCGGCGCGGAGTCCTTGCAAGAACGCCCGTTGCGGTCAACAGCTTCTCTACAGAATCGGGCCTACAGAATAAAGCGCGACAGGTCCTGGTCCTTCGAAAGCCCCTCGACGCGGGAGCGCACATAGGCGCTGTCGATGGCGATTTTCTCGCCGCCCCGCTCGGTCGCGGAGAAGCTGATTTCGTCGAGCACGCGCTCCATCACCGTCTGCAGCCGCCGGGCGCCGATATTCTCGACGGTGGCATTCACATGGGCGGCGATTTCGGCAACCGCGGCGATGCCGTCGGCCGAAAATTCGAGCGTGACATTTTCGGTCCAGAGAAGGGCCACATATTGCTTCATCAGGCTCGCTTCGGGTTCGGTGAGAATCCGTTCGAAGTCCGCCTGCGTGAGCGCCTTTAATTCCACACGGATGGGAAGACGGCCCTGCAGTTCCGGCAGCAGATCGGACGGTTTGGCCTGGTGAAAGGCGCCGGACGCAATAAAGAGAATGTGATCGGTCTTGACGCTGCCATGTTTGGTGGCGACCGTTGTGCCTTCGATCAGCGGCAGCAGATCGCGCTGCACGCCTTCGCGGCTGACATCGGCTCCGCCGCGATATTCGCTGCGGGCGCAAACCTTGTCGATTTCGTCGAGAAAAACGATGCCATTCTGTTCGACGGCTTCGATCGCGTCGCGAAGAATGGCGTCGGTGTCCAGCAGCTTGTCCGCTTCTTCCGCAACCAGGGGATCGTGCGCCTGATCCACCGTCAAGCGGCGGGTCTTGCCCTTGCCGCCCAACGCCTTGCCCAGCATGTCACCGATATTCAGCATGCCGATCTGCGCGCCCGGCATGCCCGGAATCTCGAACATCGGCGCGCCGCTGCCCTGATCGCGCATTTCGAGTTCGATTTCCTTTTCGGAAAGCTCGCCGGCGCGCAGGCGCCTGCGAAAAGCTTCGCGCGTGCTTGGCACGGCGTTGGCGCCGGCCAGCGCATCGAGCACGCGTTCTTCGGCGCGTGCCTCGGCCTGCGCCTCGACTTCATGGCGGCGACGGTCGCGCACCTGCGTCAGGCTGACTTCGAGCAGGTCGCGCACGATCTGCTCCACGTCCCGCCCGACATAGCCCACTTCGGTGAATTTGGTCGCTTCGACCTTGATGAAGGGTGCCTGCGCGAGCTTTGCCAGCCGGCGCGAAATCTCCGTTTTTCCTACGCCGGTGGGGCCGATCATCAGAATATTCTTGGGCAGCACTTCTTCGCGAAGCTCCACCGGCAGTTGCTGGCGGCGCCAGCGATTGCGCAGCGCGATCGCCACCGCGCGCTTGGCGTCGCCCTGACCGATGATATAGCGGTCGAGTTCCGAAACGATTTCGCGCGGCGTGAAGAAACTCATGGGCCGGCGATGCTTTCGATGACGATCCGGTCGTTGGTATAGACGCAGATTTCGGCGGCGATCTTCATCGCGCGCTCGGCAATTTCCGCTGCCGACAGATCGAACGCCATCAGTGCGCGCGCCGCGGCCAGCGCATAATTGCCCCCCGATCCGATGCCGACGACGCCGTCGTCCGGCTCGACCACATCGCCCGTGCCGGAGAGCAGCAGCGTCGATCCGGCATCCGCCACCACCATCATCGCCTCCAGCCGGCGCAGATATTTTTCCGTGCGCCAGTCCTTGGCAAGCTCGACACAGGCGCGCGCCAGGTTTCCGGGATGCTTTTCGAGCTTGGACTCCAGCCGCTCGAACAGCGCGAAGGCGTCCGCCGTCGCGCCGGCGAATCCGGAAATCACGTCGCCCTTGCCCAGGCGGCGGACCTTGCGGGCATTGGATTTCATCACCGTCTGGCCGAGCGTGACCTGACCGTCGCCCGCAATCACGACGGCGTTGCCCTTGCGCACCGAAAGAATGGTGGTGGAACGCCAGGCGGCTTTGTCGTTTGCAGGCCGATCGGCCATTTTCGCTAACGTCCTTGGTGGGCTGTCATCTGCCGCCTCAAATAGGGCGACGGCCGCACTATCGCAACCCGGACCGGGGGGCTTCCAGGCCGCCTCTGCGGAGCCCGCTCGCAAGGTGCCATGCTTCAGTGTGCTTTCGGCCGCCGCCCGTCCTTGCTATCAACGCAGACAGCGTCGATTCATTTACCCTCGGAGCCGCGCCATGCGCACCGCCACCATCGACCGCAAGACCCGGGAAACCGAAGTGGCGGTTTCGCTCGATCTAGACGGCGCGGGCGAGGCCGACATCGACACCGGCATCGGCTTTCTCGATCACATGCTCGAAAGCTTTGCCCGCCATTCCATGATCGACCTGAAAGTGCGCGCGCAGGGCGATCTGCATGTCGATTACCACCACACGACGGAAGACAGCGGCATCGTCATCGGCCAGGCGGTAAAAAAGGCGCTGGGCGATTTCGCCGGCATCGCCCGCTTCGGCGCCGCGCTGATTCCGATGGACGAAGCCTGCACGCGGGTCGCGCTCGATGTTTCGAACCGCCCCTATCTCGTCTGGCGCGTGCAGGTTCCCAAAGCCAAGCTGGGCGAAATGGACACCGAATTGTTCAAGGAGTGGTTTCAGGCCTTTGCGCAGAACGCCGGAATCTGCCTGCACATCGAAAACCTTTATGGCGCGAACAGCCATCACATCGTGGAAAGCTGCTTCAAGGGCACGGCGCGGGCGCTGCGCCAGGCCATCGCGCCCGACGAAAGGCTGGAGGGCGCGGTCGCTTCGACCAAAGGCACGCTGGGCGATGCGTAGGGGCTTTGTTCGCTGGTAACAGCGACAATTTCAGCGATTATGTGGCGATCGACGCGGCGCGCGAGGGTTTTTCTCTGGCCCGACAAGCGGTTGGCGCAAAACGCGCCCGTGCCGACCAGCGATTCGTGCAGGGATCGACAGCGAAGCAAGCGCGCGTATGGGTGGCAGAAATCGCCCTGTCGCCGCCATCCTTCGACGGCCCGGTCGCAAACGCGGGAGAGGGAGAGGGAAATCCGGCGAGACCAACCGCGCCCGGCGCGGCAATCCGTCATGCCGAAAATTATAGACCGTTTGATCAAAACCGTCAAGAGAAATTGCGCGGTAATCCGCACACGGAATGTGTGGCAATACGGATTTCCCCTCGTGGCGAAAATCCATGTGAATTGTGTATCCCTTCCCGCGCAGCTCTTCACGTCGAAACTTTGGGAAATATCTGATATGGCGAAAGGCTGGAGGATTGGGAGAGGACCTCTTCCGTCCGGTACCCAAGCGGATGTTACATGGCGGAATTAACGACGGTTCTCAATATCATTTCCACATTTGCCCTGATAGGCGCATTGGCGTTCACCGGATTGCAGGTGCGCACCGCCAATCGCGTTCGCGCCGAACAGGCGGCGTTGGCGATCATTCACGCCATTCAAAGCGAAGCCTGGGCGCGTACACTGAGCATATTGAGCAGCATTCCTTCCGGTGCATCTGCCGCCCAAATCGATGCTCAGGGACCAGACGTCACCAGGGCGATCGAAGAATATGGGCTCAGGCTCGAAACTGTCGGTTACATGGTGTTCCGCGGATTCATCGGCATCGAAACCATCGACCAACTCCTTGGAGGCATCACCGCCATCCTGTGGTTGCGCATCAAGCCCTGGGCGGAACGGGACCGCAAGCAAACCGCGAATCCCCGACAGTATGAATGGTTCCAGTGGCTGGCGGAACGTCTTGAAGACCGGCACAGACTGCTTTCGGACGCCGATCCCGCTTACGTGAGACACGCCGATTGGAAGCAATCCGACGCTCGCCCGACGACATGAACCTGATTCGCTATGGCCGACTATGTGCGATCGGCAGGACCGGCACCCGCGTCATTGCACCGCTATCGCGGGAATGACAATTTTTATTTAGCGAGCAGCGCCATGCCGCTCACACAACCCTTGCTCGCGAACAGTCATTCGTGATGATTTGGAAATTTCCCCGCACAGTCTTGCGCCATCCGAGGGCAGGTCTATGCCGCAGCAAGCGCTTTGCGCAGGCCTTCGGGATCGCCTTTGATGGCGCGCAGCAAAGTCCGTGCCGGGCCGCTGGGCCTTTTCGCGCCGCGCTCCCATTCCTGAACGGTTCGCACGCTGAATTCATAGGCGGCGGCAAACTGCACCTGTGTCATGCCCGCAGCGCGGCGGATGGCGCGCACATCGATTTCGGGCGCCATATCGGGCGCGGCGTCGGGATTGGATGCAATCTGGCGGGCGATAATGTCGTCCGTCGCGGCATCCACGCGATTCCAGTCCGTCTGCGCCAGCGCCTTGCGCGCCGCTTCACTTAAGGTTTTGGCCATAGCGCTTCACCTCCCGTTTGTTTGCCTTGCGGAGCGAAATCACCCGCCGTTCCCCTTCGCGGTCGGCGTAGACGCACACAAAAAGACGATTGCGGATGAATCCGAAAGCGAGCTCGCGAACCTCGCCGTATTCAAAACGATCATCCGTCATCGACAAATGCGGCCCGGCAAAGAGCACTTCAGCCAAAGCGAGAGGAACGCCATGCTTCGCCCGATTGACCGCGTCTTTTGCAGGGTCGAACACATATCCCACAGCGGCCATGCTACGCCTGCGGCGTAGCTTGGAGCAAGAAATTCCTACGCCGCCGGCGTACCTTCTCCGTTGCCGGGGACCGCTGAATTTTCGCGGGTTCGGGTTCGGCACCGCATTCAAGCTTGCGCCCGACGTGACGGACGCGAGGCTCTATGCCTTCGGAAGGCTTCGTTTGGGCCGCGGCACGCGCCGTTACTTCAAATTCGTATCGGGCGGCGCCAGCGCGTCGGGCACGCGGGCGTCGCGCACCGCCTCGACCCATTCTTTCGGAAGATCGGTTGTCAGACCGACGCGCCGGTCGCGTTGCTTGAGCCGCTTCCATTCCTCCGCCGCCATCACGACGAGCGAGTCGCGGCCGTGCTTGGTGATGACGAATGGCTCATGCCGCGCCTTGTCGCTGAGCGCCCCGAACGCTTGCTGGAATTCGCTGGCTGTGATGCGTTTGGCTTCCATCGCGTTATCCCTATTTTGGATATTACATCTGAAATCGCCATTATTTCAACGTACCGGCGAGGTTGTGGCCTGAGAGCAGGCGTATCGGTCCGTTGCCCTTGGCCGGTCCCAGCAATGGCATTTCCCGCCGTGTGTGGCTCGCCGTCAGGGATGTTGACGCTTGCGTCATTTTTGTTGACTTTCGGGAAAATCCGTCGATACTGGCGCCCCGAAAATGGGAGGAGCGCTCATGGTTCAGATCACCAAGGACATTGCCTACGACGCAGTGGCGCGCGACGATTTTCCGTCGATGCTCGAGGTGGAGCGCTACGGCCGGCGCTCGACCGCCTTCGACCGGATCATCTCCGCCACCCACGATCATTTCTGGGATCCGCTGGACGGCAAATACATCGATTTCTCGACGCCGTTCGATCTCGAGACGCAGCAGATTCTTCCCGACGATTTCTTTCCCATCTTCCAGACCCGGCTCGGCGAGCAGCTCAGCGGGCGCGATCACATTCGCTTCGCCAACCAGTCGGCGCGCTGGTCGCTGTCCTCGATCCTGCATGGCGAACAGGGCGCGCTCGCACTGTCGGCTTCGCTGTGTCACATCCTGCGCGATCCCGGGGCGCAGGAATACGCCGCCAACCAGACCCGCGAGGAAGCGCGCCACGTCACGGCCTTCGGCGCCTATATCAAGGCGCGCTGGGGCACGCCGCTCCCCTGCGGCCCCACCCTGCAAACCCTGCTGACGGAACTCGTGCTGGCGCCGGAGGTCTACAAGAAGATCGTCGGCATGCAGATGCTGGTCGAAGGGCTGGCGATGGGCGCCTTCGCAACACTCTACCAGAAATCCAGCGATCCGACCCTGGTGAAGCTGTGCCAGCTGGTGATGACCGACGAGGCGTTTCATCACAAATTCGGCAAGATCTGGGCCGACCGCACCATCCCGCAGCTCAGCGCCGAAGAGCATAATCTGGTGGAGGACTGGGCGGCGCAATGTTTCCAGACCTTGCTGTTCAATCTGATCAATGCCGAACAGATGAAGCCCGTCTACGCCAGTGTCGGCATCGACTGGCAGGACGCGCGCGACGCCATCCTGGCGGCGTTCGGCGACGAGCATCGCCGCGAACAGATGAAACAGTCGGCCAACATCTTCCGGGTGCTGATCAAGACCCTGCTCAACGCCGGCATCATCACCGACCGCACCCGCGCCTTTTACGGCCTGTATGTCGACATGGACGAACTGAAGCGCGAAGGCGGGCGCATGGTGGGCGACGATATCGCCGAAGAGGGGATCCGCTATCTCCAGGCGATCAATCTCGACGGCAACGCGAAAGCGCCGCGCTTGGCCGCCGAATAAACCCCGCCCGTCTGTCGCAGGGCCGTCCGGGAAACGGAAGATGCCGCATTTTGTGTGCGGCGTGGGTGTCGCGACCCATCGGCGGCCATTGCGGTTGCCGTTCCTCAGAAATTGCTCACGCGGAGACAAGGAGAACGCGGAGCAGGTGCCACTCCGCACAAAGCGCCAGACGAGATTCCGGTGAGATCGTGGATGCCGGCCTTCAACCCTCCACTTGAGGGAGGGTCGAAAAGTTCGCAGAACTTTTCGGGGAGGGGTGATGACGAAAGTTACGGATGCTGCAACATCACCCCTCCCCGAAATTCGTCTTCACGCTATCGCGCGAAGCCAAATGTCGACCCTCCCTCAAGGGCGATTGTGCACTACTTGACATAGGAAATCTCCGGCCTTATATATGGTTTTGACAACGGAGAACGCCAATGGGCACGTCCAAGCGAATTCACCAAATGACTGTCCCTCAGTGGGAAAAGGCATTTCCCGACGATGACGCGTGCTGCGCATATCTGGCGAAACATCGCTGGCCGCTGGGCGTCCATTGCCCGCGCTGTGGTGCTGAGAGCCCCTACGACCTTCCCTCGCGCCCTTGGCATTGGCAGTGCACGGAATGTGCGCCGGGCGGATCGACGGGCTACCGCTTCTCTGTGACGGTCGGAACGGTCTTTGAGAACACCAATGTCGGCTTGCGCATGTGGTTTCGCGTCATTCACACGATGCTCACAAGCAAGAAAGGCGTCTCCGCGCATCAGATTTATCGGACGATGGGTTTCGGCTCCTACCGTACCGCTTGGCATATGTGCATGCGCGTTCGCGCCGCTCTTGTGGACCGTGAATTCCGCAAGCTCATGGGGATCGTCGAAGTGGACGAAACCTACGTTGGCGGGAAGGACAAGAACAAGCATTGGGACAAGCGTTCCGGCCACGGCGGCGGCGAAGGTTCCGGCAAATCCATCATCATCGGTGCTGCGCAGCGCAAGGGAAACGTGGTCGCCCGCGTGATCGAAAACACCAAGACCGAAACCTTTGAGGAATTTGTCCGCCAAACCGTTTCGACCGACGTGAGCCTGCTTTCGACCGACGAACATTCCGCGTATCGCCGTCTGTCGCCGGACTACCCGCACCATGCGGTGCGCCATCAGGCAAAGCAGTATGTTGTGGGTGCGGTCCATACGAACACGATTGAAGGCTTCTGGAGCATCTTCAAGCGCGGAGTCATGGGCACGTTCCACAAAGTCAGCCGCAAATATCTCCCGCTGTATGTTGCCGAGTTCCAATTCCGATATAACAACCGCCTCAACCAGGATATTTTCGGAGAGGCGATTAGGGGCTGCTAATGCGCAAATTATGGGCGCTTCTTGGCCTCTTTGTCGCTGTATTGCTGGTGTTCGTAGGTATTGCAACGTTTTCACCCTCGTACCAGACTTGCAAAGCTCACGGTGCCGAGTACGCAGCCGCCGAATATCAAGGCAACGCAGGCAAGCTCACTCATAAGCCTATCACCGACAACACTTTCATCGACTGTGAAAGTTTTTTTGCTGATGAAAACGGCGCGGGAGTAACTGCCCTCGGAACAGTGCTGCTGTTCGTTGTCACCGGATTGCTCACTTGGGTTGCTTATGACCAAGGGCAGACTAGCCGCGCTCAACTGAGGGCGTATCTGTTCGTTGAAACTGCCGACATCGAATGGGAGACGCCAGAAAGTATTCCAAGCGCGAATGTGAAATTGAAAAATTTCGGTCAAACCCCGGCTAAGAGCGTGTGCCACTGGATGCACGTTATTTACGGGCCAAATCCGCGCACCAACCCATTCCCGGATATCGACACATCTGTGAAACGTCCCCGCGCATTCCCTCCGGGCGCTGTTTCCAGAACCTATCCGCGCTTGACCCGCGCCCTCGCGCCCGAGGAAATACAAGCGTTGGCCAATGGCGATGCAGCCATTTATATCAGGGGAAAGATTGAGTATGTTGATGTCTTTGGAAAAGATAGATGGACGGTGTTCTGTCTGTTCACTGGAGGCGCGCTCGGATTGACCAAACAGGTGGCCCAACATTCCGACGGAAACGACTTCATATGACGCGCCTTGCGCCGCTCCCACCATTCCGAAACAAAAGAACCATGCCAAGACCTGCGGGGCGAGGCATAGCCCAATCGCTTTCTTATGTCGAGTACGGCATAATCGCCCCCTCAAGGGGGGAATTATGCACTTGACATACCCAAAAACGTTCGACAGTGAAGCCGCTGAATCATTCGCAACTTCCGAGACCGAAGTTACGGAGGCAATGCTGGATGCTGCGCGAGACGCAGCCGAGAGGGCTTATTGTGGGGGCGGCGTGTACGCTCTGACGGACGAGACCTTCACGGAAATCTATCGGGCGATGCGGCGAGTTTCCGCCTAATCTCACGCAAACGATCTTCAAAAGTCGTCGTGTGGGCCAAAATCTCTTTTGCCAGTGACGCAAGTTCGGTAGTCGGGACGGGAACAGCGCCCATCTTGAGTTCTTTCGCAGCCGAGATTTCAAGTCGGTAGGGCGCTTCGTTTTCTGCAAATCCCCATGGATCGTGGACCGCCCGATTTCGACGTTTGGCGAGACCTAGTGATTTTCCAGTCAATTTGTCCAGCGCCTTCATTGAAGGCTCGTCCGCTCCCCGATAGCGGCAGAGGGCCGCGATGGCATCCAGAAAACGTGCGCTAACTCCAATGTTGGCTGTCAAAATAGCCCCGACGACGCCTTCAATTCCTGCCAGTGCCCATAGCTCCCATTGCAGTCTTTGCTCAAATGCAGCCCAAGCCGCCGCGACGTGCCCGATGGCGGCATAGTGCTCGCGAACTTTGATGTAATCTGCTTCGAGTTCCATTCTCGAATCATGGCGCGAGATCAGTTACGTTTGCTTTACTGGAGAATACGCCATGCGCAAACCAAAACACGCCGACGAGGAATACAGCGACGAGGAAGCCGCTCGTCGCCGCGATGAAATCACGAAGGCGCTCATCCGAATGCCTCCGCAACCTCACTCGGCGAAAAAAGCCAAATACAAAAGCGACGGCCCAATAGCGAGGAAGACTGCAAAGCGCCGGGGCTAAATCCTCGTAAGCGCCTTGGCTACTTGACGGCGTACTTACGGACATATATATGCCTGAAAGTGCGGTCAGACTTAGGAGGCGATATGACAGACCCGCAAACCGTAATCTCGCCCAAGGACATGTGGACTCTGCTGGCGGTCTTGTATTGCAGCAACGAGAAAGAACACGGCTGGTCGATAGCTCTGGGGCAATGGGACGGGGTTTCGCGCTTGGCAGTGCGTTGGAACGGAGACAAGGCCCATCCAAAAGGCAATCCAACCTCTCGCGGAATCCCTACGTGGTTCGTTGCGCCGGAGGAACTAGAGAGCCATCTTTTGGCGTACGAAGGAATTACTGCCGAAAAACGTACGTTGGCGGAGGTCGTGCTCAGGAAAGTAAGCGCGATCTAATGATACATTTTTCTACTGAAAGAGGGCCGCGTTTGGTCCTCTTTCAGTTTACGCCTAACAATTTAGGAAAAATCGCAGCGAACTGCGGGCAGCCAATTCGCCGTGATCTGCAAGATTGTGCCCGTCACGATCAGCACCATCCCGGTCCAGCCGTAAACCCCATACATTCTCTCCACACGAATAGCACTCTCATCCTTCTTCTCCAGAAGGATCGACTGCGCACCATCGGTCCGCGTACGGTAAGGCATCCCATATCTGAAAAGAAGCAGCACACCCGCAAGATTGAGTACAAGGCCGAGACTATTCAAAAATACGGCACTCATGCTGTCGCCCAGTTACGTCCCACGAAGCGCCCTGTCATTTTATGACCTTCACTACAACGCTATTCCAATCGACTTGATTGTCACCGTCAGCAGCCGCCGCCTCAATTTCTGCCTCACTCGCGTTTATGGCGTCTTGGATAATTTGCGTGCGGGCCTTCCATGCCTCGGAACTGAAATATTTTCGCGATTTGAAAGTAACTTCGTATTTCGGGTAAATAACGGTTCCGTCTGCTCCAATCAGCGGCGGAGTTGGGCGAATACCGCAGCCCGCTATAGATACGCGGTCGCCACGGGGATCATTGTCATAGGTCCAGCTCTCACCGTCATGCACCTTAGCGTAAGCGATACACTCGTTCCATGTACTAAGCCCGTTTTTGTATATTGTCTGCGAGGCACGATAAATGTCCGCTTTGTCCTGCGCTTCTATCGCCCGATCTTCCGCTTCTTGTGCGAGTTTGGGGGCCTCGACGAGCTGATACTGCCAAAAAGCGTACACGCCAACCCCCGCAACACTGCAAAGCACAATCGATATAACGATGCCAACGAGAAGGCGGTAAATCTTTTTTGTGTAGTCGGCTGGGACCGACCGTGGTTCTTCAGTTGGCGGGTATTCTACC
>Ga0208849_1000585_pt1 | contig 32565 bp, 28 predicted proteins | sample NGESurdeep072012_10_FD_184470 | JGI IMG/M metagenome (GOLD analysis project Ga0208849, IMG submission 184470) | Arctic peat soil microbial communities from Barrow, Alaska - NGEE Surface sample 53-3 deep-072012 (SPAdes) | ecosystem: Environmental > Terrestrial > Soil > Wetlands > Peat ... | reverse complement strand
GCTCGCGGTGAGCGTCTCGCCGGCATTGGGCGCGATCATTCTGAAGCTCATCGATCCGGCGCCGAAAAATCGTTATCAAACCGCTGGAGAATTGCTCGGCGCGCTGCGCCGCGTCGCGCGCGGCGAGTCCAACGCCGACGAGGACGAACCGGGCCTAGACAGTCCGACGGCGGTCATACGCCGTCGCTCCGCCGCCCGGCGCGCTTCAGTGGCCGCCGACGACGCAGCGCCGGCCACATGGAGCGGCCGCCGGCTGGCGATCTTCGCTGCAGCCGCCTTCGCAATCGTACTCATCGTCGCGGGCGTCTTCACGGCCATGCAAAGTTCTGCGCGCGGCCTTCGCATGCCCGATGTAGGAGGTAAGGCCGTCTCCGATGCTGTCGATCTGCTTCATCAATCCGGCATCGATGACGTGTCGATCAAACAGCATCCGGATCCCAAAACCCAGGCCGGGTTGATCGACGGCACCGAGCCGCCGGCGGGTTCGGCGATGCGGCCGACCGACCGGGTCACGTTGATGGTGAGCGCCGGGCCGCAAAGCACAGCCGTTCCAAACGTTGTCGGAAAGAATCTGAAAACCGCCACGGCGACGCTTGCGGCCGCGGGATTTTCCGTGCAAGTCGGCACCACCATCCATTCGTACAGCGTGCCGGTAGGTGCGGTCGCAAAAACAAATCCGGGCGCCGGGTCGCCGGCCGAAAAATCGGGCACCGTCGTATTGTTTCCGAGCAGCGGTCCGCAAGCCGTCTCGGTGCCGAACGTCGTGTCCTTGACCGATGGCGACGCGCGAGCCGCACTGACGAAGCTGGGTTTGACGATGCAAGTCGCTCAGGTTGTCGCAAGCGACAACATTCCTGCGCACACGATCATCGATCAGGATCCGACCGGCGGCACGCCGGCAGAGCCGCACTCGGCAGTGATGGTCACGGTCAGCGGCGGGCCAAACGCGGTCGCGGTGCCGAGCGTGGTCGGCGGAACGGTTGACGACGCGCGCCGCGTGCTCAGCCAGGCCGGACTCGCGGTCGGGAATATCGCGCAGGCGATGGATTCGGGCACGACGCCGGGAACCGTGGTCAGCCAAAATCCGCAGGCAAACGCGCAAACGGCGCAAGGCGGCACGGTGGATCTCGTGATCGCTGCGAATTCGGTCGCAAGTCCACTACCCGAACCGGCGACCAGCGCTTCACCGGCCGATCAAGGCAAGTCTCCCATGGTGATTCCCAACGTCCTCGGCATGACTGTCGACGCTGCACGGGCGGTGCTCGAAAAGGCAGGCTTCACCGTCGCCAAAGTGATTCTCGCGCCAGGTAGTCCGCCGGACGCCAAAGTCGTCGCCACCGATCCGCCGATGGGCGGCGTTCCGCCGTCGGGCGTGACGGTCGTCAATCTGGTGCTTGGCCCGCAGCCGGGCCACTGACGCGTGCGTATCCTGGGCATCGATCCGAGCTTGTACTCGACCGGCTACGGCATGATCGACACGAGCGGTCGCGAGCTGCGGCTCATCGAAGGCGGCGTGCTCGCGCCAGGCAGATCGGCGGCGTTGCCGGAGCGGCTCGCTGAATTGCAGCGCGGACTGCTGGACGTGATCCGGTCGTTGAGGCCGGATGCCATGGTTGTAGAAGAGATATTCTCGCGCCCCGCTTTTCCGCGCACCGCGATCCTCATGGCACACGCGCGCGGCGCGCTCGTGTGCGCGGCGGCATTGCGCGGTTTGCCCGTGTACGACTATGCGGCCACGCGCGTCAAGCGCGCGCTCGTGGGCAGAGGGGCCGCTTCGAAAGCCCAGGTGGCGGCGATGGTGGTGCAGACGCTGCGGCTTCGCAAAGCGCCGGACCAGACGGACGTGACCGACGCTCTGGCGCTAGCCATCACGCACGCACGGCGCAGTGCGCCGGGAGCCGTGTCTCGCGGGTCGCAGCGATGACCTTTTCGCGAATCGACGGTACGCTGCGCGAACGAGGCGAGAACACGGTACTGATCGAGACCGCCGGGCTCTCCTATTCGATACTGCTGCCCGGGTGTGTCGCAGACAAGCTCAGCGCAGTCGCGATCGGCGACCCGCTGCGGCTTGAGATATTTTCATACCTACAGATCGACGGCAACCGCGGCACCGCCAACTACGTCGGATTCACGAACACCGTTGAGCGAGATTTTTTCGAAGCTCTGCTCACGGTCGCGAGCATCGGACCGAAAACGGCGGCTCGCGCGTTTTCCAGGCCGATGGCGGAGATCGCGCGGCGCATCGATGAAGGCGACCACGCGAGCTTGCGCGGCCTTCCGGGTATCGGCGCCCAAAAAGCCAAGGATATCATCGCCAAATTGCAAGGCAAGGTATCGCGCTTCGGCCTCATCCGCGGCGAAGAGGACGGCAAGCGTCCGGCCGCACATCCGGATTTCGTCGCCGAAGCGATCGACGTACTGCTGCAATTGCAATACCGGCGCGGCGAAGCCGAGCGCATGGCTACCGAGGCGATGGCCGCCAACAAGGGGATCGCGAACGCTGAAGACCTTCTCGCGGAAATCTACAAGCAACAGCGGCCGGCCGCGCCGTGAATATCCTCGTCATCGGAGGGACTCGGTTTCTCGGCCCTCATTTTGTCAGAGCGGCATTGGCGAGAGAGCACCAAGTGACGGTGTTCAACCGCGGGTCGCGGCGGCTACCGGAAATGCCCGCTCTGCGCCAAGTGCACGGCCACCGGCGCCGCGACCTCGATTCGCTGAACGGAGGCTGGTACGACGTCGTCGTCGACACGTGCGCTTTTCATCCGAACGAAATCGCGGCGTCTGCATCGGTGCTCGAAAAGAGATGTGCGCGCTATTGTCTCATCTCATCCGTGAGCGTCTATTCAGGCGAGTCGGGCGATCTCGACGAGTCCGCAGCAGTCGCCGACCCGCCCGTACCCGTGCCCGATGCGATGACGCTCGAGCACTACGGCGCGCTTAAAGCGCTCTGTGAGAGCCGCGCACGAGACGCATTCGCGGCCAAGCTGCTTGTCGTGCGCCCCGGCCTCATAGCCGGTCCGGACGACACAACCCATCGTTTTGCCTACTGGGTTCGTAGGATCGCGCGCGGCGGCGACGTCGTCGCGCCGAGTCCGCCGGACGCGCCCGTTGAGTTCGTCGACGTGCGCGATCTCGCCGCGTGGCTTCTGCTCGCGCTCGAGCAACGATTGTCGGGCACGTATAACGCAGACGGACCCGCGCGCCGGACGACGATGTCGGAATTGATGGACGAATGCATCGCCGTACTTGGTTCCGATGCTCGCCTGCATTGGATCGACCCACAGCGGCTTTTGGATTTCGGCGTCGAGCCGTGGGTGGAGCTGCCGTTGTGGATACCACAGGCGGCCGGCGGGTTTCTGACGTTCGATTCCTCGAAGGCACGGCGCGACGGTCTTGCGTGCCGGCCGATCGGCGCCACGATCGCCGCGGTGCGTGCGTGGGACCGCGAGCACGGACGGCCCGACGATGCGGTCGCAACGCTGACCGCCGAAAAGGAAGCGGCCGTGCTGCGCTCGTGCGAACTTTGAATAGACGAATCCGCTAGTCAGGAGCCGTCTGGAAACCCGCCGCGGATTTCTCCCGGGTCTCCAAGCGTGCATCGCTCTGCGATGCCTTGATTGTAGATGCGGCGGATCGCCGGACGGTCGCCAAGCGCAGACGGACGGACGAGCGTAGTCATTGTGTGGCATTTTTTGACACGACAACTATGCACCGCCGTACCGAAGTCGGAAGAAAGCCGCATCACGTTGGCCTTTTGGCGGTATCGCGCAGCATAACCAGCAAAGATATGTGACAGGTTACTGACGGCCGACATACAAATAGCACCGGAGCACACCGGGGAGATGCGAACATGATCGCGCGCGTTTGGAAGGGCACGACCACGGCGGAAGACGCGCAAGCGTATGCCGACTGCATGACCGCGACCGGCGTCACCGAGATCGAGTCGCTACAAGGCAATCGAGGCGTCATTGTCACGCGCCGCATCGTCGAAGGCGTCGCGGAATTCACGTTCGTCAGTTTATGGGATTCCATGGATTCGATTAAACGATTCGCCGGACCAGCGCCGGAACGGGCGGTTTTCTATCCGGAGGACGACCGGTTCTTAGTGACGCGTTGGCGCAGCGTGGAGCATCACGAAGTCGTCGGCGGACACGTGGCAGGCCACCGCTCCGGTGCGCCCAATACCATAGACCATGCCGCCGCGCAAACCCACGATCCACGGTGATCAGACGGGCGACGCGTCCACGCGCCGCGCGATCGTCAGCCCGGAGGAAACCGTTGAAGAACAGATCATCGCCGTCACGCTTCGTCCGGCAGGCTTCGATCGTTACGTAGGACAGACCGCAGTCGTCGAAAATCTGAAGATCTCGATCGAAGCGGCCAGACGGCGCGCCGAACCCCTCGATCACGTACTGCTCCACGGTCCTCCTGGTCTAGGGAAGACCACGCTGGCGAACATCATCGCGCGCGACCTCGGCGCGACGTTTCATCAGGTATCCGGGCCGACGCTAGAACGGCCCGGCGATCTCGTCGGCATTCTGACGAACTTGCAGCGCGGCGACGTGCTGTTCATCGACGAGATCCACCGTCTCCCGCGTGTGGTCGAAGAATTTCTGTATCCGGCGATGGAAGATTTCGCCATCGATTTCATGGTCGATAAGGGCGCATACGCGAAGACGATCAAGATCAGCCTTCAGCAGTTCACGTTGATCGGCGCCACCACGCGCGTCGGCATGCTGTCGGCGCCGCTGCGCGACCGATTCGGTATCGTCCATCACCTGGAATACTACAGTGCGGACGAGCTGCACACAATCGTCACCCACTCCGCAGACGTCCTCGGCGTCGCGCTCGGTCGCGACGGCGGCCGCGAGATCGCCGGGCGTGCACGTGGCACGCCGCGCATCGCCAACCGGTTGCTGCGCCGCGTCCGCGACTTCGCTGAAGTCAAAGCCGGCGGTGCGATCGACCGCGAAGTGGCCCAGGCGGCGCTCCAACTCGAACGCATCGACCTGCTCGGGCTTGATCCGCTCGACCGCGCGTTTCTCCACGCGCTCATCGGACAATACAATGGCGGACCGGTTGGCATCGGCGCACTTGCCGCAAGCCTCAGCGAAGAAGAAGCGACGTTGGTGGACGTCGTGGAGCCCTATTTGATGCAGATCGGCTTCTTGCAGCGCACCGCCGGGGGCCGGCGCGCGACGCCCGCCGCAAAGGCGCATATCGGAGCGCCCGCAAACGACCCGCCGCGATTGCTTTGAGATTGCGCGAACGCGCCGCCGCTTGCCAAAGCGATGGCTGGAGATACCTTGCGTGGGGCCAAGTAGCCGTGATCGCGCTATGCGCGCTTGTTCCCACGCCCGCACGAGCCGATGAGCCCGTTCGCATCGCTGTCGCGAGGCACGTGCACGCCACCGTCATCGCATCGGAGTCGGCGCTGCTGGTCCGGCCGCTCGACCAAAGCGTCCTCGGGCTACCGTTCGTCGCGCCGGACCTCGCGACCGTACTGGATCTGCGAGCGGTCGCCGGCCGCCTCATCATCGCGGGATCGATCCCCGCCGGTCAAAAGATCGCCATCGTCTCCCCGCTTGGTTTGCCGATCGCCGTCGACGGAATGCCCTACCGCGGCAGCTTCATCGTGCAAGTCGATCCCGACGGCGAGATCACGGTCGTCAACGTCATCGATCTGGAGCAATATCTGTACGGCGTCGTCGGCAGCGAAATGCCTGCGTCGTGGCCCGCCGCGGCGTTGAAGGCCCAGGCCGTCGTCGCGCGCACGTATGCGATCGGGCGGCTCGGCATCCGCGACGATGTCGGCTACGACTTGGTGGCTGGTGAAGCGGATCAGGCGTATCGCGGCATCGATGGCGAGTCCCCTGCGGTGATCGCCGCGGTGGACTCGACGCGCGGCGCAATCCTGGTCTACGACGGGCAGATCGTGCACGCGTACTACTCCGCCGATGATGGCGGATATACCGCGGACGGAGCGGCGCTATCGGATCCGCAACCATATCTCGTTCCGCTTCGCGACCCTTATGCTGCGGGTTCACCAGACCGCTATTGGTCGGCGTCGGTCAACGCCGCCGAGTTTGCGCAATCGGTCAACGCGCTCATCGCTCCCGTCGGCTCGCTGACTGGGGTCGCAATGGGTGCCACCGATAGCTCGGGCCGGCTGCGATCTGTTCTGCTGACGGGTTCGGTTGGAAGCGCGGCACTATCCGGTTTTGATTTCCGGCGGCTGGCGGGCCGCCATCTCGTTCGCAGCACGCGAATCTCATCCGTCGCGCTGAACGGTCGCGTGATCCGCGTGATGGGGACCGGCTTCGGTCATGGCGTCGGCATGTCGCAATGGGGCGCACGGACTATGGCGGCGGATCGCTTCGATTATCCGGGCATTCTGCGCTTTTATTTCAGAGGAACGGCGCTCACCACGATCGCCGATGCGCCGAGCAATGCGCCGCTGACGAGCAACGGTCCGTGACCGCACCGTCCGCCGCGAGCGTGGACGAACATCGCACGGCCGCATACGAATACGCGCTGCCGCGCGAGCTGATCGCACAGAGGCCAACCGAGAAACGCGACGGGTCGCGGCTGCTGGTCGTGCCGCGAGACGACGCCGTTCGTCACCGCCACTTCTCCGAAATCCGCCGAGAGTTGCGGCCGGGCGACCTTCTCATCGCAAACGATGCGCGCGTGTTGCGTGCACGTCTTCGCGCCACCCGCGCCGGCGGAGGCGCGGCCGAAGTGTTGCTCTTGCACCCGGCGGACACGGCCGAATCGTGGGAAGCGCTCGTGCGCCCGGGCCGGCGCATCAGGCCGGGCGAACTTCTAAAGCTCGCGGAGGGCGCGACGATTGAGATCGGCGATCGGACGCCTGGAGGCGGCCGGGTCGTACGGTTCGCTGGGATCAGCGCGGACGATGCGATGAGCCGCTTCGGAACCATTCCACTTCCGCCGTATATAACCGAGCCGCCGGCAGATGCCGGCGAACGTTATCAAACGGTTTATGCGCGCAAGGCCGCGGCCGCGGCCGCGCCCACGGCGGGTCTTCACTTCACCGAGGAACTGTTAGACCAGCTACGCGCCGATGGCGTGGAGTGGGCGACGCTGACGCTGGACGTCGGAGCCGGAACGTTCGCGCCGGTCACGGCCGACGACATCCGCATGCATGTCATGCACCGCGAGCGCTACGAAATTCCGGCGTCCACTGCTAACGCGGTCAACGCAGCGCGCACGCAGGGAAGACGCATCGTCGCCGTCGGCACGACTTCGTTGCGCGCGTTGGAATCGGCGGTGAACGAAGATGGCCGTATAACGGAAGGCGCAGGTACAACGGGGATCTTCATCTATCCGCCGTTCGCTTTTCGCGCCGTCGACGCGTTGATCACCAATTTCCATCTGCCGCGTTCCACGCTCCTCATGCTGGTCTGCGCGTTCGCGGGCCGCGAACGGATGCTTGCGGCATATCAAACCGCCGTCACCGAACGTTACCGGTTCTTTTCCTTCGGCGACGCCATGTTCGTCGAACGCGCCTAGCTCTGCAGGAGGGTGAGCAACCCGTACTAGGGTGAGCAACGCTCACCCAATTGGGCAAGCGATGCTTGCCCTAATACGGGCGCCCTGTCATATCTTGCGCGGTGCGACGAGCACCGTCTTGAAATCCGTGTACCAGACAAGTCCGGGCCGGCCTTTACCCTGCTTGCGCACGTGTTTGCGCTGGGTGAAGTCCACTTCCACCTTTCCCGCGGCGGCGCCGCGGCTCTGGCCCGCAGCCAGCGCGGCCGCAGCGAGTATGTCGTCGTCGGTCGCCGTCGAACGGCCGTCCGGCGCTCGAATCACCACGTGAGCGCCCGGAATGCCGCGCGCGTGGAACCAGAGATCGTTTGGCCCGGCCACGGAAAACGTGACGCGCTCGTTGTCTTTGGGTGATCTTCCGACATGCGCGATGGCACCGCTCGGAAGCGCCACGGTGCGGTCCTTGCGTGCGGGAGAGCGGGCGCCCGCGGCAGTGCGTTGCGATCGCCGCAGATTGATGGCCTCGGCGACCTCGTCGAACGCGCCGGGATCGCCGGTCTCTTCCGCGCGTTCTACTTCCCAGAGCATCTGCTCCCACAAAGCGCGGTTGGCTTCGAGCGCGAGCAGGCGCTCGGCGATCCGCGGAAGACCGCTGCGCGCTTTGCGGAAGCGCTTGAAATACGCTTGCGCATTCTCTTTGGGATCGAGAAGCGGGTCGAGGACGATCGTCGTTCCATCGCGGGTCGTGAAGAAGTCTTGGCCGGACGTCAGCTCCGACAGATGGGCGTAGATCGCGTCTCCCGAGATGCGCAGCGAATCGGCTTCGGCCGCCGCCACCTGCGCGGCGCGCAATCGCGCAGATTCGTCGGCGCACCGGGAAAGCATGACCCCCAACCGCTTGCGTAGCGCTGCCGCAAGCGGCGCATTGCGGCGGCGGCGCGCGAAGGAAAGCTCCTGTGCGCACACTTCGTTCAGCGACGCGTGCGATTCAGCGGCCCCCGGCGCCCAGCTGAGGGGGACGCAATGACAGGCAACCGCGGTTCCGCCGCGCATGTACGCGAAGACCGGCGCGTGAATGTCGGCCGCGCATCGAGCGACGTCCGTCCGCAATGCCGACCATTCTTCCAGTGTGCGGGCGAGCGACGGCGCGGCGTCGCCGTCGCGCAATACACGTTGGATGACCTCGCGCGCAAGCGGCGGAGAACACGACGGTTCGGCGATGCTCAGCCTGCGGGCAAGCTCGCGCGGTTCGCCGCCTGCCGCTCGTTCGGCGTCGAGTGCCGGGATTCGAGCAGCAGAGTCGGCGGAAGTATTACGCGCCGGCGGCGGTTCGTACGGCTTGCCGGCTGCGACGTCGCGCGCACCTTCTGCACCTTCGATCGTTTTTGCCACAGCCAATACCGTGAATCCGCCGCCATCGATCGGGCGAAGGACGAGCGCGTTCGCTTTGCGCGGTTCCAACTCGAACACGAGTCGATGCCGGGAAGGCACGCCAAACGCCGAACGAGAAGTCAAATCCACGTTGATTATGCGGTCGTGCGGAACGGCGTGGACGGCCTCGACCGTGGCATTGCGCAAGAGCGCGGCCACAGCGCCCGTCCAACCAGCGGGGCCGCTTTCGTATTCTTCGGCATCGCCCTCGACAGCGGCTAGCAGCGGACCTTCGGGCGCCAGCGAGGCGATGAGCGCCACTTGCGTACCGCGCCGGTGACACGCCATTGCAAGTCCCAGCGGCTCACTTCGCAACGACTGGACGCGGGCGCCACGCAGGCGCTCGTCCAATTCAAGTGCCAGCCGGCCGACGAGCCAGACGTCGAGTGTCATAGACGAGAGGACGAAGCATTCTGAATCCCGCTGCCATCGGTCGAGAATCGGTGCTTCTGGTTGTATCCGGGCCTTCCGGCGTCGGCAAGGACAGTCTGATCGAAGAATTGCGGCGTCAGGAACCAACGCTCGCGTATTCGACGTCGGCCACGACCCGCGCAGCGCGCCCCGGCGAAATCGACGCGATCCATTACTTCTTCATTTCGCGAGCGACATTCGAGCGGATGATGGCTGAGGATGCGTTTATCGAGACGCGCGAATACGCCAACAATCTTTACGGCACGCCGAAGCAGTTCGTCCTGGACGCGCTGGCGGCCGGCCGCGATGTGATTATGAAGCCGGAAGTCAACGGCGCTCTCGCGATCAAACGCGCTTTTCCGCAAGCGGTGCTTGTATTCTTGACCGCGCCGTCGGACGACGCGCTGGCGCAGCGCTTGGAGCGGCGCAGCACCGAGACGCCCGCCGACATCGCGCGACGGCTCGAGATCGCGAAATTGGAAGAGCGTTTCGTGATCGATTACGACTACCTCATCGTGAATGACGCGCTTGAAACCGCTCTCGGCCAATTGCGCGCCGTATTGACGGCCGAGCGATTGAGAGTCGCCCGGCTTCGGGCTAAGGACAGGAGCGCCTGAGATGTGCGGCATCGTTGGGTATATCGGCAAACGCGACGTGGTCGGGGTTCTGCTCGACGGCCTGCGACGCCTGGAATACCGTGGTTACGACTCGGCGGGTGTGGCCCTCGTCGATGGCAACGACATCGTCGGCTGCAAGCGCGTCGGCAAGCTCGGCAATCTCGAGGAGGCGCTGACGCGCCACCCGCTGCACGGCACGATCGGCATCGGGCATACGCGTTGGGCTACCCACGGCCGGCCGTCCGACGAAAATGCGCACCCGCATATGGATTGCAGCGGCCGGATCGCCGTCATCCACAACGGCATCATAGAGAATTTCGCCGCGTTGCGAGCGGACCTCATCGGCGAGGGTCATAAATTTGTGAGCGAGACCGACACCGAAGTGCTCGCCCATCTCCTTGAGGAAGAATTTAGAGACGGGGACTTGGTGGCGGCCGTTCGGCGCACGCTCGCGGTCGTCAAAGGCGCGTACGCGCTCGGCGTGCTCTCGGCCGACGATCCCGAGCGCATCGTCTTCGCGCGCAACGGCGCCTCGCCGCTCATCGTCGGCTTGGGCGACGACGAGATCTTCGTGGCCTCCGACATCCCCGCGATCCTCCACTACACGCGCAAGCAGCTCATCATCCAAGAGGGAGAGGTCGTCGTCGTCACGCGCGGGGGCGCGGAGATCACCACATTTGACGGCGAGAAAGTGACCCGCGAGATCACCCACGTCTCATGGGATGTGCGCGCGGCGGAAAAGGGCGGCTTCAAGCATTTCATGCTGAAGGAGATCTACGAGCAGCCAAAAGTGGTCCGGGATACGCTCGCCGGCCGGATCGACGAAACAGGTCTCGTCCATCTTCCCGATATCGGCATCTCCGATTCCGACCTTCTGAAGATAAAGAAGATCACTATGTTCGCCTGCGGCACGGCGTATCACGCCGCAGTGTACGGCATGTATCTCATCCGGCAACTGGCCAAACTTCCCGTCGAGCTCGAGCTGGCCTCCGAATTCCGCTACGCCGATGCGGTGGTCGAACCCGACAGCCTCGCTATCGCGGTCTCGCAAAGCGGCGAGACGGCCGACACGCTCGAGGCGGTGCGCATCGCGCGAACCGGCGGCGCAACGGTGCTCGGCGTGTGCAACCGCGTCGGGTCTTCGCTTTCGCGCAGCGCGCACGGCGTGCTCTACACGCATGCCGGACCGGAGATCGGCGTCGCCGCCACCAAGACGTTCACCGCGCAATGCGTCGCCATGGCGCTCCTCGCGCTCCATCTCGCGCGCCTTCGCGGCACCGTCGACCGGGCAACGCTTGAGGAGATCGGCAACGCGTTGCAAGACCTTCCGGCGCTTGTCGATCAGGCGCTGAACGTCAATGAGGAGGTCATCCCCGTCGCGAGGCGCTACGCGAAGGCGCAGAGCGTGCTGTTCCTCGGCCGACACGTGAATTTTCCCATCGCGCTTGAGGGCGCGCTGAAGCTCAAAGAGATCTCGTACATCCATGCCGAGGGCTACGCCGCGGGCGAGATGAAGCACGGGCCGATCGCGCTGCTCGACGAAAACGTTCCGTGCGTCGTCATCGCCACGCGCGGCCCCGTGCAGGAGAAGGTCCTGAGCAACATGTCCGAGGCCAAAGCGCGGGAGAGCCGCATCATCGCGATCGCCAACGCCGACGATTCCGGCGTCCTCGAGACCGCAGACGTGGTGCTCACGGTGCCCCAGACGCATCATCTCGTCGCGCCGATCGTCAACGTCGTGCCGCTGCAGTTGCTCGCCTACCACATCGCCGATCGTAAGGGGTGCGATGTCGATCAGCCGCGCAACCTCGCCAAGACGGTAACTGTGGAATAGCGGTGCTTCGATGATTTCCTCCGGACGCGAAGGCGGCCGCGCCGACGACGAATTGCGGCCGGTCGTGATTCAGACGGGCTATCTCCGGTTTGCCAGCGGATCTGCGTTGGTCTCTTTCGGCGAGACCAAGGTGTTGTGCGCGGCGGCGATCGAGGATCGCGTGCCTCCGTTTCTCAAGGGCCAAGGCGTCGGCTGGGTGACGGCCGAGTACTCCTTGTTACCGCAAAGCACTGCGGACCGGACGCCGCGCGAATCGTCGAAAGGCCGCGTCGGCGGACGCACGCACGAGATCCAAAGATTGATCGGGCGCTGCCTGCGGTCCGTCGTCGACACGCGGGCGCTTGGCGAACGGACGGTGACGCTCGATTGCGATGTGATCCAAGCAGACGGCGGCACGCGGACCGCGTCGGTCACCGGCGCATTCGTCGCTCTCTGCCTCGCGCTTTCGAAAGTGCGAGCTGCGGGTACGCTGCGAGGATGGCCGGTCGTCGACTGGCTGGCGGCGGTATCCGTGGGCGTCGTCGGCGGGCGCCCCTTGCTCGACCTCGACTATCAGGAGGATTCGCGAGCGCAAACGGATATGAACGTCGTCATGACCGGCGATGGACGCTACGTCGAAGTGCAAGGCACGGCAGAAGATGAGCCGTTCAGCAAGAACGAGCTCGATCGGATGCTCGCGCTTGCCGGCCGCGGCATCAGCGCTTTGATCGACGCGCAGCGCGGCGCGCTGGCGGAATTCGGATTGCCCAACTTCGGCGGCAAAGCGGTTGCGGCAAAGGTTGGCAAGCCGTGAGTACGGCTCATTCGGCGGGACCGGCCCTCACCGATCTGGTCGACGCCTTTCGCATCACCGACCGCAGCCTGCAGCGAGCGCGCGAACGCCTCCGTGTCGAAGCGTCGCCGGATTCCGACGCGGAGTTCAGGCGTCACGCCCAGCGCTATTTCGCCTCGCTCGAGCGCGAGGCCCGAAACCATTTGGCCGATATCGATCGCAAGCTCGACGAACTCTATCAGCGGCAGTACAATCTGCAGGCGGAACGTGGAGTCGCGGAACGGCGCCTGGCCGGCGCGCGCGGCGTGCTCTCGGCGCTGCGCGAAACCGCCGGCGGGGAGGCCATCCTATGAGCGTCGCGGCTCACAATCCGGAGATCCCCGGCATCGACAATATCCGGCGCTTCTTCGCATACGCGGGCGGCATGTCGATGCTCTTGGCCGACTCGTGCCGCTACATCTTCACGCTGCGATTCCGATTCAGCGAGGTGATGCACCAGGTCTATTTCCTGGGCGTGCAATCGTGGCCGATCATCATCTTGACGTCGCTGTTCACCGGCATGGTCATTTCGCTTGAGGCGGCGGCTCAAGCCGTCGCGTACGGCTTCGCCACGTTCATCGGCGGCACCGTGGCATCGGGCGAGATCCGCGAGCTCGGTCCCATGCTCACCGGCATCGTGTTCGCCGGACGCGCAGGAGCCGCCGTCACCGCTCAGCTAGGATCTATGGTGGTGACCGAGCAAGTCGAAGCGCTGCAATCCATGGGCGTGAGTCCGGCAAAGGTACTGGTCGCACCGCGCCTTCTGGCTTGCATCATCACCGTGCCCATGTTGACGATATTCGCGGATATCGTCGGCGTGCTCGGCGGGTTGTACATGGCGGAGTGGCAGGTGCATCTCGCACCTACGATCTACTGGCGGTCGGTCCAACAGATGGTCATCATGGACGACTTCTACAAGGGGCTGTTCAAAGCTGCCGTATTTGGTTTGATCGTCGCGTTGGTCGCCTGCTTCGAGGGGCTCCGGGCGCGCGGCGGCGCCGAAGGCGTCGGCAAGGTCACGACGAGTGCGGTCGTCACGGCGATCATCCTCATCTTCGGATTCAACTTCGTGCTGTCGTTCCTATTCTTCTGATGGCCGGCCATGATCGATCGTAGCGATCCGAGCCATCTCGAAAAGCCCGCCCAGCTGCCGCCGGACGACGTCGCCGTCAGCCTGCAGTGCGTGGAGATGCGCTACGGACCGAAGATCGTGCTCTCGGATTGCTCGATGGACTGCAAACGTGGCGAGATCACGTGCGTCATCGGGTTGTCGGGGGCCGGCAAGTCTTCCATCTTGCGGGTCATCAACGGACTTCGGCGGGCGCACCGGGGCCATGTGTTCATCAACAAAGTCGAAACCACGCACTTGAGCGAACGCGCGATGATCGACATCCGCAAGAAGATGGGCTTTGCGTTTCAATACTCGGCGCTGTTCGACTCGCTGACCGTCGGCGAAAACGTGGGCTATCCCTTATACGAGCACACGACGCTTTCGAACGACGAGATCCGGGCACGCGTCGATCAGACGCTGGAGGCGCTCGGCCTCGAAGGCGTCGATAAGAAGATGCCTGGCGAGATGTCGGGCGGTATGCAAAAACGCATCGGGTTCGCGCGCGCGGTCGTGAACGATCCCGAGATCATCCTCTTCGACGAACCCACAACCGGACTCGACCCGATCATGACGCACGTGATCACCGACACGATCAAGCGGATGCAGACGAAGCTCAAGGCGACGTGCGTCGTCGTCTCGCACGATATGCCGTCGGTCTATGCGATCGCCGATAATATCGCGATGCTCTTCGAAGGCACGATCATCGAGTACGGCCCAGTAAGCCGCATCAAGGCTTCGAAGAACCCGATCGTACAACAATTTCTTGAGGGCAGCGAAGTTGGCCCGATCCCGATATAGCCGCGGAGGGCGTTGACGTGGGCAGCCAAATACGCGTGGGAATCTTCACCATCCTCGCCCTGGCGGGCGCGGTGGCGGTTTACTACGTTCTCGAACACTCCAAGCACGCGGGTTACGACATCGGGGTGCATTTCAAGAACACCGCCGGACTCCAGTCCGGCTCGGCGGTGCAGCTGGCCGGCGTGGACGTCGGCGTCGTGAGCGACGTCCGGCTGCTGCCCGACCAGACCGCGGTCGTTATCTGCAACATCAATCCTGCGAACGATATCTATCGCGAGTCGACGTTCATCATCACCACCACGTTGACCGGCCAATCTTCCGTTCAGATCTATCCGCCGAAAGTTCTGGCAAAGGCCACGAAACTGCCGCACGAGATTGGAAACGAGGCGGAAATGCCCGAGGGTGAGCTGCCGCCCTCGCTCGCCGACCTGGCCACCGAGGGCGAATCGCGGCTGCATTCGCTCGACGCCACCATCGCGACGGTTAACCGCGAATTGCCGCGGATAACGCGGGCCTTTTACGGCCTGGCAAATCATAGCGACCAGCTTGTCGTTCATGCAGACAGCACGCTCGTCCGGTTATCGGCCGATCTAGACGCGACCGTGTCCGACCTCAACCGTGTGGTCGTCACGAGCGGGGCAAACCTGCAGCAGGTCACGGCCAGCACGAATGGGATGATCGGCGACAACCGCAAGCGCATAAATCTGCTGCTGGAAAATCTGGCAGCGACGTCGACGAGCGCTCGACGGTCTATGGAAAATATCGCTGCGATCACATCGGACCCGTCGCTGAAGAAAAATCTATTGTCCACCGCGGATAGCATCTCGGCAGCGGCTGCCCAAATAAAAGCCATCGCAACCGATGTGCACAGCATCACGGGCGACCCAGACGTCCAATCCAATCTGAAAGGGGCAGTCGGCAATCTAAGCGCCGCCATCGCTCGAGCGAATTTGCTGTTGGGAAATTTCGCAAACGACTCCGGGAACGGCGCTCCGCAGAACGGGCGAGGGCAGCCGCCGTCGTCACCGGGGCCACAGCCAAAACCGGGTGCTAACGGCGGAACGCCGGGCCCACTTGTCTCACAACCTGCGGCGGTCCGGAAAGCCCGCCAAGGCTTAGCGTTGCTTTCGACAAGCATCAGGGAGACATGGAGCAACGCAGGCGGGGGTCCCGCAAGCGACATCAACCTGACGTTGCTGCCGAGCCTTGGCTCGCACGTGACGCTCGGTGCGAACGATCTCGGCTACCACACGACCTACAACGCCCTGTTCGAGACATCGCGTTCGCCAGGACTCACGCTTTCCGGCGGCATCCTTTACTCTACGCTTGGTTTGAAGGCCGTGCTCAACCCCAGAGGCATCATCGCTCTCGACGCTCGGCTCTACGACGCCAAGCATCCGAAGTTCGACATTTACGGAAACCTGCGCCTGAGCGAGCGGCTCCGTCTATTCTACGGAGAACGCAACGCGCTGCTGAACAACGGTCCACGCCTCCCGTCCTTTGGCATCGAGCTGAAGAATTAGGTTTTCGATGCGACTGGAAACCATCGCGGTGCATGCAGGCACGGAACCGAGCCCCGGCGTGGGCGCGGTGACGCCGTCCATCAATCTCTCAACGATCTACGAACGTGGCGCGGATGGCGGTTACCCACACGGCCATTCGTATGCTCGTCGCAGCAACCCGAATCGGTCGGCGCTGGAGCGCACGTTGGCGTCGCTCGAGGGCGGTGTGGACGCGGCCGCCTTCGCATCGGGTTCGGCGGCGACCCATGCTGTTTTCTCCGCGCTCGGCCGCGGCGCGCACGTCGTCGCGCCGGCCAACGCCTACTACGGCACGCGCGTCATCCTCACCGACCTCTTGGAACCCTGGGGCCTTCGCGCCACGTTCGTCGACATGAGCCACGCCGCAGCGGTGCGAGACGCACTGACGTCCGAGACGAAACTCGTTTGGATCGAATCGCCGGGCAATCCGATGCTCGACGTCGCGCCCATCGAGGCGATCGCGGCGTTCGCAAAAGCTGCAGGCGTCGCGACCGCGTGTGACAACACGCTCGCCACGCCGGTTTTCCAGCGGCCGTTCGAGTGCGGCGTCGATCTTGCGGTCCATGCCACCACAAAATATCTAGGCGGCCACAGCGACGTCATTGGGGGCGCCGTCGTGACGCGGCAATCGTCAGCGCTGTTCGATCGGATCCGCCACATCCAGCATGCGGCCGGCGCCGTGCCGTCACCATTCGAATGTTGGCTCGTGCAACGGGGAATCAGGACGTTGCCGTACCGGATGCGCGCGCACTCCGCCAATGCCGGTGTCGTGGCGGCCTTCTTGCGCGCCCATGCAAATGTCGAGGCCGTGCATTATCCGGGATTTGGCGGAGTGCTCTCGTTTCAGGTACGAGGCGGCGAAAAGGAAGCGATGGGCGTGGCCGCGCGCGTCCGGCTGTTCACACGCGCGACTAGTTTCGGAGGGCCCGAGAGCCTCGTAGAACATCGTGCATCGGTGGAAGGGCCCGATACGAAGACACCGCGCAATCTGCTGCGCCTGTCGATCGGGCTGGAGCATCCCGACGACCTGATCGAGGACCTCGCCGCCGCACTGTACTAGGGCAAGCATCGCTTGCCCATTTTTTCCGGGCAAGCGATGCTTGCCCTAGTACGCTTGCCCTCGACGACCGGATCACGTGCCGGCGCCGCCGCCGATGCGCAAGACGTACTTGACGATGAGCCGGTCCAGGGTGGCGCTTGCGGCCGGGGTCCCGAAGTTGATGAACAGCTCGTCGCTGTTGTGAAACCGCTCGTGAAGGCCGACCGCGAGGTTGATGCCCGGTGCGGCGAATCCGCCGTTTCCGTTGACTGAGCGAAGCGCGATCGACACGTTCGTATCCGGACCGAACGACTCGCCGATGCCTATGCGTCGCAGCAATTGTCCGTCGTTAGAGCCGTTGTCAAATCGCTCGTGCGTGCCGTCATACTCGAGCGTGAGGTTGAAGCGCGTTCCAAGTGCCCGCGACGTAGACGACGCGAACTGCTGCAGGTAGAAATTCGAAAACCGGCCGGCGCCGTACGACGCGTCCACCGGTGACGGGGTGCCATCGCGATACCCCAAAGCAAGCGTGGTCGCATTGAACGGAAGCGCGACGCCGCCCGTGAAGATCGGATCGTCGAACTCGCTTGTAGCTTGAGAGAGGCTGACCTGCACCAGGTCCGGGAACACGAAATCGACGTTGCCGAAGAAATCGGCGGAATGCACCGTTCCATCGCGCGCGAGTAGCCGGTCGCCGGCGAGGAACGAGGTGAACGACTTCACGCCCGCCCACGTGGTGTTCGAATCGAACGTGTAGATGGGCCCCCGGGCGTCGTTGAATGGCGTGATGCCGTCGAGCGGCGAGTAGCCCGGGCTGATGTCTTCGTAGCCGTACAGCCATTCGTAGTTCGGCTTGTGCACGTCGACGAATCCGTTGCGTTCGTAGCCGAATGCCTGAGGGGCAAGCGACAGATTGCTGGTTTCGAGCGCCTGATTGTAGCCGTAGACGAATCCGCTGGCGAGATCGCGGCCTTTGAAGCCCGACTCGACGGTGGAATCGTCGCCGATATCGTGGTGCGCCAAGACGCCGTCCACCCAGTACGCAAAAGTGCCGTCAGACAATTGGTGATTGAAGCCGAACGCGCTGTCGTCGATGGCGGAACCATCCGGTGCGAGGCCGCGCACGTTGAGCAATCCGATCGATTGCAGGCCGTACGTGCCTTCCAGTTTGAGACCGCGGTCGAACGTGCCGATGCCGGGCGTGTAGAACACCTGATAGGCAGGCCCTGAAAGCCCACCCTCCGGCGCTTGAGATGGCGAGAAGTATTGCGCGCCTTGTGCGAAAAACGGCCGGTACTCGTTGAGATTCCGGCGGAATTCCTGCGGCGCGATGGTCTGCTGGTCCACTTCGACGTTGGAAAAATCCGGGTTCAGCGTTCCGACGACTGAGATGGTGTTGGTTGTGGGATACGTGAAATCGAGCCCGTAATTTCTGACCGGTTGATCGGTAAACGCTCCGTTAGCCTGCTGGAACTGCTTGCGGTCGCTTCCGGCGCTTTCCAAACCGTAGAGTTCCGCGCGCGGCTGAGGTCTCGCTGCCCGCGTTTTGATATCGACGCCGGTGAGCGACGGCCAGAAACGAGCATCGGTGAAGAGCGGATATGCAGGCGGCTGGGCGTCTTGCATCACGCCGTTATACGCCCAGGTGTAATGCTCGCCGACCGCCGCGACGCCGCGTATGAAACTAAAGCGCCAATCGTGGCCGCCGCTTGCGCGCAGCACTTTCAGCGGAATGACCAAGACGGCGTTCCATGCGGTGCCATTGACGCTTGCATATGCTCGCCACGGCGGGTCGTATCGCGTCGATTCGCTGGCTTGCTGATAACGGACGCCGCGCGGCGTCGTCTCGAAATAGTAGACCTGGGTGCCGTTGCCGGACGGGTCCAGTCCGACGCCGACGAAATCGTCCTGGCCGAAGCCCACGTTGTTCGTGGTTTGCGCGGCGTGGATCTGAGCGCCCGATTGCTCGCTGCGAAACGCGACATAGATGTTGTCGGCGTCGTACAGCACCGACGCGGTGGTGGCGAGCGGCGCGACGACGTGGGTGGTGATGTCGTAGAAGCCGGTCACCGAAAGCGCTTTTTGCCAAACCGGATCCGCTAAAGACGCGTCGCTCTCACTTGCAGGCGTGCCGCGCACCGCGGCAAACGAGGCCGTGCGAGCCACCGAAGCCTGCGCGTGCGCCGGCAGCATCGCGACCATAGCCATCCCGACGATGACTGCATAGAGCGGCCGTCCCATCAACTCCTTACGAATTAGTTGCACGCGCCTTCGTTCGGAGCACAAGCGGACTTCATCCTGCTTCCATTCAAAGAGCGACAGCCTTTGTGAAGACCCGGAGGACGACCATGCAATATCGCAATCTCGGCCGGTCTGGCGTTAAAGTGTCAGCCGTTGGCCTTGGCTCGTGGCTGACCTATGGCGGCAGCGTCGAGGCAGACACGGCCGCCGCTTGCATCGCGCGCGCCTATGACAAGGGTGTGACGTTCTTCGACACCGCCAACGTGTACGGGCGCGGCCGCGCAGAAGAAGTCGTTGGCGGCGCATTACGGACCTATCCTCGCGATTCGTACGTCCTTGCGACAAAGGTGTTCTTCCCCATGGGCGAGGGACCGAACGACCACGGTCTATCGCGAAAGCATGTATTCGAACAATGCAGCCGGTCGCTCAAGCGGCTCGGCGTCGAATACGTCGATCTTTACCAGTGTCATCGCTATGACGTCAACACGCCGCTCGAGGAGACGTGCCAAGTCATGGACGACCTCATACGGCAGGGCAAGGTGCTATATTGGGGCACCTCCGAGTGGACGGCCGATCAGATATTGCGCGCCGTGTCGATCTGCAAAGAACGCGGTTGGTCACGGCCCGTCAGCAATCAGCCGCAATACAGCGCGCTTTGGCGCCACATCGAAGCGGCAGTGCTCCCGATGTGCGAGAGTCTCGGCATCGGAAACGTGGTATGGTCGCCGCTCGCCATGGGCGTGCTCACCGGCAAGTATCAGTCGGTCAAGAACGCTCCCGCCGGTACGCGTGCGGCCGGCGCATCGGCCGACATGATGGATAGCTTCTTCAAGCAAGACGTGCTCGACGCCGTGCAGCGGCTCAAGCCGATCGCACAGGAACACAAAGCGTCGCTCGGACAGCTATCGCTTGCATGGTGCCTGCGGCAACATGCGGCGTCGAGCGTCATCGTCGGCGCGACGAAGGCCGACCAAGTCGATGAGAACGTGGCGGCAGCCGATCTGCATATCCGACCGGAGACATTTGCGGAGATGGACCGGATCCTTATCCCCGTCGCAAACGCGTGATTGCCGGTCGTTCCGTAGTAGGGTGAGCAACGCTCACCCAAATACGGGGCAAGCGATGCTTGCCCTAGTACATTCACCCTCCTACAGGGCGACAAGCTTCAATACCGGCGGGTCAGCACTAAGGTGACCGCCCTGCCTTGTAGCGAGAAAGCATCGGTGGGCAGGGGACCGTCCGCACCTCCGTACGGTCGCCCCTGATCCGCAAGCGTGAAGCGGTCATCGTATGCGTTCGTGAGATTCGTTCCGTATAATCCGATGTCGAACACCCTCCCGCGCAAGGCGACGCCGGCATGTATGGTGGCATATGCGGGCCGGTTGAGTTCGTTGAACGCATCCTCGTACGAGGCGCCGATCTCGTACGCGAACCCCAGTCCAGGGTCACGTTGCAGCGAGAGCACTGCCCGATGCAGGGGCACGCCGGCCGACTGTTCGCCCGGAACGATGGTGCCGTCTTGGAAGTCCGGACTCACGGACGTCACGAACGAACTGTCAACGCTGTAGGCAAAGCGCACAACCGTCGACGCGGCGACGGCGCGTTCGGCGCGGAACTCGATGCCGCGATAGACCGCGCCACCGGCGTTGATCGGAAAGCTTTCGCATTCTTGCGGCGGCGGGTTGTTGGGTGGAAGACACTGAACGGGCGGAAAGAAGCGCACGGCCGGAGTTCGCACGTTCGTCTGGTAGACGTCGAAGTCGAAACGCGTATTGTGCTCGGCGCTGAGCACATGTGCGATGCCAAGGTCGTAGTCGGTCGCGTGGTCCGCTTTCAAATTCGGATTGCCCACGTTGATGAAACCGTCGGCATCCGGAGGCGGCAGTTCCGATGGAAGAAATAGCTCCGGAAGTTGAGGCGATTGAAATGTGATGCCCGCCGAGACGCGGACCGCGGTTTGCGCGGTCGGCGTCCACACGAGACCCAAACGAGGATCCGTGCTCGATCCAAAGCTGGAGAAGTTGCTGAAGTACAGGGCCGCGCTGTAGTGGAGTTTCGGCGTCGTGTCAAACGCGTAGCGAACGACGGCCGATCGCTGCGTCTGCGTGAGTTCGGGGAGCGGCTGCGGTCCGGAGCCATCGTCGAGCAGCCCGATCCGGCGGCCGCGCGATTGGTCCGGCGTTCCGCCGATCAACGTCTGCGTGTCAAGGCGCTCCGAACGCAGATCGAATTTGATTGAAAATGTTCCCTGTGCAAGCGTGCGGTCGAATTGCAACGTGTCGTCAGCCGAAAGATCGTGCGTGTTGAAAAGATACGGCGTGGTGCTCGATGCCGGACCTTCGACAGATTGATCGGCCAGCGAGGTGAGGTGACGGAACACTGCGGTCGTCGGATACTGACCATCGGTGTCGGGTTGTCCGAGCGGCATCTGGACGTCAAGCCCGTACGCGCTGTCGTGCGCTTGCAGCGATGACCCGGCGAAGCTGTTGAAGACCGGCGGCTCCTCATCGGCAGGACCGGCACCGTCGTCACCGCCCCCTTCGTCGGATGCGACAACCGACGACATTGCGGCCGAGAGATCGCGGTACTCGCTCTGATCGCGAACAGTGAATCCGACGTAGCTGCCGCGGAGTCCAAGGTCGTACCGGAGTTTGAGCAAGCCCGTGCTGCCGTCGACGGCGCTCCCGACGGTATCCGTGTCGCCGTCGGTGTTCAAAATCGACTGCCCGTTGACTTCGCCTTGGCTCGTCGTGCGATGAACCGAGAACGCGTACCCGAGGCGAGCGGCGGATCCCGTTGCCTGCAACGTTTCGCCAAAAGCTCCGTACGAACCAACGGACAGGCGGATGAGACCCGCCCCTTGAGCCGTAGGATCGAGCGTGCGCACGTTGATCGCGCCATCGATGGTGTTCGGCCCCACGAGCGACGACGGACCGATTCCGTAGACAAGCTGCACGCCGGCGAGTTCCGCCGGATCGACGAGCGACAGATCAAATGAGCCTGTGCCGCCGCTGTTGACGGAGTGGCCGTCGATGTCGACAAGCGTTTCTGTTGGGTCCGGCCCTCGAAGCGCGACCACAGCCGGCGCGGCGGGATTACCACCTGCGGGCCTGATGACGGTGACGGAAATAGCATCTTGCGATATCAGATCGGCGACGCTGGTGCCTCCGCTTGCCGCATACTGTTGCGACGCCAGCTCCTGACTCGGCACCGACGACGTCGAGAGCGCCTCGCCGGCCCGCGTCGTCACGTGTCCGAGTACGACAAGCGAAGACGTCGAGCGGACGAGCTCGATTCGGACATCGGTTTCCTGGCCGCCGCGGATCTCAATGGTGCGGCCTCCGACCGGGGCGTATCCGGCCGCAGTCACCGACACGTCGTAGATCCCAGGTGCGAGGCCTGTAAGTCTGGTTACTCCGCCGGGATATGTGAGAAACGACCGGACGACTTTGTTTCCGCGCAGCGTGACAAATGCACCGGAAATTGTCCGGTTGTCGGCGCTCAGGACCACGACGGTGATCTCGCCGGTGGCCGGCTCGGAAATTGCCGCAAGTGGGGCGACGAGAATCACGCACAGCATTGCTGCAATTGCGGCTGTGTGCGTGCGCGCGCAAGCTCGAAGTATCTCGAGAAAGACCATAGCAGAACCAGCTCCTTCGATGCGTGTTCGAGGGGGTTACGCCTTAGACGAAGAGGAGCGGGGGTGCGCGCTTTCCGGCGCGGGTCGAGAGAATCGAGATGGGCGCGGCGAACGATTCGAGTGAAAGCGCGGTTCGAATGCCGCGCGGCGAGCCGCCCGGATGCCGGGCGCCGATAAGGATAGCGCAGACGATCTCGATGATGGCTTCGTGCGCTGCGGCAAGAGCCCGCAATAGTTGTGAGACCGCAGCGCCGATGCAGGCCGATATCGCGAGCGTGACGCCGCTGCCGAGTGGAATAGATCCCCCAAGCACGTCGGCGAAGTCGTCGATGCGGACGCCGTCGAGCAGAGCATCCATGGATTCCATCGCCATCAGCGCGATCAGTGCTAGTACCATGACAGTGGCCGCGAAGCGCCACACGGGCAACGCGAGCACCGGCTGCGCGAGCGCGCGAAACGCGGTTGCCGATGCATGCGAGCCGTCGAGCGCCGACCACAAGAAGCGAAGGACGCCGGCGATGGCGATGACCAAGACCAAGACAAAGGCGAGGGCACGCGATTCGTGGGCCATGCCGTCATACGAGTCACGAGGGAGGGCAAAGTCACCGATCAGGTCGATTGCGGAATGGGTCGCTGCCGCCGCGGCAAGAGAGGCAAGCACGACGACTGCGACGAGAAAAGCTGCCGGCGCGATCCGCGACAGGGATTTGTTGGATTGCGCTCCGGCGGGGACTGGCATAGCGCGCGTTTCGGCACCTTAAAGCGCATCGCTTTCAGTTGACCCTAGGAATTTCGACCCGCAGGAAACGGTGGCCCGGCAGCAAACACCTAATTCGTTAGTTAGGTTGACGGGAGACCCAAATGGCAAGAAAAAAATCTGCAACCCTCACGGAAGCGGAGCTTCGGCTCATGGATATCGTGTGGGAGAAAGGTAAGGCCACGGTCGGCGACGTCGTCGAAGCTTTACCCGGTAGAACACCGCTCGCGTACAACACGGTACTCACCACCATGCGAATTCTCGAACAGAAGGGCTACGTCCGGCATCACGAGTCGGGGCGCGCTTTTGTCTATGCTCCGATCGTCGATCGCGAGCAGGCACAACGCAGTGCGGTCAAACAGCTCGTCACCCGGTTCTTCGACAATTCGCCGGGTTTGCTCGCGCTCAACGTCTTGGAGAACGAGAAACTCGATGCAAGTGAAATCGACCGCCTGAAGCGGATCATCAAAGCTAGCGAAAGCGCCGACTAGTGGATTCTGCGCTGGCGGCGTTCGAGGCTATCGCAAGCCACGCCGCAGGCGCGCTATTGGCCGGTGTCGCTTACGCATTGCCGGTCGCGATCGTCGCGTGGGCCACAGTCCGGTTGCTGCCTCAATGCAACGCCGCCACGCGTTACGGAATCTGGCTTGCCGCTCTCGTGGCCACGCTTGCGCTCGATCCGCTTCCCGGACACCCGTTCATCGCCGGCGACGCTTCGATTTCCGGCGGCCGGGTTTCAAGCGTCCATCGCCCGGCGCTTACGCCGAGTACGGCAGATGCCTCCACAAATGTTCTCAGCGGCGGCCTGGGCGCAAGAGCCATTTCCGCGCTCAGCGGCCCAAACGCGGCACCACTGCCTTCCAACAAACCAATCGTCACCTTGAACGGCGATTGGGCGGTCGCGATATTCTTGGCATGGTATCTGGTCGCCACGGCGCTTATCATCCGGCTGATCGTGGGGCACATCCGCCTGCAACGCATCAAGGACCGCGCGGTTCCATTGGGCGCATCGTATCAGATGCGTCTCGCTGAATGGCTGCGTGCCTCGAGGGGTTCTCGCGTTCCGAGATTGCTCGTCTCCGGCGCAGTTGAAATCCCGGTAGCGATCGGACTCTTCCATCCCGCGATCGTCTTGCCGGCCGACCTCGTCGAACATCTCACCGAAAGCGAATTCGACCAGATCGGCATGCACGAGCTCGCGCACGTGCGGCGGTATGACGATTGGACGAACCTTCTCCAAAAGATCGCCGAGACGTTGCTGTTTTTCAGCCCGGCGATTTTCGTGATCGGCCGCCAGCTCAGCATCGAGCGGGAAGTCGCGTGCGACGATTGGGTGGTCTCGGCTACCGGCGGAGCCCGGCCATATGCCAACTGTTTGACGCGTCTCGCGGAGCTCGCGGCGGCGCGTCCAGTCACCGCACTCCCCACACTTGGCGCCGTCTTCACCCAAAAGCAGATTTTCACTCGTATCGAGCGGCTGCTGGATCGTACCCGCGATACCCGGCCGCAAGTGGCGGCGAGCGTCGCTTGGGCCGCGGTCGGCGGTCTCATGGCCGTCTTGATCTTCGCGTCGCAACTGACGCCGCTCGTCGCGGTGTCGGCAACCCGTATCGGGCTTCCGGTCGCGGCTTCACAAAAGCCGCCCGGCGGCACGCACGCAGCGCTCCTCGCGATGCGCTCCGGCAACGACGATTCGAATGTCCGCGTCCGCGCGGGAAGCACAGCCGCATGTCCGTGCGTGGTGCAGCCGCGACGACGGCCGGCAATCGCGCGCAGGGGAGCCGTGCGAAGCGACATCGTGGTCGTGCCCTTGGCTTCTCGGGTTCAACAAGTCGCCGCGATCGCGTTCACCGACGCGACGCCCGTCACGCCGGTCGACACCGTCAAGTCCGAGCTCGCCGTGCTTGCAAATGCTCCGGGAGAAGAAGAGCGGCTGGCGGCCGTCAGCGCGCTCGCTCCGCACACCGGTGACGTGAAGGTGCGCGAGGCTCTGCTTCGTGCGCTCAGCTCCATCAACGACGAGTCAGTGCGCCTGAACATCGTCGCCGCGTTGGCGCCGTACGCCGACAGTTCCGATGTCTTGCGCGTTTTTGGAAAGATCCTGCGCGAAGGCGATGACGAGCCGGTCGCGCTGAACATCATCTCGGCTATGACGCCGGCCGCGTCTCGCGCCGCCGCGATGGAATCGCTTGCCGACGTGCTCAATTCGACGCAAGATGAGGCGGTCGGATTGAATGCCCTGGCGGCGGTCGCACCCTATGCCGGACACCGTCCGGTGCAAGTCGCGCTCATCGGTTTGATGCGCAACGGCCGGTCGGAAGCGTTGCGCCTCAACGCCGTCGCCGCGCTTGCACCGCACGCCAATCTAACTCTCGTGCACCGGGCTTTTGTTGACGCGCTCGATCTGGATCTCGCGGGCGCAGAACGGGCGAACATCAAAGCGGCATTGGGCATCGCTCCGGCGGCGACCCAGGTCGCGAACAGCGATTCCACGTGGCTGACACCGGAACCAAGCGCTGACAAAGCGGCGGTTCCCGGCAAGGAGCTTTTGGTCGGCGACGTCTCGGCAACGGGAACGGTGCGCATCGATAACGTCCATGGCGATATCGAAGTCATCGGTTGGGGCCGCGCGTCAGGCGAAGTGGACGCCTCGGTCCAGGGCGATCCGAACGCGATCCGTGTGTACGGCACTTTCGAACACGGCGATCTCCGGGTCACCTCAACGCAAGTCGACGACAAAGCGAGCGTCTCCGTGAATTACGTCGTCCATGTGCCGGCCGGCGCACACGTCATCGTCACCACGGTGAGCGGCAACATCATCGTGCGCGGCGTGACCGGCGCGGTGGACGCGACTTCAACAGAGGGAAACGTTGATGTCAACGGTGCTCACGGTCCCGTCAGCGCGTCGACGATGAGCGGCAACGTGCACGCCACCGGCCTGCGCGGAGATTCAAAGCTCAAGACTATATCCGGCGACGTGCAGGCCGAATTCGACGAGCTCGACGGCGCGCAAGCGGTTGAAGCGGAATCCACGGCCGGCACCGTAACGATCGTGATGCCCGCCAACTCGTCCGCCCACATCACCGCCGAGACTCTGACCGGTGCCATTCATTCGTGCGCCGGCGACCATGTCAACAACGATTCGCCAGGTTCCAGCGTTGACAAGACCACTGGAGCCGGGACTGCCAGAGTCGATCTCCACGCGGTCAGCGGCGACATCACCATCTCGTCGCATTAGCTAGTCTGTAGGAGGGCAAGCATCGCTTGCCCGATCCAAATATGTAGGAGGGCGAGCATCGCTCGCCCAAAAAAAAGGGGCAAGCGATGCTTGCCCTAGTACAATGGCCCTCAAAGGTCCTCAGATATATATCGCTGGCGCCTTATTCCATAGGCTTTTTGGCGGTTGCCGACGGCTTCACGTTGGGATTCTTTTCGGCGAATACGCCGGTGGGGTTCGGCACGACCCAGAATTCGAGGTCCCACAAGTCGGGGAAAGAAAAGACCGTCTTGACATCGCTTGCCGACTTGGCCTTGCCGGCCTTTACGACGTCGGCTGCGGTGGGATGTGCGGCCGACCCTCCATCCTTTGTGATCGTACCGTTGAGGATGTAGCCGTACTGCGTCGCCCCAAGGGCCTTTGCGGCGACTAAGTAGTGGACGTGCGATTCGAACTCGAACCAGCGGGCCGGAAGAATCCCCCACTTGCTCGGATGCGTGCTGCTTGTCTTTAGCCACGAATAGTCGACGCCTATGAGATTTCCTTTCACGTCGTACCAAACTTGGCTCGGGTGCGTCTCATCGCTGTTCCAATTTTTAGGGTTGACCCAACTGATTGCGCCGGTCGAATCCTCGTCTGTGTACCGGAAGTAGCCGGCCTTCGCTGCGAGTGTGGTTGTGCCGTACAGTTTTTGAAGCTCCGCTGTCGAGCGCGTGACGAACGGGAGCTCGGCCGCGGTCGGCGTGTTCGGAGGGGACGCAGGTTTTGCCACCGCGTTATTTGTCGCGGCGAATAGGATGATGGCCGCGCTCAGTGCGAGCGCCGCCGCTATTTTATTTTTCATGGGGCGCGGTTCGTCGGGCCGCGCCGCGATTCCGCCCGCAGTGAAGCGATCGAGCTTTGGACGATCGTGCGGTAGAACGGGTAGTCGGGACTCGTCAGCAGCTCGCGCTGGAGCGCGACGACAGCCGACGGAACGCCCATCCGGCCGAGCGCGCCGGCCGCGGCAAATTTAATCGCAAGGTCCCGTTCTTGCAAGAGACCCGCAACGAAGGACGCCGCCTCTCGATCCTTCCTGCCCGCTCGCGCGAGCGCACGGACCGCTGCAGGGCGCGAGTCGTCGGGCGCGCCGTAGCGCGCGTAACGTTCGAGCAGCGGAATCGCTGCCCGCCCATCAATACGTGCGAGGGCGCCGAGGGCAGCGCTCGCAATCTCGCCAGTTGCCTCGTCGTTCGCTGCCGCACTTAGCATCATCGCGTGTGCGCTCTTTATTTGAAGCTTGCCGAGCGACGTAATCGCGGCAGCCATCGTCGCGTACGACGGATCGTACGCCGCGTGCCGAACGAGCGCGGCGATTGTCGCGGCGTCCGCAGGTGCCTCGCTCAGCGCCTGGGCGGCAGCGGTTCGCATCTGCGGCGGGCCGGCATCGAAATAGTGGAGCAGCAGCGGGCGCGCGCCGGCTTTTGAAGGGTTCAGTGTGCCGAGAACTTCGGCGCGTTCGTCCACGTTGCGCTCGCGCACAATGAATGCCGCAAGTGAAGGCAGATTCGCCGGCGTCTGCGGCAACTCTTCGGATGCATCCAAGCGGTCGATCATCGCTGCCGCATGATCCATTCGGAAACGCAGTTCGGTGGGGCTCGCGTGATCGATCACGGCTGCGAAGACTGCGCCGTTCGCGTCGAAAATGACCGATGCCGCCCGCGAGGCGGGATCGCTTGCAGATGCCGGGTGAGCTGGTATCGTGAAATCCTGGCTTCGCGCGCTGTCGGAAACCGTCGTCTCAAAGCGACGGCCGTCGCCGTACAGCACTTCGACAGGCACGGGCATGCTGAAGACTGTCGGCGTGTTCCAGGCCGCGCTTTGCGTCTGGTCGACGTGGATATGAATATATCCGGTGTTGTGGTCCGCGCGCCAACGCACATCGTACTCAGGATAGCCGGCGCGATAGAGCCATTCGTTGACGAACCACGAAAGGTCGCGGCCGGTCGCGTGCTCGAACGCGGATTCCCATTCGCTCGTATCGGCAGGCTTTGTCGCGTACGTTTTGAGAAACGCCGTCTGGCCCTTGCGATACATCGCGTCGCCGAGCATCACGTTCAACATGTGGAGGACGACCGCGCCTTTTTCATAGGTCGTGCCGTCGAACATGTCCATGGGCGAGCCATAGGATTCGGTGACGATCGGCCGGCGATACGCGACATCTTGACCGAGCGCTCCGGCGGCGATCCGGTGCATGTCCATGGCGAACGCGTCGTCGCCGAGCGCATGCCGGCGATAAAGCGCTTCATAGTATGTGGCGTAGCCCTCGTTCAGCCAAAGCTGGCCCCAGTCGGCGCACGTCTCGTCATCGCCCCACCACTGGTGAGATAGTTCGTGCGCCACGCCGCCGCCGGCGAAACCATCGAGTTCGGCGCGGCGGTCGTGCCGCTTGCCTCCGAGCATCGTCGCGCTGACGTTTTCAAGGCTCCCGAACGAGTCGCTCTCAATGCCGACCTCCGCATATTTCTCCCACGGATACGGCACGCCGTTGAAGCGCTCGAAGAATTCCACCGCATCGGGCGTCATGCGCCAGTTGTCCGCGGCGGCGAGGCCGGAGCCTCTCGCGGCGTAGTACGAAATCGGCACGTCGCCCGCGTGCGTCGAGATGTGGTCGAAATAGCCGGCATAGATCGCGGTCAGGTATGTCGAGTGCGGCACGTTTTCGGTCCACGTGAACGTGGCGCTGTGATGCGCGCGATCGTGCGTCACCGATACGAGCCGGCCATTGCTCACGACGGTCTGCCCTTCCGGCACCGTCGTGATCGTTTCCGTCGTGGCCTTTTCATCGGGCCAGTCATACGTCGGAAACCAGTGGCGATTGGAATCTGGTTCGCCCGCCGTCCATATCTCGGTTGGCCTGTTCGGATAGACTTTGTCCGGCAGAAAGAAGTAGATCCCGAGTTTTGGCGATGCGGAATAGCGCGCTTCGACCGCATAGCGGCTGAGGGCCGGGGCGGCCGTCGGCAACAAGACGCGCAGCGTCTGGCCAAACGTTTGATATTTCAATTTTGAGCCGCCGGCGATGCCGACCCAAGAATACAGCAACCCATCGGAATCGAAGTCGATCCACGAAGTGAGATCGTGTAGAACTGTGACGACGTTGGTGACGTCGCCGGTGAGCGACCCGTGCGTTTCGTCGAGGTTGACGCGAATCTTGACGTGCTCGAGCCGGTACGCGTGGTAGCGCGGATGGTGCAGCACGGCCGCGCCGGCGCCGAATGGAACTCTGCCGTCGCCCGTGCCGGCTTGTGCCGTCTGGAGCGTGGCCACCACGAGCCACGCGCCGAAGATCGGCGCCCAGGCACGCAAATGCGCGGTCGGCATGGTACGCCTCCGAAAAGTCGTGTTGATCCGACAATTCCTTCGTGTGAACTAGGACGCCTTGCGAAGTTGGATGAAGCCCAAGAAATGCGCGAGCAGCTAGGAGTGGTCGAAAGCGACGGTCAGGCTAGCAAGCTCAGAGACGTAAAATCGTGGCCCGTGACGATCGTGGCCTCGTTCTTCTTGCTGCAAGGCCTTTTGCAGGGGTATTCTGCACTGGGCTACAGCCGGTTGATCGGAGAACCGATGATGTCAGGCGCTGCTCTTGGATCCGCCGTCCTTTGTGGAATCGCGAGTGTCCTATTGGTCGTCGCGGGCGTTGGGCTTTTCGCGCGAATCAAAGCATGTCTTATGCTCGCTGTTGTCTTGGCCGGTTTGAACCTGCTGAATGCGGGTAACCTTGCGGCCGAAGCGTTTTTCAGACCGACGCCTTCAGCCGTCGCGGTCGCACTCGGATTCGTTGCGGCCGGTTTTCTTCAGTACATGATCCTGCGAAGCAAGGCGACGACCGCGCTCTTCGAATAGACCGAGCGGATCAGTAGACGCTGCCGCCGATCGGCACCGCGAAATCTGGCGACAAGAGCACGACGTTGCCGCTTTCGTCGGCGACGCCCAAGACCAATGCTTCACTGGTGAAATCGGCGATGCGTTTGGGCGCGAAATTGACGACCGCGAGAACGACCTTGCCAACCAGGGACTCCGGCGTATAGAGGCTCGTGATTTGCGCGCTCGATCGCTTCATTCCAACGTCTGGACCGAAGTCGATCGTCATCTGATACGCGGGTTTACGCGCTGCGGGAAACGGCTCGACGGCAACGATCCGGCCCGCGCGCATATCCAGTTTTTCAAATTCGGCATACGTGATTATTGGCTTAGACGCGCTCATCGACGCCGGGTTTGCGGTAGCGGCTCCGTATTCATTCAGGTTGCTAAACCCGCCGACGATGATGATCTTTTCGGCGATCGCGTCAGCGGCCAGGTCTGTCACGACCGAGGCTAACGGTCTCAAGGCCGGGCGGCGAGCCCGTCGAAGGCGCAAATGGTGGGAATCTTTACCGTTCAGCGGCTAACGGCCGAGATCAAGCTATCGGCCGCCAAGTCCGTGGCGATCGTGGCGGGTCTCGTCTTTTGCGAAGGTCTTTGGGCGCTGTGGAGTTTGTCGTCCGGATTTGGACTATATCGATTCGTCGTCAACGCGAGCGTCCTCGGACTCATCGCCGCTCCCCTGCTGCTTGCCGGAAGCCGGATCGGATACTGGTACGCGCTCGTCGATATGACGTTCAATGCCATTTGGAGCGCTGCCTCGCTGACAATACTCGTTTGGGTTGAGTTCTACAAATTGTCCACCGGTGGTCCTGTGGGGGATGGTCTTGAATCGGGTCTGATGATCGTCGTCATATTCGGCCTTCCAATATCATGGTTGGCTGTGCGGCTGCTTCGAAGCGAGGACGTTCGCATTAAATTCAACGTGTGAAGCGCTCGCTAGATGTGCGAGTCCAGCGCTTCCATCGCGATCGAGTACACTAACTTCGCGGCGTTCGGATACGTGGTCGGGTCCATGATGTCGTGGCACCAACCCAAGTTGCGCAGCTCTCGCCAGTTGCAATTGGCGCCGCTTGCAGTCCACAATTTCGCGAGATCATGCGAGACCGAGTTGTTCTGACTGGGATCGTCGCAGTTCACGATAACGGAGATGTGCGCAGCGCGCGGGCGTTTGCCCACCGCACGTCTCATGACATCCTGACCCAAGCGTAGCAATTCGGCGACCGCATGGGTAGGATAGCGCGGATAGGCATGCATGGGCAGCTGGGCCGCGCGTTCCCAGATGTTCCACCACAACCATGCGTTGGGCACGGCAGCCAGGGTCTCACCGATCAAACTGCTCAACCGGTGCGGCGTGAGCTTAAGGCCCATAAACGGCGCGATTGCCGTGACGCTATGCAGATCGTGTGTCTGGCCGAGCCACGCTGCCATGACGCCGCCCATCGAAAAGCCGAGCACATCGACCCGTTCGCCCAGTGAGCTTGCCGCCACTAGACCGTCCGATGCGGCGGTCTTCAGATCCGCTTCGCGCAAGCCGGCGAGCGCGTTCGTCATGCGGTCGCGTAGGCCATGGTGCGGCAGGCGAGGGATAAAGACGTTCCAACCCCGCGCGAATGCGAGCTCGCCCAGGTCGCTCATCTGGCGCGGTGAGCTTGTGAATCCGTGCAGAAGAAGAAGAGCACGATCAGTCCGGCGGCGA